>ENA-ORDP01000449-ORDP01000449.1-marine-sediment-metagenome-genome-assembly--contig:-NODE-449-length-26968-cov-10.770780_pt1 | contig 26968 bp, 29 predicted proteins | sample MGYA00248627_ERZ508539 | MGnify/ENA primary metagenome ERZ508539 (study PRJEB26208, sample SAMN05571518) | marine sediment metagenome | biome: deep sea; feature: Hydrothermal vent; material... | reverse complement strand
GTATTACTTCTCGCCACAGGACTTATGAATCATCCCGACTTACGAAGTCGGGTATTACTTCTCGCCACAGGACTTATGAATCATCCCGACTTACGAAGTCGGGTATTACTTCTCGCCACAGGACTTATGAATCATCCCGACTTACGAAGTCGGGTATATAGCAATGGAGACTATTCAAGTATAAGTGACTTACGAAGTCCCACATCAAGGTCTGCGCTTTGGGCGTCGTGCAGATACCGAGCGAGTGAGTCGGCATAGTTTCCGTGTAGGTCTGTGAAAAAATCTTTCGTAAGGATGGAAGGAAAATTTTTCTTTCCGGTGTAGTCAAGGTAGCTACTCCATCTATAGTCGTTCAGATGGGCGAGCGCTCCGCGCGCGCTGGCTATGGAACCGTGGCTTCGTACGCGCCAGTCGGTTGCGCCAGGGAGATAATCCAGCGGATTGAGATGGAGGTAGTGAAGAATGTAGAGTGACTGCGCGTCGCGTTCAATATGTATTTTCTTTGTGCGACCTTGGAAAAGAGTCCCGACTCGTTTGTATTTTTCATTGAAAGATTTTGCATAGCCGATGTTAAGTTTCCGAAGAAATTTTGTAATGCCGTTTTCGGTGCGCTCTGACAACAGAAGATGATAATGATTTTTCATAATGCACCAGCCGTGCAGGTCTACCAAAGTATCCCGATCACATATCCGACTTCGTAAGTCGGGACGACTGTCCCGACTTACGAAGTCGGGTATGTCTGGCATTGGGCGAGGAGCGTGAATAGCAGGCGCAGCATCGTTGAACGCATACAGGTAATGGACGAAATGCGCGCGGTCACTATTATCAAGAAAGATGTCACGACCATCAACGCCACGATTGAGCAGGTGAAAAATTTCCATACTCTTATTTATACCATAAACCCAGATACCCGACTTCGTAAGTCGGGGCGACTGTCCCGACTTACGAAGTCGGGACATCACCTCCACCCTCGCCGACTTACGAAGTCGGGTATTACAAATGTCCCGACTTACGAAGTCGGGACATTAATTACTCTCGCCACAGTATCCCGACTTACGAAGTCGGGTTTTGGATTTGCACCACGCACACAGGTGCGGCTTTGTAAGCCGCACCTGTGTGCTACACTTTTTCTATAGTTCGCATTTATATTAATCTGCTAATCACCCACATATTATGAAACCAATTCGCGTTGCTATTAATGGATTCGGTCGTATCGGTCGCTCGTTTGTGCGCCGTTCATGGAATCGTTCAGACATTGAGCTCGTCGCCATTAACGATCTTGGCTCGCTTGAAAATCTTGCGTATCTTCTGGAACACGACACGGTGTATGGACACTCGCCATTTACTGTTGAGATTAAAAACGGAGCATTTTTTATCAATGATAAGGAGGTGAAATTTCTCTCCGAAAAAGACCCTGCAAATCTTCCGTGGAAAGATCTCGGTATTGATATCGTCGTAGAGTCCACCGGTTTCTTCACTGATTATGATAAAGCGAATGCACATATTCTGGCGGGTGCGAAGCGTGTGGTCATCTCGGCACCGGCAAAGGAAGGAGAGACGCAAACTGTCGGAGAAACTGTTTTGATGGGGGTGAATATTGATATGCTGAAGAAAGGTAAAATCTCATCAAACGGTTCTTGTACGACGAATGCATCAAGTCCGGTCATTGCAATTATGGATGAGGCATTTGGTATTGAGCTTGCTCTGCTGAATACTACGCACGCTTACACTGCGACGCAGTCGGTTGTTGATGGTCCTGTGAAGGGAAGTGATCTTCGTAAGGGTCGCGCTGCAGCGCAAAACATTGTGCCTACTTCAACCGGCGCGGCGATTGCTGTGACGAAGGCGTATCCAAATCTGGTGGGGAAATTTGACGGCATTGCGCTTCGCGTGCCGGTCGCAGCCGGTTCTATCGCCGATGTTACTTTTCTTGCAAAGCGCGAGACGAGCGTGGAGGCGGTGAACGAGGCACTGACAAATGCTGCCAAGAGCGAACAGTGGCAGGGGATATTTGTTGTTACGAATGAGCCGGTGGTTTCAAGCGACATTGTCGGGCAGCCGTTTGCCGCTATCGCCGACCTTGCTATGACGAGGGTGGTTGGTGGCAAACTTGTAAAGGTTCTCACTTGGTATGACAACGAAGTGGGCTACACGGAAACGCTCGTTCGCCATGTGGAGGCGGCTGGTGCGCTCATTCAAAGATAGCGATGGAGAGTGCTGCCGCAAAGGTGTCTGTGTATCTCGCGTCTGACCACGCGGGGTGGGAGCTTAAAAAAATGCTCGGCGTGTTCCTTCGCGAGGGCGGGTATGCTGTGGAAGATATGGGAGCGTCTGTTTTTTCACCGGAAGATGATTATCCTGATTTTATAATTCCGTGTGCGGAGAGGGTGGCTGCGGAAAGTGGTGGTGACGGGGGTGGTGATGGCGCGCGCCGAGACGGCGCGCGAGGCGGAGCTGAGAGTGTGCGCGGCGGAGCTGAGGGTGTGCGCGGCGGAGCCGCGCACACGGATGCCGGCAAGCTGCGAGGTGATTTCCAGAACATACGCGATAATTCCGACCACCCGTCCGTGGATACCGAACACCCGCGCGGCTCCGCCGCGCGGGTGTTCGGTATCATAATCGGCGGCAGCGGGCAGGGCGAGGCAATGGCAGCGAATCGCGCGCGCGGGGCGCGCGCGGCGGTTTTTTATGGCGGCGCGCACCTGCGCGCCGCCGCGCCAGCCGCCGCCGCCGCGCCGACCGCGAGCGCCCCGCCGAGCGACCCGTTTGACATCGTCCGCCTCGCGCGGCAACACAACGATGCAAACATTCTTTCGCTCGGCGCGCGCTTCATCTCAGATGAAGACGCGCGCCGCGCTGTCACCATCTTCTTGGAGACGCCATTTTCAAACGCGCCGCGCCACACTCGCCGACTCGCGAAATACTAAATCCCCGCATACCCGACTTCGTAAGTCGGGGCGACTGCCCCGACTTACGAAGTCGGGTTTTACTCTCGCCACAGGACTTACGAATTCTCCCGACTTACGAAGTCGGTACGACTTCGTAAGTCGGCCATGGGGCGGGTGCGAAACAAAAACTTCGCTCTGTCGCTCGCGCACCCACCGTCCTTGACATTCCAAAAGCGTGCTATCATAAAAATATATGGAAGTGATTGTACCGGCATTATTGGTGGCAACACAAAAAGAGCTCAAAGAAAAACTCGCGCGTTTGATTGGGGTCGTTGATGCCGTACAAATTGATGCAGTAGATGGAAAGTTTGTCGCCCCAGCGCCGCCGTCATGGCCGTATGTAAATGAGCACAACGAACTAAACGATCTCGCCGCAAACGGCGAGTCATTGCCGTATGAAAACCGTTTTAGATTTGAAGCAGACCTTATGGTTTCTGCACCGGAGGATGCGGCACAGGCGTGGGTTGGTGCCGGCGCCTCGCGTATTACTATTCATGCGGCAAGTGTTTCCAATCTTGCCGAAACACTCAAACGCCTCTCGTTCCATTTTGGATATAGCAAGGACTTTACGCCGGATATGCTTTCGTTTGGCGTGGCGCTTACGATGAACGACGACCTCGCGATTATTGAACCGTTTCTTGATCAGATTGATTATGTGCAGTGTATGGGTATTGCGCATATTGGTCGGCAAGGGGAGCCGTTTGATACGCACATCGTGGAGCGTATTCGTACTTTCCACCGCGCCCATCCCGATATGCCGGTGCAGGTTGATGGCGGGGTATCACTTAAAACTGCACCTGCGCTTCTTGCGGCGGGCGCCGCGCGACTTATAATAGGATCCGGTATTTGGGAGAGTCCCGATGTTGGTGCTCGCGTACGAGAGTTTCAGGATCTTGCGCTTCGCTACGGTTTGTACGAGCGATAGATTTTTGCACACCAATATGCCCGACTTCGTAAGTCGGGACGACTTACGAAGTCCGACGCCACCCCGACTTACGAAGTCGGGTTTTGCGAAGTCGGGTATGACTCTCGCCACAGGACTTATGAATTCTCCCGACTTACGAAGTCGGGTATTACTCTCGCCACAGGACTTACGAAGTCCCCCGGACTTCGTAAGTCCTACAGTGGTGCGAGTGGTTTTGCACAGGGAGGGAGCGCGCCGCGGAGCGGCGCGCGTGCTACTGTATAGGTAATGGCACTCACCGACAAAGACATCACCACACTTGAAAAAAAAGCGCAGGAAATCCGCGAAACAATTATTCAGATGCTTGTCGCTGCGGGAAGCGGACACACTGCGGGGCCGCTCGGTATGGCAGATATGTTCGCTGCATTTTATTTTCATATTCTGGTGCAGGACCCTAAAAACCCGCAATGGGAGGAGCGCGATCGCCTCATTCTTTCAAACGGACATACCATTCCCGTGCGCTACGCGGCAATGGCGCACGCAGGTTATTTTCCTGTGAAAGAATGTCTCACACTTCGTAAATTTGGCAGTCGGCTTCAGGGGCATCCGGAGCGTCTCCGGCTTCCCGGTCTTGAAACAACTTCCGGACCGCTTGGCGAAGGGCTTTCGCAAGCCGCCGGCATCGCGTACGCACTGCGTATGGATGATGGCGGTACGAAGTCCGCCGGACTTCGTACGTCCGCCACTTCGCGACGGGTATATGTTGTGATGGGCGACGGCGAGCAGGACGAAGGAAATGTGTGGGAGGCGGTAATGTTTGCGGGGAAGTATGCGCTGTCAAATATCACCGCAGTCATTGACCGCAATAATATACAGATTGATGGTATGACAGAAGATGTGATGCCGCTTGAATCGCTTCGCGCTAAATATGAAGCATTTAATTGGCATGTCATTGAAGTAAACGGCAACGATATTCGCGCATTTATCACGGCGGTTGATGAAGCGAAAACAATTTATGAAAAGCCGACACTCATCATCGCGCACACCATTCCCGGCAAAGGAGTGCCCGACATTGAGTTTGACTATCACTGGCACGGCAAGCCGCCAACCAAAGAAGAAGGCAAGCGTTTTCTCAAAGAAATAAGAACTATGGGCGGAAAAGTACCTAATGAATATGCTTAATCCCTCCGCAAAACTTTCAGATAAAATATTCTCAGACGCGCTTGAGAAAAAGCCGACGCGCGATGGTTTTGGAAAGGGTACGGTAGAGGCGGGAAAGGCAGACCCGCGTGTAGTGGTACTGTGCGCTGACTTGTCTGAGAGCACGCGCGCGGAGTGGTTTGAAAAAGAATTTCCGGAGCGTTTTATAGAGGCCGGGATTTCCGAGCAAAATATGGCTGCGCTTGCCGCGGGTCTCGCCGCTGCCGGAAAAATTCCTTTCATCGCTTCGTATGCCGCGTTTAATCCGGGCAGAAACTACGAGCAAATTCGTACGACCATCGTACTCAATCGCCAGCCGGTAAAAGTTTGCGGTATGCATGCGGGCGTTTCTGTCGGGCCGGACGGTGCGACACATCAAATGCTTGAAGACATCGGTATGATGCGAATGCTTCCGGGTATGACGGTGGTAAATCCGGCGGACGCAGAGGAAGCGCGAAAGGCGGTGGTCGCATCAGTGGCGATGGATACTCCGATTTATTTACGCTTCGCGCGAAGCGCAACGCCGGTTTTTACTACGCCGCAAACTCCTTTTACTATTGGCAAGGCGCTCACTCTTTGGGAAGGAAAAAAGCCGCAGGTTGCGCTTCTTGCAACAGGACCGATGGCATATCGCGCGCTGCTGGCAGCGCGCGCGCTCGCTGCAGAAAATATTGAAACAATAGTGCTCAACATACACACCATAAAGCCGCTTGACAGCGAGGCAGTCATTTCTGCCGCCAAGCGCACGAGCAGGGTGCTCACTATAGAAGAACATCAAGTTGCCGGCGGTTTTGGCAGCGCGGTTGCGGAGTGTCTTTCTGCCGAATATCCTGTCCCAATGCGTATGCTCGGTATTCAAGACAGCTTTGGTCAGTCGGGAGAACCGGATGAATTATTGGAACATTATGGTCTCGGTGTTTCGCACATCGCGCGCGCTGCGCGCGCGCTGCTGAGTGTGTAATAAAAATACCCGACTTACGAATTTATGATTATAACACAAACCCAAATGTGCGACTTCGTAAGTCGCACATTTGGGTTTGTGTTATAATGCAGGCGTGATTGGTGTGGTATCCTATAAGAGTTCTACTTTATTCGTACTTATCTCTTTAAATTATGCGCGGAAAAAAAATAAATTCCTATGTCGCCGTTCTTTTAATCACTTTGTTTGGTGCTGGAGCATCGCTTTTAATTATACGAGTGTCGCAAACTACCAGTTTCGGGTACTATACAGGAAGCGGTATTGCAACGACCACAACCTCTCAAAATAAATAAGCGTACGAAGTCACTCATCAGGTCGCTCCGCCAGTGGGCGGACTTACGAAGTCGGCACGACTTCGTAAGTCCGCCCATGGTGTGCGTTACTAAATCAGTAAAATTACATTGAGCAAAGACCTACTTACGAAGCCCCCCCAAGGGACTTCGTAAGTAGGTCTTTTTGCTTTTTGCTTTTCGCGGTGTTCTCATGCCCGACTTACGAAGTCGGGGCGACTTCGTAAGTCGGGCATTCACTGGCTTGCTTCGCGAATGGGGTGGACTTTTAATTCCAACAGGGGACTTACGAAGTCCCCTGGACTTCGTAAGTCAGACATTAGGTCGCTTCCCCCATTTTGGGGATTTGTGTTATATCGCCTCGGCGCGGTAGTCCGCAGGAGCATCACGCAAATAGGTCTTCAGTGCCTGTCGTGTGAGAAGTCCTTTCTGTGCACCAACAGCTTGTACTACCGACATAGAATTTATCGGTCCCCACAAAAGCGCTTCGTGAAGAGGGATTCCGAGCGTGAGCGCGACTGCGATTGTTGCGGTAGTTGCGTCGCCGGCACCGGTACGATCAACGGGAGGTTTGGGGTCCGGATACATTGGAACTTTTAACATCTGCTCTCCGTCATCGGCATAAATGCCATTTGGCCCGTCTGTGATGAGCGCAACGCGCGGACCAAGTGCGCGAATGTCGCGCAGAAGATTTTTAATATCGTCCGGCTCTCGTTCAAGAATGCGTTCCGCCTCTTCTTTATTGCACGCCATAATGTCGGTGTTGGTATAAATCGGCGCCAGTGCTTCTTTTCCTATTTCAATCTGGAAAGTACCCGGCTGAAACACGAGCTTTGTTTCGGGGTGATTCGGAAGCCACTTGGCAAGCTCATCGTGAATTACTCCGGCAGTCGGTGCGAGCGATGAGAGATACATAGTGCGCGGCGCCGGGAAGTCGGGGAAGCGATAATGAAACTCGTTGTGCTTTATGAGAATAGTGCGCTCGGCGTTGTACCAAAGCACATAGTGCGCATTGGTCGGGACATCTCCACTTCGTGAAAGGAAAGTCGTGTTGATGCCCTCGCGCACAAGCGCGTCATTACATTCGTCACCGAGACGGTCGGTGCCCATCCATGCCATAAGGCCGGTGGAGAGTCCGAGCCGCGCGGCGGCGACCGCTGCGTTTGGGCTATTGCCCACTGCAGGAATCGGCGTTGAGGATTCAAATGGGATTTTATCTCCCCAGCGCATGGAAATAGTGCATTCTTCATGGTTTATATCACAATGTACTTTTGCCTCTTCAAGACGAATAAAATTGTCAACGACAATGTCGCCAATCGCTATAAAATCAAGTGGTTGCATATTTTTAGTTTAGCACGATGACAAGATGTGCGAGCTGTGCATAACTCACTTTGTGCGTGGTACTATAAATTGTATGAATAATCTTCACGAAACCGCAGAAAAGCTCGTCGCCACCGGCAAAGGTCTGCTTGCCGCTGATGAAAGTGTGCACACCGCAGACAAACGACTTATTGAACACAACATTACTACGAGCTCAGAAATGCGGCGGCAATATAGAAATCTATTTTTAGCGGCGCCGGGCATAGAACAGTATCTCTCCGGGGTAATCTTTTTTGAAGAGACGCTTGGTCAAGCCGCCGATGATGGAACAGCATTTCCTTCGCTTCTTTCAGAGAAGGGAATTATTCCTGGAATAAAAGTTGATAAAGGAACAGAGGCGATGGAAGAAAGCCCCGACGAACTTATTACAAATGGTCTCATTGGGCTTGATGAGCGGCTGGTATCGTACCGAGCGCAAGGCGCGCGGTTTACCAAATGGCGCGCGGTTATTCGTATTGACGGCGACCGCTTGCCAAGCAGTCAAGCTCTTTTGGAAAATGCAAAACGGCTTGCGTCCTATGCACATCTTGCACAAGAAGCCGGTCTGGTACCCGTTTTGGAACCGGAAGTGCTTTTAGAAGGAAACCATAGTCGCTTGCGCGCAAAAGAAGTGATTACCGAAGCGCTAAATGCTGTTTTTGCTGCGGTTGATGATCAGTCGGTTGATAGGGGAGCGCTGCTTATAAAAACCTCAATGGCACTTTCCGGAAGTGAAAGCGGTCGTACGGACACGCCGGAGGAAGTTGCCGAGAGTACTCTTGAAACTCTTGTCGCGGCAATCCCCGCTGATGTTCCCGGTGTGGTGTTTCTTTCCGGCGGACAATCTTCCGATCAAGCGACTGACAATCTTCGTGCAATAGCGCGCCTGGCGGGAGAAAAAAACGCACCGTGGCCGCTTACTTTTTCTTATGCCCGTGCGCTTCAAGGCGAAGCACTCACTGCGTGGCAAGGAAAAGAAGATCAAGTCGCTGCCGCGCGCGAGATATTTCTCGCGCGCCTCGTAAAAGTTTCCGCCGCCTCGCAAGGGAATTAGAATCTCATTCAGCCCAATACCCGACTTCGTAAGTCGGGATGTGTGGGACTTCGTACGCCCCGCCCCGCGGGGAGGGATCGGGGAGGGCAACCCTCTTTCATAACTCCCAACTCCACCCGGATTCACTAATTCAAGATAGCACCTTCAAGATAGCACCTTCAAGATAGCACCTTCAAGATAGCACCTTCAAGATGTCATCTTGAAGGTGCTATCTTGATACCCGACTTACGAAGTCGGGTATAGTGGTCGCGGTAGGTGCGCCGCACGCTGTGCGGCGCTTGCGTTTTTGGTGTGACAATCGTATGCTCTTGTGCATGATAGCTCTTACAGTAGAAAAACGAGATATACGGGGAAAACATACAAAGACACTCCGCGCTGCCGGCAAGGTGCCTGCGGTTGTGTATGGTCCAAAACAAGAGTCACTTTCTCTCACTCTTTCACTCAAGGAGTTTGAAAAAGTATTCAAGGATGCCGGCGAATCATCTGTGGTGGCTCTTGAGGGCGCGGCGCCGCAGCCGATTTCCGTGCTTATTCACGAGATTGATCATGACCCAGTTACAAGCGAGCCACGACATATTGATTTTTATGCGATTGAAAAAGGTGCAAAAGTAATGGTTGCGGTGCCGCTTGTTTTCGTTGGAGAGTCGGCGGCAGTAAAAGCAGGTGCGATCCTCACAAAGGTACTTCACGAAGTTGAGGTTGAAGCCGAAGCGACACATCTGCCGCGCGAAATTACAGTTGATATTTCAGTACTTGCAAACAACGATGACCAAATCCATATACGCGATATCTCGCTTCCTGCCGGTGTAACGCTCACCAGCGCTCAGGAGGAGGTGGTGGCGCTTGTCCAAGAAGCACAAGAGGAAACAGAGGAAACGGTTGACGCCCCGGATATGGAAACGGTTAAAGTGGAAAAGAAAGGGAAACAAGGAGAGGAAGAGTCGGAAGCAAAATAAAGAATACATAAAGTGCAAAACTCCCGCGCGGGCACCGGTGCCCGCGCGGGAGTTTGGTATACTTGTACGATAATGTGGTTACGCACCAGTTTGGCAGTAGTACTCACCGCAGTACTTATCGTTCCCGCAGCATTATTTGCTCGCGGTGTTTCGCCCGCAACAGAAGTTACTGCGCGTCGTACACAGCTGCAAACACAGCTCTCTTCTCTTGAAAAACAAATTAACGCGAGCCAAACAACACTGGATACTCTCCACTCGCAACACGCATCCCTGCAACGAGATATAAATATTCTTGATACGAAAATTAAAAGGGCGCGCCTACAAATACGGGCGACAAGAATTGCTATGGAGCAGCTTTCATCAAATATCACCACTCACACAGAGACCATTGGATCTCTCAATGATCAGCTGTCAAAAGAACAAGAATCTCTCGCGCAAATACTCCGGCAGACACAAGTGCTTGATGGCTACTCTGCGGTTGATGTTGCTCTTTCTTCGCAAAATGTCTCATCCTTTTTTAAAGACCTTGATGCGTTTTCTTCAATCAAGCGAGCACTCGCACAATCATTTACAGATCTCACGAATACGCGCACACAAACCGAGACGGAGAAGCAGGCGTTGGAAGACCAGCTTGCCCAAAAACAGCAGCTCAAACAAATCCAAGTGCTTGAACAACGAAAAATCCAACAGCAAGAGCAACAAAAAATAACAATTCTTGCAAAAACAAAAGGGAAGGAAAGTGCCTATCAATCACTCGTAAGCTCACAAAAGAAAACCGCCGCACAAATTCGCTCAGAGCTCTTTGCTCTTCGCGGTTCAGCGGCAATTCCGTTTGGGAAAGCGCTTCAATATGCGCAAGTTGCCGCGCGGGCAACCGGTGTCCGCGCTGCGGTTATTTTGGGTGTTCTGAAACAAGAGACCGACCTTGGTCAAAACCTCGGTACTGGAAACTGGAGAGTTGATATGTCTCCAAGGCGCGACCAGCCGGTATTTGTGTACATCACGAAAACACTCGGTCTGAATCCGAATATGATGCCGGTTTCAAAAAAACCATCGTATGGTTGGGGTGGTGCGATGGGTCCGAGTCAGTTTATTCCTTCCACTTGGGTGTGCTATGGCGGATTTATAAATGTGAATACGGGTGATTGTAATAACAGCCAGCATCGTCTTTCGTGGAATGCTTTTTGGCAGGGTCCGTGGCGCTACATCGCCAGCAAGGATCGTGTGCGTAAATTGGTCGGAGGGAATAGTCCGTCAAATCCGTGGGATGATCAAGACGCGTTTATGGCAACGGCGATGCTTATGGCAGACAACGGAGCCGCGGCAGGCACACGCTACAGCGAACGCCGCGCCGCGCTGCGTTATTTCGCCGGATGGACCCACGCGCGCAATCCGGCATACGCATTTTATGGTGATGGAGTGATGGGATATGCGGACCAGTTTCAGCAGATGATAAATCAGCTCGCGCGGTCGTAGCAGCTTTCACCGGATAGAAGTGCTTGCAAAAAAGAGCAAAATGCGGTATTTCTAACACTATGAAAAAAGATATACATCCTAAAAATTATCGGCCAGTCGTCTTTGACGATATGGCATCGGGGGTGCAATTTGTAATTGGTTCAACTATTCGCACCGACGAAACAGTTGAAGTAGATGGCAAGGAGTATCCGAAAGTAATGGTAGAAATATCAAGTCAGTCGCATCCTTTCTACACGGGCGAAGATCGCACGCTTGATAAGACGGGTCGTGTGGAGCGTTTCAAGGCGCGCGCCGCTGCGGCAAAAAAGGCGTAACGACAAAAACCGGGCGGCCTGCGCACTGCGCAGGCCGCCCGGTACGCTACAATCCATATATGGACTATTCACCTGAATATAAAAAAAATCACGCGACGGCATTTCTTGCACAGGAATATGAGCGCTTGGAAAAAGAAAAGACCGGGGCGCGCGGCGCCGCGGGAAATGACTCCGCGCTTCTTGCACTGGCGGAGGAAGACATTGCCGGAATTGAAACGCGCCAACGCGCAATTATGGTGGATATTGAGCGCATCCTCGCGCGGGGCGTAGAAGAAGCCAAGCGACCCGCGGCAATTGTACTTGAGTTTAGAGCCGGCGCAGGAGGCGATGAGGCAACACTCTTTGCGAAGGATTTGCGTGATATGTATTTGAAATATGCGGAAGGAAAGGGGTGGCGTGTGCGCGTTGTAGATGAGCTGACACTTGAAATCGTCGGGAGCAAGGCATACGACGCGCTTCGTTTTGAAACGGGTGTGCATCGCGTGCAGCGAATACCGGTTACCGAAAAGTCCGGTCGCGTACATACCTCAACAGCTTCTGTTGCCGCTATGCCACTCCACACGAAATCCGCAGTTACCATAAATCCGGCGGATGTGGAGATAGAATTTTCCCGCTCGGGCGGCGCAGGTGGGCAAAATGTAAATAAGGTTGAGACCGCCGTGCGGCTCATCTACACCCCAACCGGTGTTGATGTGCGCTGTTCTTCCGAGCGTTCGCAACAAGCAAACCGAGAGAAGGCGATGCAGATTCTCTCAGCAAAAATTGAGCAGGCAATCCAAGAAGAAGAAGAAAAAAAATATGCGGATAAACGCCGCGCACAAATCGGTACCGCTGACCGTTCCGAGAAAATTCGCACCTATAATTTTCTCCAAGATCGGGTAACCGACCACCGCCTGAAGCAGTCATGGCATAATTTGCCAAAAATCTTTGCCGGCGATCTCAATCCTATTATTGAGGCACTCCAGAGTGCGGCGGCACAAGACGAATCTCAAGGGGCGCCTTAGAGATGTCATCTTGAATTGATTATGGGCGACTTACGAAGTCCCGTCGTAAGTCGTATGTTTGAAAATAGGAGTTGTCTGTGGTACGATAGCGCCAATGAATGGAAACACGGATACCGGTCCGGGAGCGGAGCGCCTTTTTGAAGCAGGGGCGCATTTTGCGCATATGAAAAGTCGCCGGCATCCGTCAATGCGTCCTTTTGTCGTGGGTGCCAAATCACGAGTGGAAATTTTTGATCTTATGAAGACCGACGAACAAATTATCGCAGCAAAAAAAGCTATGGAAACGCTTGCCAAAGACGGGAAGACCGTTTTGTTTGTCGGTGGTAAAAAAGAGATTTCATTACTCGTAAAGAATGCAGCGCTTCTCATTGGCGCGCCGTATGTATCAACGCGTTGGCTTGGCGGCGCCATCTCAAATTTTACAGAAATCAAGAAGCGAATTGACCGTCTTGCAGATTTGCTTGAGAAACGAGAGTCCGGTGAGCTTGCCAAGCTTTATACAAAACTTGAGCGCGTACGCATTGACCGTGAGATTGAGCGGCTCATCGTGCGTCTTGATGGTATTGCGGCACTTGCCAAGCTTCCGAATGCGCTCGTGATTGTGGACACGAAACACGAAACATCTGCCACAAAGGAGGCACGCTCGGCGGGTATTCCGGTTATTGGTATTATGAGCTCAGACTGCAATGTTGCAGATGCTGACTATCCAATTGTGGCAAATGATGCTTCGCGCGCGACAGTGGCGCTTGTGCTTGATGAGCTCACGGCGGCTTTTCAGGCGGGGCGCGCCGCGTAGCGGCGACTGGCGCACGGCGGCGGCTCCGCCGCCGCCGTGCTACTATAGAGAATTACTTACACTATGGACATTTCAACAGACACAATAAAAACACTTCGTGACCGTACCGGTATTTCAATTATGCAGTGCAAGAAAGCGCTTGAAGAATCAAATGGAGACATTGAGCAAGCAATTGTTATTTTACGAAAACGCTCCGGTGCCTCCGCAGATAAAAAAGCCGGTCGTGAGCTTGGAGCGGGAATAGTCGCAAGCTATATTCACGACGGCACCATCGGTTCTCTCGTTCTTCTTTCTTGCGAGACCGACTTTGTCGCTCGTAATCCGGAGTTTGTCGCGCTTGCACGCGAAATAGCTATGCAGGTTGCCGCTACAAATCCAACCTATAATCGCTCAGAGGATATACCCGAAGATGCGCGGAAGTCCGCACTCACCGTATTTGAGAAGGAAGTGAAGGGGAAACCGGAAGCAATGAAGGAAAAAATTATCGCGGGCAAATTGGAATCCTATTTCAAGGACCAGGTATTGCTTAATCAACCTTATATTAAAGACGAAGAGAAGGTCGTGCGTGATCTCATTGCTGAAGCGGTACAAAAATTCGGCGAGCGCATTGAGGTGACTGGTTTCGTGCGCTACTCCGCGCGCGGGTAGGTATGGGGTACCTAATAATTGAACTGGGCACCATTGCTCTCTTTACCGGTTTTCTTGCGCTCACCGCATATGAACGCAGCCGCGGGGCGCGGTTTTTTGCACCTGCGCGCGCGCGATTAGACGAGTGCATTGAAAGAGGTATTTTTATTTTTTCTTCGGCTGATTTTGCGGGAAATCTTCGCGACACTATACAAAATGTGTTTGAGCGTGTGGCACACGATCTTGCTCGTATAGCTCTCATCGCGACGCGTTTTCTTGAGCGAGAACTTTCTCGTATTGTTGCCGCGCTTCGTGCCCGCTTTGCCGCGCGAAGCGCGGCAAAGCGGGCACCATCCGCAGAAACCTCTCCTTTCGTGCGTACTATTGCCGATTTCAAACAAGAGCTTCGCAATGACCGTCCAAAACACCCTCCGCGCAAGTTTTGATAACGCACGACAGATAATGTCTTTGAAAGCACTTATATGAAAAATATAATAATGAAGTGGTGTCGTATATTAAAAAGTTGAAAATAATGATAAATTTTGATACTATAAAACTATGACTATTTCAGCGTTATTATCAAAAACAAAAATACAGAAAATAGGAAAAACACCAATGGTGGTGATACCTTTGAGTGTCTGGGGAAAAATTGAAAATTATATAGAAGATTTGGAAATGATCAATTCTCCATCCCTTAGAAAAAATATCAAGAAAGCGCGCGCAGAAGTAAAGAAAGGGTTAGTGGTGCCTTTTGAGGAATTGTAAGTAAGTATGAAAGTAATTTTTTCAAATTCCGCTGCTCGGCAGTGGCGTAAATTACCGAGAGAAATTCAAAAGCGGATTAAAAACAAAATTACTTTTTTCTTGAACTCGTTACATCCATTGGAATTCGCAAAAGATATAAAAGATAAAGAATTAGGTGAGTATTGTTTTAGAATAGGAGAGTACCGATTACTTTTTGATGTTCGGGAGCACAACATAATTATCGTGAGAGTTGGGCATCGTAAAGATATATATAAGTGAACACTGTGACGGAAATATACGGCACCACAGAAGCTCTATTTCATTTTTTTATATCTTTTCGTAGGAAGAAACATCTTCTGTGATTGCAGAAGATGCGTAGAAACTTTCGGAGTATAGTGAAAAACTAGAGAGATGTGGAGCCAGTGGTCGGATTCGAACCGACGACCTGCGGTTTACAAAACCGCTGCTCTAACCAACTGAGCTACACTGGCGTTGCCGTATCCTAGCATATTGCCGCGATTTCGTCGCAGCAGCTTATCTTTTCTCCACGCGCGTTGTGCTCGTCGCGCTTGAAGTTGCAAAGAGGTTTTTTGGAAAATCTTTTTCAAGTGTATCCAATGAGGTAAAGCCGTAGTAGCGTTTGCCTTGAATTACAAACGCAGGTAATTTTGACTGTACCTTTTCAACCTGAATGAGTGTTTTCAGCGCCCCAAGATTTAGGTGATAGTCAAACGAGTACACACGGAGTCGCGGGTAGGTTTGTCGTAAATAAGAAAGTGCATAGCCGGCACGGTCGCACGAAGTACAGTCACCGGTATTTGAATAGAAATAAAGCACCACGACAGGAGTTACATTGCAGGTCTTTGAAAGTTTTTGCATAAGAAGATAATCACGGATCTCAAGTAGTGCATATTCTTTTTTCAGCTGGAGCACTTGCGGGTCATTGTTGCCAAGTCGCCCTTCGGCAAACGAAAGACGATCACCCAAGCCGGAGAGTTCTTGAGAAAAGGAATTTCCATTAGAAATATTTTCACACGGTGCATTTTCAAGCAACGAAAATTGTGTCTCAAGCGAGAGCGTGTCGGTTGAAAGCTGTGTTTCTATAGCGGTAATGTTTGCGAGGCGCTGCTGGTCCATATAGTGGACTGCGTAGGCGACAGTGCCGATAATGAGAATGGTAATGGCAAGTGCAATGATTGCATTTCTTTTGAAAAGAGACATACAAAGATATTGATTCTAACGCCACACACGCTGCGTTCCGGTAATCGTATCTGCAACAGCGCGAATGAGCCATAAGGGCGATACAAACCCGTACAACAGCAGGTAGGCGAGCATATTCGGAATAAATGTTCCGGGAGTACGAGAGAGATGCTTTCCAATAAACATAAAGGTAATAGTAATAAGAACCACCGAGCTACTGAGAAGCACAATGCCACTTATCGGAAGATAGAACCACACAAGATGCAGGCGCGGTGTCAAAACATAGGAGATGGGAATGCCGTTCGTGACAGAAAGAGCGTGCGCAATTTGTTGTCCGAGTAGAAAAAGTGAAATACCGAAAAGAAGTATGCCGCTTACAAATGAAAGCAGAGCAAATGGTAGCACCACCATACCAACTGCTCCGTGGCGAGGATTTGCGACGAGGTCGTGGTAGCTATAGAGAACATTTCGGAGAAAGCCACTCATCCAGCGTGTGCGCTGCCTGAGTAGTTTTGGGAGTGTGCGCGGTGCCTTTGTGTACACGCGTGCTCGCGGGGCATTCTCTATCACCATATGCGCACGCTGCATACGAAGTGCCATTTCCATATCTTCTGTCTGATACGCCGTGGTAAAACCGCCAATTTGTTTGAACACGGTTGCGCGGTAAATAGAAAATGGTCCCGGGGTGACGTACAGTCCGTTTATTGTAGAGAGAATATGTCGCACAGTGATACCAAAGACATATTCAGCGTACTGCATTCGCTCCAGGAGTGTCTTTGGTTCGTGTACAAGCATCGCTGCTGTTGCTGCCATCACCTCCGGCTCTGCAAAACACGAAACAATTTCTCGTAGTGCGTCGCGTTCAACAAAAGAGTCCGCATCAAGGCAGCCAATGAGCTCAGCGCTCGGTACCATTTTCATTCCGGCATTTAGTGCGGTGTGCTTTCCGCCATTTTCTTTGCGGACAAGTGTTATTTGTTTGTGCTTCGCAAAGTGCGCCATCGCTCTCGGTGTGTTGTCTGTAGAGCCGTCATCTACAAGTACGATAGAAAGTTTTTCACTCGGATATTCAAGCGCAAGCAGGGACTCAACTGTCGCTGTGATTGTGTGTTCTTCGTTCCAACAGGGGACTATGATAGCTACGAGAGGTGTCGCGCGCGAGGCGCCGCGCGCGCGCCGCGCGCGCGCCGGAGCTGAAAGAAATGTTACCAGGAGAAATGTTTCAAAATAAATCGCAAGAAAAAGAAGCGGATACAGTAATATGTCAGGTCCAAAATTCATATAGGAATGGTAGCACTCGCGCCACCTTTTTTCCATTGGTATGGATATTTCTCGCGCGAAAATACTTCCCGACTTACGAAGTCGGGAGAACCAAACGCCCGACCTATATCCCGACTTACGAAGTCGGGATATAGGTCGTCCCGACTTCGTAAGTCGGGATATGAGCAATCGCATCTTATAGGGCATATAGTATAGTGAGTATATGCAAGGTAGAGATATTCAAACAGGACGCCCTCATCCAATCAGTGTGGCAGTACGCGATATCGCGGATATTTTTGGTCGTATGGGATTTAGTGTCGCACACGGACCGGAGCTGGAAGATGAGTGGCATAATTTTGATGCGCTAAACATTCCGGCAGACCATCCTGCGCGCGATATGCAGGATACTTTTTGGACAAAGGAAACTCCACCGCGCGTGCTGCGCACACACACCTCGCCGGTGCAAATCCGCTATATGGAGAAATATGGAGCGCCAGCTCGCATCATCGTGCCGGGGAAAGTGTTTCGTAACGAAGCGACTGATGCAACGCACGAAGCGCAATTTTATCAAAACGAAGGACTCGTGGTTGGGGAGGATATTACCTTTGCTCATCTGAAGGGAACACTTGATACATTTTTTCGTGAGTATCTCGGGCCTGCGGCAAGGGTTCGTTTTCGTCCCAGCTATTTTTCATTTACTGAACCATCGGTGGAAGTGGATGTGTGGTTTGCCAAGGGGGCTGGCGGAAAGGGTGCGTGGCTTGAGGTGATGGGTGCCGGTATGGTGCATCCATCAGTACTAAAAAATGCCGGTATTGATGCAAAGAAATATCAAGGGTTCGCTTTTGGTGGTGGTCTTGAGAGATTTCTTATGGTGAAATATGAGATTCCCGATATACGACTTTTTTATTCCGGGGACATTCGTTTTTTGTACGGGTTTGATGAAAAAGAAATATGAAAGTTTCAATCGCACAACTTCAAAAGTATTTTGACGCACCGCTCCCGAGTGCGGAGGAACTAGATGCCGTCTTTACTTTTCATTCTTTTGAAATAGATGCGCGCGCGGACGATTGGCTGGACATAAGTGTACTCCCAAACCGCGCGGCAGATTGTTTGTCACATCGCGGTATTGCCCGCGAGCTTTCGGCACTGCTCAGTGTGCCGGTGGCACGCGACCCGCTCCGCACGCCGGAGCCGTCGTTCCCAAAAACTTCTGCGCTTCGGGTCGTGGTGGAAGATCCGAAAAAGTGTCTGCGCTATATGGGCGCACTTATGCGCGGAGTAAAGGTCGGACCTTCGCCCGACTGGCTCAAGGAGGCGCTCGGTGCGATGGGACAGCAGTCAATAAATAATGTAGTGGACGCGGCAAACTATGTGATGCTCCACATTGGTCAGCCGCTGCATATATTTGATGTGAACAAACTTTCCCGCGATGGCGACGCGTACAAAATAGTAGTGCGCAGCGCGCACGAGGGAGAGCGTCTCACAACACTCTCCGGCGAAGAACTTGTTCTTTCTGAAGATATGCTGCTCATTGCAGATGGAAATAGCAATACTCCTCTTGCGCTTGCCGGCGTAAAGGGTGGAATGGCTGCGCTGGTGGACGAAACGACGACTGATTTGGTGATTGAGGCAGCGAGCTTTGACGGGCCGAGTGTGCGGCGCGCGGCACAGAGCGCGAAGCTTTTTACCGATGCGTCGCTTCGTTTTCAAAATGAGCCGTCGTCTGCGCTCGCTGCATACGGAATGCGCGAGGTTGTTTCGCTTATTGCAGATATCGCGGGCGGGGAGCTTGAGGGAGTGACTGATGTGTACGGGGCACGCGCGCAGGCTTCGCCTGCGCGCGTGCGTGTCTCGCTTGAAAAAATCAATGGACTTCTTGGCTCTGATTTTTCACACGAACAAGTACAAGAGGTCTTTACTCGTCTCGCATTTTCTTTTGATGAAGTGCAGGGTGGGTGGGAGATAACACCGCCATTTGAACGCACTGATATTACTATTCCCGAAGATCTCGTTGAAGAGGTGGGGCGCATTATCGGCTACGATACTATTTCGCCAAAGATTTTACCGGAGCCGAGCACGCCGAGCGATCAAGCATATTTTCGCGGTATTGAGCGCGTGAAAGATTTTCTGCTTGCACAGGGCTTCACAGAAATCAGCACACAAACCTTTGCAAAGGACGGCGATATTATTCTTGCCAATCCTCTTGATAAAACAAAGCCGGCACTTCGCACGACTCTCACTACGAATATGCAAGACGCGCTTACGCGCGCGCGGCGCTACGCGCCGCGCGTTCTCGGGCCAAACTCCGCGCCGAAACTTTTTGAAATCGGAACCATATTTCCGGGAGACGGCGAGCGGCTCGCAGTTGAAACGACTGAACCGGTATCTGATATACCAAAAATTATTGATGATGGGGCGTATGTACCAAAACACTTTGCGCTTGGTAGGTATACACCGTTCTCAATCTATCCATGTATGCTTCGCGATATTGCTGTGTGGACTCCGGAGGGAACAAAGAGCGGGGAAGTGGAAGCGCTTATTGCCGCTTCGGCTGGTGCGCTCCTCGTGCGCGCTGATTTATTTGACTCGTTTACAAAAGGCACTCGCGTATCGTATGCTTTTCGGCTTGTTTTTGAATCACCGAAGCGCACGCTCACTGACGAAGAGATACATATCTTTATGGAAAAAATAACAAAAGCGCTCGGCGCGCGCAGTGGGTACGAAGTCCGCTAGCTCAGTATGGAAAAACATATTTATTTTGTGAGGCACGGAGAAAGTGAAGGAAATGTGAGTGGCATTTTCCATGGCGGTGAGGTACTTCTCACAAAAAATGGGCATGAACAGGCGGCGCTTGCGGCGGAGCGCGTTGCGCATCTCAATGTAGGCGCACTTATAACAAGCCCTTTCCTGCGTGCGAGTCTCACTGCAGACGCAATATCTAAAACAATCGGCCTCCAAGCAGAGCCAAACAATCTTTTTGTTGAGTGGGTACCTCCATCAAGTTTTATTGGTCAGCATCGTGAAGATCCGGAGCTGAAAAAAGCATACGAAGTAATTTTTGATTCCTCTGATAAAAATTATCGACACTCTGATGAAGAAACATTCAACGAGTTTTCTGCGCGCGCTGAAATGGCGGCTAAATTTCTTGAGGCACACGAAAGTGAACGCATCTGTGTGGTAACTCACTCCGGAGTTATCCGTATGATGGTAGGACTGCTCACGCTGCGCGGTGCATTTTCAAAAGAGCACTTTACGGCACTCATTCATAATTTTTATTTACACAACACCGGGATAACCTATATAAAATACAACTCGGAACAGGGTGGGTGGAAACTCATTACTTGGAATGACCAGGCACATCTGGGCTAATGTTTTTAGCACTTGTATGCTATACTAACGATACCAAACACACTGGAAAATATGGCTAAAAATGATGAAAAAGAAGTGAAGGAGAGCGCCGCCGGAGGCGGCGCGTCCGGCTCTGCACCCGCTTCTGTCACTAAACCTACCAAAAAAGTAAAAAGCACCTACGATGCTTCGTCCATTCAAATACTTGAAGGTCTTGAGCCGGTACGAAAGCGCCCCGGTATGTATATCGGGACAACCGGCCCCGAAGGGCTTCACCATCTCGTGTGGGAAATTTTTGATAACTCACGCGATGAGGCAATGGCGGGGCGCGCTGACGATATTGAGGTTGCGCTTCTTCCGGACGGCTATGTGCGCGTCGCAGATAATGGAAATGGTATTCCGGTCGGTATCCATCCGAAAACAAAGGTCTCTGCACTTGAGACAATTATGACGACACTGCACGCCGGTGGCAAATTTGACAGTAACGCGTACAAATTCTCCGGTGGCTTGCACGGGGTTGGCTCTTCAGTGGTGAACGCACTTTCCGAACATACAAAAGTAGTCGTGCATCAGGACGGGCACATTCATATACAGGAATACAAAGCGGGCAAGGCGCTTGCACGAGTAAAAAAAATAGGAACCAGTAGCGCGCACGGAACCGTCATCTTTTTCAAGCCGGACATCTCTATCTTTAAAGAAGGTATTGAATGGAATTTGGAAAAAATAGTGAATTACTCACGACAGCAGGCGTACTTGGTAAAAGGAACTCGTATTAGTGTGATAGATGCGCGAACCGATAAGAGCGCATTTGAATATGAGAATATTTTTCTTCGCACAAATGGTATCAGTGTGCCGAGTATGACTTTCTATTTTGAAGGGGGTCTCAAATCGCTCGTGGTGTTCTATAACAAACACCAAAAGCCGGTACACAAGAACATTTTTTATATAGAAAAAGAACAGGACGCCATCATTGTTGAGATTGCGTTTCAGTATGTTGACGATATAACCTCACGAATTACCGCCTTTGCAAATAATATATTCAATCCGGAATACGGTACTCATGTGACCGGCTTTAAAACCGCGCTTACGCGGTCGCTCAATGCGTACGGCCGCTCGGCAAATCTTCTAAAAGAAAAAGACGAAAATTTTACCGGAGACGATGTGCTTGAAGGTATTACCGCGGTGGTGTCCGTGAAGATGGCGGAAATTCAGTTTGAGGGTCAAACAAAATCGAAGCTCGGTTCCACTGAAGCACAAGGTGCTGTTGCCGGTGTTTTTGGAAGTGCGCTTTCGTCATTTTTGGAGGAGAACCCCGATGATGCGCGCGCCATTATAAGTAAAGTGATGCTTGCTCTGAAGGCGCGCAAGGCAGCGAAGGCTGCAAAGGACTCTGTACTTCGCAAGGGCGCGTTTGAAGGACTGACGCTTCCCGGGAAACTCGCGGATTGCCAAGTAAAAGCACCGGAAGAGGCGGAGATTTTTATTGTGGAAGGAGATTCTGCAGGTGGTTCAAGCAAACAAGGACGCGACCGCCGCACGCAGGCAATCTTGCCGCTTCGCGGCAAGATTTTGAATGTTGAGCGCGCGCGTATTGACCGAATGCTTGCGTCGGTAGAGATTAAAGCGCTCGTGGTTGCGCTCGGCACCGCCATCGGGGATGTGTTTGATCTTTCCAAGCTTCGCTATCATAAAATCGTCATCGCAACCGATGCCGATGTGGACGGTGCGCACATTCGCACGCTGCTGCTCACGCTTTTTTATCGGCACTTTCAGCCGGTTATTGAAGGGGGCTTTGTATACATTGCGCAGCCACCGCTTTATAAAATTACAAAAGGACGAGACATGCGCTATGCATATTCAGATGCAGAAAAAGAGTCGGTTTTAAAAGATATGGGTGTTGCCTCATCGGAAGTTTCAGAAAATCCTATGGACGGAGAAAATGAGGAAATTTCAGAAGAAGGAATGGTGGCAACAGAGAAGGAGGCGATAGCGGGAGCAAAAATAAAAAAACCAAAGGCAAACATACAACGCTACAAAGGTTTGGGTGAAATGAATCCATCCGAACTTTGGGAAACAACAATGGACCCAGCGCGCCGTATTTTAAAGCGGATAACAATAGAAGACGCACAAGACGCCGATCGTATTTTTGATGTACTTATGGGCACCGATGTTGCCTCGCGAAAGAGTTTTATTCAAAGCAACGCGCAGTACGCAACGATTGATGCGTAGAAATAAGAGAAGCCCCGCACAAGCCCCGCACAAGCCCCGCAGCCCCGCACAACGGCGCCTCCGGCGCCGTTGTGCGGGGCTTCTTGCGACAATAAAAACCTCTGGGCGGCTTACGAAGTCGTACCGACTTCGTAAGCCGCAAAAGCAAATGGGGGACTTCGTAAGTCCCCCATTTGCTTTTACGGCATAATATATTTATCTGGAATTAACTAGTTGGGGACTTACGAAGTCCCCTGGACTTCGTAAGTCGTACATGTGGATCCTCCCGACTTACGAAGTCGGGTTTTACTCTCGCCACGGGACTTCTGAATCCTCCCGACTTACGAAGTCGGGTTTTACTCTCGCCACAGGACCTATGAATTCTCCCGACTTACGAAGTCGGGTATTACTCTCGCCGTGGGACTTCTGAATCCTCCCGACTTCGTAAGTCCGGCATTGAGATTATGCGGAGGAATCAGTTTCCAAGCACCGTCACGCTTTCTGCCGCACTATTGTTGGTGAAGTTTGACTCAGTAATTGTATGCTTTGGGTTTGCGGTAACCGATATGGTTTGATTTGTTCCCATATTCGCATGGTCAAAACTGAGTAGGTAGTCAATATGATCGCCGGGGTTAAGTGGCTGCTGCGCCACTGAATTAAAAATGTAATTCACTTGTGTCGGGATGGAAGCAGAAAACGACCACGGCGCGGCGACATTCGTGCCGATATTTGTAATCGTAAATTTCACTGCCACGCGCGTACCGAAAGGAATCGTGGGTGCAGCAACAAACGAACTTGTTGAAGTACTGGTGAGATATCCAACAGCACTTATGTGCGTTACGAGATCCGGAAGACCGTGAAGTGCCACGCGCTTTCCGTGTATGAGATATTTGCTTGTCGTTTGCTTGCCAGCTTTTTGAATAGGATGAAAAATTTTTGTGGCAGTATGTTTTTTCGCCAGTGAATGTGTTTTAGCGACTGAAGATATTTTATGAGGAGCTGTTTTGTTGCGGGAGGTATGTCCGGCATTTGTTTCTTTTGATACTGTGCTGGTTGCTGTGATTGTGCTCAGATTTGGAACAACCGAAAGTGTGCTTGGTTTGGAAGGAGTAAAAATTTGCGAGAAAGATACTGCAGCGGAGCTCAGTCCTTCCGCCGCAGTCGGCACAAATCGCGAGGCATATATTGCAAGCAATATGCCGGCAATAATAAGTGCAACAAAACCAACAATAGCGAGGCCCTGAAGCACCCCTTTCGGTATGGGGCTTATTCCTTGAGGTATAGGAGATTCTTTGGAAAGAGGGTTGTGTATTGGCGCTGTATCTTTTGGTATAGATGGCCCCGTGGTCAGCTTTTCGTCTGGAAATGTCATACAGTGTTATTTATCACACTATATTCAGTATGTCAACTATAGGTACGAGTTCACCGCCCCCTTACCAATGAGCGACTTCGTAAGTCGCTGCGACTTACGAAGTCGCTCATATTTTCCACACTATTATGAGGAGTACCATATGTTAGTGAACTTGTGCATGTACTCGCACCACCACCTCCGCCCGGCAATTGGGTAAGTCTGACTTACCCAATTGCCGGGCGGGGTACTTGATTTCAAATGATTACTTTGCGAGAATTACACATAAGCTGGAACGGCATCGAAAATAATTTTTACTTTTTATGTCTATCTATATTGGAGCAATAACAATAGCGGCGTTTTTCCAGATCGGAACTATTTATTTTCTCCGAGGAGATTTCTTCAAAAGTCTCATATACGCTCTTCCAATTATTTTGATATACCAGATATTGTTTCTTTGGAGTTATTCAAATGCGCCAAAATTTCTCACTATTTGGTTTATAGCGACAGCTCTCACCAACAGCTTGGCGTTTCTTGCAGGATATTTTCTCTGGAAAGAACAGGTTTCTGTTTACAACATAATGGGTATAGTTCTTATTGTTGCGGGCATAGTGCTATTAAAATTAAAATAATCAACAGTGTATGGCACATCTTTTCTACTAAAAATCTCGCGGAGGTGGTGTATACTTCTTTTTTAGAATGCCTCGCAAAAAAATAACCATTTATTCACTTCTAATCAAAACAGTATGAAAAATTTACACGGTACCGAAACTGAAAAAAATCTTCTTAAATCTTTTGCCGGCGAGTCGCAGGCGAGGATGCGCTATGATTATTTTTCAAAACAAGCAAAAAAAGATGGACTGGAACAAATCTCTGCCATCTTTGCGGAAACCGCCCTAAACGAAAAAGAGCACGCAAAGCGCTTCTTCAAATTTTTAGAAGGAGGACCCGTTGAAGTCACTGCGACTTGGCCAGCAGGGAAGATCGGGACTACTTTGGAAAATCTAAAATTAGCGGCAGAGGGTGAGAATGAAGAGTGGACAAAACTTTATCCGGAGTTTGCAAGAGTTGCTGAGGAAGAAGGGTTTGATGAAATAGCGACAGCATTTAAAATGATTGCGACTGTGGAGAATGCACACGAAGCTAGGTATCTAAAATTGTATGGAAACCTTGAGTCAGGAAAGGTCTTTCATCGTAACGGAAAAGTTATCTGGAAGTGTTTAAATTGTGGCTATTTGCACGAGGGAGATTCCGCACCAGAAATATGTCCATCTTGTTTGCATCCGCAGGCATATTTCCAGATAAAAGAAGATAATTATTAAGTCATAGCTGTGTTTTAAAAATGTGAATAGAAGTTCACTTACAGATATTTACACAAGGTAATTCCATACAAAAATTCATGACTAAAAAAGTAATTGTAGCTTCAAAGAATCCTGTCAAAATTAATGCAGTAAAAATTGGTTTTGAAAGGATGTTTCCTTTAGAGAAATTTGAATTTGAAGGGATTTCTGTATCTTCTGAAGTGAGTGAACAACCAATGGATGATGAAGAAACATTGACCGGGGGAATTAACAGAGCACATAATGCAAAAGCCGAATTTCAAGATGCGGATTACTGGGTTGGAATTGAGGGAGGCGTTGAGAAAATTAATAACGAGATGAACACTTTTGCTTGGGTTGTCATTGAATCAAAGTATAAAAAAGGGAAAGCGCGGACTGGTGCGTTTTTTCTGCCTCGAAAAATAATTGAGCTTGTTGCTGCGGGGAAAGAGTTAGGCGAAGCGGACGATATTGTATTTCAGCACACTAATTCAAAACAAAAAAATGGATCGGTTGGGATTTTAACGGAGAATGTTATTACGAGAACAAGTTATTATACAGAAACAGTAATTCTTGCGCTGATTCCATTTAAAAATATTGAACTCTATTAGACGGTTCGTATGCGAATGAATAATAAATAGGGATAAATAGGGTCACAGATAAATAGGGTCAGACACCTTTGTTTCTTAATAAATGGGGCATTTGGTACTTAACACAAATGTTTTTTTGTTAGTATAAAAGTGTGGTAGGCTTTATTTACTATGTCTAAAATAATTTGCTTGTTCGGTGATAGCATAACTTGGGGCGAGGGAGACTCAGAAAAGGGTGGCTGGGGTGCTCGTTTGAGAAGTTATTTTGAAACTAACAATTTTAAAATTGAGCTTTATAATTGTGGCGTGTCCGGAGACAATACTGATAAATTATTACAAAGATTTACTGTTGAGACATCGGCACGCGAACCAGATATAGTTATTTTTGCTATTGGAGTCAATGATTCTCAATATGTGCGATCAAAAGATAATCCTCGCGTATCGCTTGAAAAATTTCAAAATAACTTGCAGGAGTTAATAAACCAAGCCAAAAAATTTACAGAGCAAATCATTTTCATAGGACTCATACATGTTGATGAATCAAAAACAATGCCTGTTCCGTGGATTACGACTCTATTTTATGATGAAGAAAATGTAAAATTATATGATGAAAAAATAAAAGAAATTTGTGATAGAAATAGTTTACGATTTATTGAGATGCTTGATTTATTGAACAATTCGGACTTAAAAGATGGATTGCATCCAAACGCTCAAGGACATGAAAAAATCTTTTTTAAGATTAGAGATTCTTTAGCTTCTATCAGTAGGTAAAACAAGATAAGAGGTAAGTGGTTTGGTAAAAAAGTGATTGGTAAATGGGTCAGGTATATTTGATTTGCCTTTTTACATTACGCACTGTCGCCATCAATCCATATTTGTTGATTAGAAATTAAGGGTACCAGACCTTGTCTTTTGTGGCGCACTTTGTGATATTTTTAGTGGTATGCTTCATAGGCAAGTTTGTCATAACTTGTTAAAAATAATCCATTTAATTTTAATCAAAACATTATGAATTACTATTTAGAGGTTTTGAAAAAATAT
>ENA-ORDP01000448-ORDP01000448.1-marine-sediment-metagenome-genome-assembly--contig:-NODE-448-length-27108-cov-3.858056_pt1 | contig 27108 bp, 29 predicted proteins | sample MGYA00248627_ERZ508539 | MGnify/ENA primary metagenome ERZ508539 (study PRJEB26208, sample SAMN05571518) | marine sediment metagenome | biome: deep sea; feature: Hydrothermal vent; material... | reverse complement strand
AGTGCGTGCGGGTGCAGGCCGGCCATCTCAGTAGTTCACTCGGTAGGCGCTGAAGACCAGGTTAGTGCCGAGCGGGCTGGTGATGGTGACGGTGATCAGTTTGGCCCCCTGGTTGTTGGTCAGACCCAGCCCGGTGCCGGCATAGACCACGCTGATCCGGACCCGGTAGCCGGCATAACCGGACAGGACTGTGCCCTGTGCGCCCCGTGGGGGGGATTCATCGAGGCCATTGTAGTCATCCACATCGTCATAGGTGGCCCGTGTCTCACCGGGGTCGGGGCCCAGGGTGGTCGAGCAGGCCCGGTGGCCCGGGTCGGTCGAGTTGCAGCGCGGTATCCCGCCCTGGCCGGAGTGCTCGTCATAGCGCTTGGTGAGGATCTCATCCAGATAGGCCTGCGCTAATTCCATGGCACGAGTGTGTACCAGAGGTTTTGCACTGTGTTTTACGGTTTCATTGATCGCGATAGTCACGCCAGTGAGGGCAAGCGATAACACTACGATCATGACGACGAGTTCAATCAGTGAGAAGCCTCGTTGTCTAATGAATTGAATATCATTAACAGGCATGCGTATAGCCAGTGGTTTCAATGCAGACGGAACGAGGATTAGGGCTAATCGAGATGGTGGTTTGCGAACCGATGTCGGCGGCGCCGTTTTTTAAAAAAAGTATGCTGTTATCGGTGATGGTAATATTATTGGGGACAGTTATATCAATCGTTTGGGTTCCGCTTTCGCTGTACTGTATGCGAATTCTTTTAGCGCCATTATCGGTACTCCAGGTTACATTGGCGGAGCTGGCCTTGCTCATCGCAAGTTGTTGGGCCTGACGTGCACTGCTAATCAGTTGATCGGAAACGATACGAGATTCGAAATTACTGGGTTGTAAAAAACGGGGGATCGTCACGACGGCGAGCACCGCGACGATGATGATCACGGTGACCATCTCGATTAAGGTAAATCCATTTTGCTTAATTTTTCCGGGGCGGGAATCCATTTTTAGTCGCCGTGTTGGTCACAAAGTTAAAGCAAAAAGGGCGGCCACTGGCCGCCCCATAATAATTTTATCGAATTGCGTTTAGCAACCCACAGCAACCGTACCAATTACCTGAACCGGATCACCTAATGCTGCGGCCGTATATTGGACCTCGCAGGTTACACTGCCTCCGGCAGGTCGATAAGTTACTACGCCACCGGCATAAGTCACTCCATAACCATCAGGATTGGGCATGGCCTGAGAAATTCCCGTTGCCACTGCAGTTGGCCGGCCCCCGCGTCCGATATTTGCCGTCTCTGTTAAAACGGTGACGGTCTGACCGTCCATTAAAATGGTGGTGGCGGCATTATTGTTACTCACAACATATTCCGCTCGCGCCAATGAGGCGGCGGTGCGCAGACCCCCTGCGACTCCGTTCATGCTGGCGACGCGTGCATCAACGGTAACGTTGATAAACCGTGGTAGTGCGGCGGCGGCGAGCAGCCCCAGAATCACGATTACCACGACTAATTCAATCAGGGTAAAACCGGCTTGTTTGTTCATGTCAAAATCCTCTATTTCAAGCTTCTGAATGACGATGTTCTCGTCTTCAGGATAGTGTGTTTAATTGGCTTCGATCGAGTTGTTAGACCATTGGTACTTTGTTACTGGCTTAAGCCGAATGCCTTTCAGGGTATCACCTCGGTCGAATTGTCCATTAGTATTGTTATCGTCATAAACGGCGGTGATCTTGAATTTTGCATGCCGACTTTGTCCAGAATCGGTCGAAAAATAATCATTATTAAGCACGAAATAGACTAATTCGTGGTTTTTTTGTTCAAACCACCAGCTGGCCGGTTCCGGATTGGCGGGCGAAGTATCGTAACTTCCAAGATAATTGATTGGGGTATTGGACAATAACGCCATTGGATTGGAGTTCAGGTAGTTTCTTAGTTCGGGGATTCGGTCTTTGGCAATGTGTTCGCTGATGGTCAGTGCGATGGCACTTTGCAGGGTACCAATCATAGCTTCCATTGTTGAGCGTTCGGCCTGAACCTGTAGCTTGAGCAGTTTTTCGATCGCAAAACCGAGCAAGGTACTAATGATGATGATGACAACAAGCAATTCGAGCAGACTAAAGCCGTGGGCATTCCGTGTTTTCTTTTTAGTATGCATTGGAATTATTTTTGAATGACAGCGTTGAGATCCCACAATGGTAAGAACACACCCATTGCCAGCATTAATACAATTGCACCAATGACAATAATTAGAATTGGTTCAATCGCGCTACTGAGATTTTTCAGTTTGTAGTCGACTTCGCGATCATAATATCCGGCGACGTTTTCCAGCATCTCGTCGACTGAGCCCGTCTCTTCACCAACCTGGATCATTTGAATGATCAGGGGGGTAAACATTTTCGTGTTCGCTGCGGTGCGAGTCAGGCTATCGCCTTTTTCGATGCCGACGCGCATTTGCGAAATTTTGTCACCAATGTAGGCGTTGTCCACCGCATGGCCAGTGACGTTTAATCCTTGTATTAATGGCACGCCGCTGCGTACGGTTAGTGCAAACGAAGTGGCAAAACGAGCGAGCAGTGCTTCATAAAGAACATTACCAATCAGCGGGATGCGCAGTTTAAAACGATCCCAGTAAAGCCGGCCTTTATCGGTCGTTAAAGAATGTTTAAACCAGATATATAAACCGATACTGGCCACCAGCATGTGTGGCCAGTAATCCTGCATAAAGTTTGATGTGGTCATTAAAATAACCGTTTGCCAGGGCAGGTCGGCACCAAATTTACTGAAGATTCCGGAAAATTGTGGGATAACAAAAAGATTGATTATGATCAGGGCGACCACGATAAAACCAAGTACAATGAGTGGATAGCGTGTCGCCTGTTTGATGCGATCTCGAGTTTCCTTTTCGCGTTCCAGGTATTCAGAAAGCTTGCCAAACGCGCCATCGAGTTGACCGGTGCTTTCGCCGACTTTGACCATGCTGACAAATAAATGATTAAAAACTTTTGGGTGTTGTGACATGGCGGTAGACAGTTCACGCCCTGACTCAAGACTAATGACGACGTCTTTAAGCGTATCGATGAGCAGTGGGTTGGTCAGGTTGTCTGATAAACCATTTATCGCGCGGATAATGGGCACACCTGCTTTCATCAGGGTGTACATCTGCCGGCTTAAAAAAATCAAATCTTGTATCCGTGGTTTGTGTGAGCGCAGTTTTCGGCCAAGCACTTTAAGATAATCACTGCCTTGCTTAAGCTCGTTTATTTCTATGGGTGTAATACCTGTTTTAAGCAACTGGTTGGCCGCCGCATCCAGGGTACCTGCCTCCAGCCGACCCTTAAGTGAGCCGCCGGTACTATTGCGCGCGATGTACTGGAAAAAAGGCATTATTCGTCGTCTTCTATTTGTATTTCGGCTTCGGGATCATGGTCAATGCCAGCGGTAAATTCATCGGCTACTTCATCGATAGTGCCGGCAACCCGGATAACTTCTTCAATGGATGTGACGCCCTCAAGTGCGTAATCAAGTGCATGTTGATCAAAAGAACGGTAACCTGCACTTTCCCTTGCGTGTATTGCGAATTGACTGGCATTGGAGAGACGCAGGTCGTCCGCAAGCTGATCGTCTATTTCAAGAAACTCAAACACACCAATACGACCGCTATAACCGGTGTTGTTACAGTGGGTACAACCAGTGCCGTGAACAAAAGATGCCGTACTGGAGTCGCCGCCCATCAGGTTAGAGAGGATCGCCTTTTCCTGGGCAATAGGGGAGTAAGGTGCTTTACAGCTATCACACACTTTGCGCACAAGTCGTTGTGCGACCACGGCCCGTAAAGCACTGGCCACCAGATAACCCTGGGCACCCATATCGAGAATACGGTTGACGGTGGAGATGGCATCGTTGGTGTGTAGGGTGGACATCACCATGTGGCCGGTCATCGCCGCACGCAAACCGATCTCGGTGGTTTCCTGGTCACGCATCTCACCGACGAGCACGATATCCGGGTCTTGCCGTAATGCCGCTCTTAATACCGAGGCGAAGGTTAAACCAATTTTAGGGTTAACTTGTACCTGATTGATCCTTGGCAAACGATATTCAACCGGGTCTTCAACGGTGATGATCTTTTTTTCTGAATCGTTAAGCTCGGTTAACGCTGAATATAACGTTGTCGTCTTACCACTACCGGTTGGGCCGGTGACCAATACCATCCCGTAGGGTCGGCTAATGTTTGCGCGGAAGCGGGTAAGTATGTACTCAGACATGCCCAGCTGTTCCAGGTTTAACATGCCGCCGGATTGATCGAGCAGGCGCATCACCACGGACTCACCGGCCTGGATCGGCATGGTAGAAAGACGCACGTCAATACTGCGGCCATGTACGCGAATATTAAATCGCCCATCCTGGGGAATGCGGCGTTCGGAAATGTTTAAACCGGACATGAGTTTTAGGCGAGACACCAGCGCCGGGGCGATCCGTTTTTCTTTCATGACCTGTTCTTGCAGGATGCCATCGATCCGTTGACGTATCCTCAAAACATTTTCATCGGGTTCGATATGAATATCCGATGCACCGATTTGCACCGCATCTTCAAAAATAGATTGCAGCAGTTTAACGACGGGGGCATTTTTAACATCTTCACCCTGGACCATTTGCTCAAGATCGATATCCGTTTCAGATAATTCGTCCTGTAATTCTTCGGCGAAGTTACTGATTTCACTCTGCTTGCGATACACCAGGTCAATGGTTTCGATGAGGTCTGACTCTTTAACCACCGCGAGCTTGATCGGGCGCTTGAGTTGCTTGGTTAGATTGTCATAGGCAAAAATATCGGTGGCATCGGCCATGCCCACCAACAGGCTACCATCCGTTTCTTCACGCAGTGAAATACAGCGGTAACGCCGCGAGAGCATTTCGGGGATAAGCTGGATGGTCTCGGTATCATAACGGTACTGGCGAAGATTGATGTAGGGGATCTCAAGCTGGGCGGAGACCAGTTCCAGTACTTTTTCTTCTTTAACGTAACCTTTCTCGACTAGCAGGCGGCCAAGTTTGTGGCCCGACTTTTTCTGCTCGGCGAGCGCCTGCATCAGCTGATCATTCGAGATCAGCCCGTGTTCTACGAGTAGGTCACCCAGGCGAATTTTCTTTTTTTGGGCCGCTTCGGCCATAAGTCAGTACCCTGACATTTATTATAGTCAGGGTCTTTATCGACAAATCAAGGGCTTAGCTTTAGCGGAATTACATTAAATAGCTGTTCCGAAAAGGTATTCACTTAATTTATTTAGATTATTATTGGGCTTGATTTTGTAGGAGCGGGCTTAGACTGCGATAAACGCCCATGTTTACCACTTCATCGCGGTCTGAGCCTGCTCATAAAGTGCATACCTTTTTCAGAACAGTTAGTTAGAACCAGGTGGTTAGCGGTTGTTTAGTGCTTGTTTAGATCCAGTGTCCCAATTAAATCGGAGACATGGTTTAGCTGGTGGTTTTCGAGATAATCTGCAATGCCCTGATTAATTTTTGGGCAAATAAGGGGGTCGTAGAACAGGGCCGTGCCGATCCCGATGCCGGTGGCGCCGGCGATCAGGAACTCAATGGCATCGTTGGCACTGGTTATGCCGCCCTGGCCGATAATGGGGATATTGTGGGCCTTGCAGGCCTGATAAACCTGGTGCACTTTGTACAGGGCAATCGGTTTGATCGCTGGTCCGGAGAGGCCCCCCTGGTTATTGCCGATGATGGGTTTGCGGGATTCGATATCGATTGCCATGCCCATCAGGGTGTTAATCACGGCAAAACCGTCTGTCCCGGCCTCGACACAACGTCGGGCATTTTCGGCGATATCGGTCTGATTAGGCGATAACTTGGTGATAAGTGGTTTGCTAGTCACCTTGCGGCAGGCTGCCACCACCCTTGCCGACATGTCTGGGTCATTGCCAAAGACCATGCCGCCTGCCTTGACGTTGGGGCAGGAGATATTGATCTCCATGGCATCAATGGGCGAGTCATCGAACAGCCGAGCGACTTCCGCATATTCTTCAACGGTCGAGCCTGACACGTTGGCGATGAAACGGGTCTCGCTGAAATTCAGCTCGGGCAATATCCGCTCGATGACATGCCGGGCGCCGGGATTTTGCAGGCCGATGGCGTTGATCATGCCGCTGGGTGTTTCGCAGATGCGACGGGGAGGGTTGCCCAACCGGGGTTCGAGCGTCGTGCCCTTCAGGCAGACCGCGCCGACATCGGAATGGGAAAAGTCTTTTACCCGGGTATATTCCTCACCGAAACCAACACACCCGGACAACAATACCAGCGGTGTCTGAAATGCCATGCCGCAAAATTCGAGGGCTAATTTGTCTGTGCTGGTTTTTGCCATGGCCAGCATTGTAATGCATTGGACTACTGTGTACGCCACCCTATTTTGAGCATTTCAGGCATGAACTTTTCTACATAGCTGACCGTCCTTCAATTAAATCTTTTTCCTGTTCCAATACTTCGGCCATGAAATCTATTAGTGCTCGAACACGTGCTGTTCGCCTTAGATCCGGGTGGGTTAACAACCACAGCTCAGACGTTAGTTCAGTGGGTGGAGTGATAACGCGGCTGAGCCGTGAATCCGGATCGGCAAGAAAGCATGGAAGCGATACAACACCAAGACCTTGTACCGCCGCCTCGTATAAACCCAGCAGAGTATTGCAGCGGAGCACGGTTTTTGCCTTTGGGTATTTGTTTTCCAGCCATTTGGTGATCGGTAAATGCGCCAGATTTTCATCGGGCAGCAACCATGCGTAATTCTCAATTGTGCTACTGATTTGTCTGGCGAGATACTCAGTTGAGCCATAAATAGTTGTCGCCATGGTGCATATGCGGCGACCGATCACGGTTTCAGGGGGTGACTGGGTCACCCGGACAGCAATATCGGCCTCCCGTCTGGTCAAATTAAGGTAGTTATTGGAAATAACCAGCTCAAGTTGTATCTCTGGGTAGCGCTGAGTAAAGATATTTAGATGTGGCATTAATATTTTCAGGAGCAGGGCGTCCGGTACTGCAACACGTAATATTCCACTTAGGTGTAGATCACGGCCGATGAGTTCACGGGATAACCCGAGCATCTCGTTTTCAACACGTTCCCCCACCTTTAGCATGGCTTCACCGGCTTCGGTCATCACATAGCCAGTGGGGAGCCGCTCAAATAGGCGGACGCCTAACTTTTTTTCAATCGCGCTAATGCGGCGGAATACGGTTGAGTGGTTTACAGCAAGCGTACGCGCGGCGCCCGAGAGCGTGCCCTCACGGCAAACGGCGAGCACAAGGTGCAAATCATTCCACTCCAAGAGCTGTGCATTCATGCAATAAAAAATTTCATAATTGCCTAATTACATTGTTCATATGAACAGCATAGCATTGCCCACTGCGATGAATACCGACAACAGGAGATTTATTATGCCTTTTCTCAGCTATACCCAAGCCTTCGATGACAACCTGCTTATGCTTTTTGTGCGCGACCCCAAACGCTATATGCCAATTATTGAGTTTTTCGACACCATGACCCGGAATTTATCTGAGCTCAGTTGGGCTGACGCCGAACTTATTGCCTTCGAGGTCAGCAAGGCAAACCGGTCTGGGTTCTGCACAGGGATCCGGGGAGGAATGATCAGGGCGTTAAAGGCGGATCCAGGCTCGCTGAACAATGAGAAGCTCAAGGCAGCGTTAAAATTTGCCCATAAAACGAATCTTGATCCTAGCGCCATCGTACAAAACGATGTGGATGAGGTACTCGATGCTGGTTGGAGCGAGCAGACAGTTGAAGATATTGTAGGCCTTGTGGCTATCCAGAAACTTTACAATGTCATCGCCACAGGCCTTGGCTTTAAACAACTACCAGAAGCAGTGTTTGCTGAAATCGGTCAGGATACGGTTAATCAAGGTGGCTACACTGCATCGTTCCGGCAGTTTATCGAGGCTCCGGCATAGTGACGCGTGAGAATATTTTGTATTCGCTGGTAATGGCAGCATTAATGAGCCTGCTTATGTCTGGTCTAATAACCGTTGTTAACACAGGTACGGACACAGGGATCATTCAACGATGGATGCACGCCTTTTATATCGCATTTCCATCGGCATTTGTCGCCTTGTTAATACTGAGACCGATTGCGAACGTAATTACTCGTGCATTGACGCGCATAGCTACACCGCAGGAGAGAGCCAGAAGAAAGAAAAACCGGCACCCAGGAGAAAGGTGCCGGTCAAAAATGTTCTGAATATATATAGTAAGTAAAATGACGGAGAAACCGTTTATTACTCCTTGATGCGACGAATAGTAATTTTCGCAACAGGATTGTTCCAGTCATAGCTAGCCGCGCTTAAATCGCCGCCACCGTGTATGCCGGGGTGAATGTAAACATAACCTTCGCCTGAGGCTTCATTAAAGCCTTCACCTGTGCAGGCAAAGGGAGGCCCTGGGATGTTGGCGCATAACTCGTCATTGTTTTCGGTGCCAGCATCATAAGCGGGTGAATAAACCGTTTTACTGTGTTTGCCGCGCGGGCCATGAATGCCATTGACGGCAAAGAAGGCATCATTGGTGGGGACCAACATGGAAGCGACACTGACATGAGAATGTTGCCTGTCTGTGCGAACCGTTAATGTCAGTGACGCGCCTGGAAATAAAACACCATCGGCGGTAGCAACATCCAGTGCTGCACCCGAGGAGATAAGTGAGTCGGCTAGTGGTCCCGGGTTGCCGCTCTCGGCAATGATCTCAAGTTCAGTGCTGGCGGTTTCGCCGAGCTTAAACAGTTTTGTATTGTGACGATGTGATGCCACCATAATGGGGGTAAAGACTTCACCTTGGGTTATGTTGGTGATGGTAACTTCATAGTATGCATTATCGCTGGCCAGTGCTACGTTAGATAATACAGCGCCGGACAATAACATGGCGCCCGATAATGCCGCGATCGAAATAATGGTGTTGAAAAGTTTCATAGTAATCCTCCAGTGATTTGTGTTGCCTGTAAGCGTATGCAACGTATCTTAAGTATTGAATTAGAACGTCACGCAGGATTCACATAACTATCACATTTCTATAACAAGATTTATACAGGAAGTGCGGCCTTTTGATTTTTGTAAGCAGTAATCTGGAAAGAAAAAGTGGTGCCACGATTTAATTCGCTGGAGACGCTGATCTCGCTGCCGTGTAGTTCCAGGATGCGTTTTGTAATTGCCAGGCCTAGTCCAGAACTGGTTGCGTGGGTACGGCTTTTATCGACGCGGTAGAAACGGTTGAAGATCTGACTAAGCTCGGCCCTGGGGATACCGCAACCATTATCAGAGACAGTAACAATGACGCTTTCATTTGTCGTTTTAACCGTGATCGTTACCGTGCCCTCGCGCTCGGTATGGCGTAAGGCATTTTGAATCAGGTTTTCAAGCGCGCGCTGCATCATGCCGATATCGCCATAGACCAGACCGGGCTGGTTTTTATAGTGATATTTTAAGCTGATGCCTTTTTCCTCGGCGTGTAAGGTAAATTTCTGGATGACATCCTGGATCAATTCGGCCAGTGAAAAAGGCTCGGCATGAATAATAGATTCGCATGAATCCAGTTTGGCCAGCTCAAACAGTTCAGTAACAAGACGACTCAGATGTTGACTATGATTAATGGATATTTTCAGGTATTTTTCTTTTTCGTCGGCAGACAGGTTCTTATCTTTGAGCAACAGGGTTTCAAGATAACCTTGCAGGGTGGTGATCGGTGTCCTTAGATCGTGCGAGACATTGGCGATCAGGTCACGTCGAACCTTGTCGACATCGCGCAATTCTTCGATTTGTCGATTTATTTTTTCGATAAGACAATTAAATTGTCTTGAGAGTTGATCGACTTCGTCACCAATTTTTGTTTTATTAATGACAATAGGTTCAAAAACATTATTTTCGACGGACGTGTTCATTTGCCGAGTCAATCTTCTAAGTCGCCGAGTCATGAGTGAGAACACCATCAGTCCCACCAGAAAGGCAATCACGATAGAAATACCGACACCCCAGATCATAATCCGCAGGATATAACTGTCTTTTAACATGCCTGCGACACCCGCGTATTCTTCACCGCCTAGAATAATGTACAAATAACCCTGGAGTTGGCCATTGTTTTTGATCGCCGCAACCGAGAATACCTTGCGTCCCGAAAGATCACGTGGGTCCTGGCCAGTTAGCGGGAAGCTCGCCTGCTTGTTAATAAATGTCTGGATTGGTGCAGTATCGATATGATCACGTTTTACTTTGCCTTGTGGCGCAACATAGTCGAGTATTTTCCCTTCAGGGTCGAGCAGATAGACTTCGATGTTTGGATTGATCACCATCATCATGTGAAAGGTTTTTTTAAGCGCCGACTTATTTATTTTTGCGTTGTCGAAAAAATTTAAGTCAGCGATCATGTGATCAGCGAGGGTTTCATTCAGCCTTTGAGTGACTTCCTGCTGGTATTGTTCGCTGGCATATTTCAGCAGTTGGATGAAGAACAAACCAAACAGACAAAGAATGATAAAAAGTGTAACCGCGAGTTTACTGTAAAGAGAACGTAGCATAATTAGTGGTGTGTGGCATCGGTTGTAATTATATCTGCGAATTTATACCCGACACCCCAGACCGTCAAGATGTGTTCCGGGTTGGCGGGATCGTTTTCGATCTTGGAACGCAGGCGGTTGATGTGTGAGTTAACGGTATGTTCGTAACCATCATGTCCGTAGCCCCAAACCTGATCGAGTAACTGGCTGCGTGTGTAGACACGGCCGGGATGTGAGGCAAAGTACCAGAAAAGATCAAATTCTTTGGCGGTCAATTCAATCTCCTGGCTGCGGTGCGTCACGGTTCGTCGGTCGGCATCCAGCTCAAAATCAGCAAACTTGATATTGTTGGTCTCTGGTATTGCCGTGTTAGGCTGATAACAATCAATGCGCCGGAAGATGGCGTTCACTCTGGCGAGCAATTCCTGGATACTAAATGGTTTGGTCAGGTAGTCGTCGGCACCAATCTCCAGCCCCACGACCCGGTCGACCTCTGTGCTTTTTGCGGTGAGCATCAGAATGGGCGTTACAATATCCTGGCTGCGCAATTCACGACAGATCTGCAGGCCATCCAGTTTGGGCAGCATCAAGTCCAGCAAAATCAGGTTATATTGGTTAGTCAGCGCCTTATCCAGACCGCTGCGACCATCCGCGGCCAACTCGACCGTGAAACCATGATCAACCAGGTGCATCGACACCAGATTAGCGATATCCTGATTATCCTCGATGATAAGTACTTGTTTTGTCATAGAATTAGGCGTGACGGCTTTTCTCATACTCATGATAGAAAAGAAACATCACAAAAGGTTCACGGACCGGTAAATATTATACGTGGCTATATTGATGCGTGGGTAAACGTAATTTTGCCCACCAGAGGCGGAGGTGCCAAACACCAAACCATGATGTACGGGGGGGTTGATGTTATCGTTAGTAAGTAGCTAATGCAATTTTCTAGCAATCTGATCAAGGGAGAACGTTTTTTGACTACCTTCACTCCAACCTAATCCTGCACGATCATATGCGCATACCTGGGTTATGTTGGAAATGTCAGACTGAATTGGAAACTAACTTAAAGAATTTTCTCCCAAACCCGCTTCAAAAATAACTGTTGGTGTTCCTGTCCCCATGCAATTTAAAAGATATTTCAAACCATCCACCTCTACCATTTTACCGGGTGGTGGATATTTTTTATGTTTTTCCTATTTCATAAAGTGGATACTGTATGCTAACGACAAGCTGCTGCTAGCAGCGCGCGCGGTTGATTGTCCGAGTAGCGCGTGTTTTTTTTGTAACGATTTAGACGTCTTGTTATGTTTATTTTTTTTCAATACTCATTTCCACTTTACCGTGAACTTGTTTCTTCTTAATAGCACTTCGCGCCATATTTAAGATCGTTTTATTAAAATCAACTTTCCATTTGCCATTCTTTAACTTCAAAATTGTACTAAATGAAATAGTGCCTTTTTTATTTACGGTTGATGTTTTTATATTTGCAGTGTTATTTTTAGATTCCCATTTAAAAAAATAATATTTATTAATATCGAATGATGTTTCGCCGTCATTAGGCAGGTTATCAGGGTTTATTAGAAATGTTCTAGCTACACCGATATCATTATTCTTCAAGGCCTCATAAAAGTTTGTTGCAGTATCAATAGGACTATTATTAGCAGCTAAAGCTGGATTACTTAAGATTAATAAAGATAGCATTACTATTAATTTCATTTTAAAACTCCATTTTCTTATTAAACATAACTATATAGACAGACTAAATTCTATCTTTCGATCTGCCATATGGCTATATAGTTTTTCAATTTTTATTCAATTCAGTATGTTACAGCCTCTGTATTAGCGAAAGTAGATGTGATTAGGTCGCCATATGGCTACTATAGTTATTACATTGTTCGCAAAAACAAATACTTGAAGGTCTACTTTGAGTTGAAATACGACGCCTATGTGATAAAAAGTGAGTTCTATGTTTGAAATTGTTTTATATGAGCCGGAAATACCGCCCAATACGGGTAATATTATTCGGCTGTGCGCGAATACGGGTAGCAGGCTGCATTTGATTGAGCCCCTGGGTTTTGAGCTGGATGATAAAAAACTAAGACGGGCCGGGCTGATTATGATGAATTTGCCTCGGTGAAGACATACCCGAGCTTTGAAGATTTCATCCAGCGGGTTCAGCCACCGAATATTTATGCCCTGTCGACCCATGGTTCTCGATCATTTTTTGATGCGGCGTTTCAAAAGGGCGATGTCTTTTTGTTTGGGCCGGAGACACGAGGTCTGCCAAAGGCGTTATTAACCAGCCTGAGAGATCAGTCAGTATTGCGCATGCCGATGCAGGCGGATAGTCGAAGTTTAAATTTATCTAATACCGTTGCTATCGTAGTGTATGAGGCCTGGCGACAAACCAATTTCGTCGGCGGGCTTTAGAGATAACCAGCGTGTAGAGAAAATTAGCGACTAAGATTAAGTAGCGTTTATGACGAGTCGCTTTCGGGTTTAGGGGTTCTGTCCATTAAGATTTTTACCGCCTCTCTGGGTGAAAACCCTTTGTGCAACACCTTATATACTTGTTCGGTGATCGGCATCTCGACATGATTATCCTGCGCCAGTGCGTAGACGGTTTCAGAGGTGCCGATGCCTTCAATAACCTGAGCAATATCAATTTTCGCCTGCTCCAGATCCATGCCCTTGCCCAGCGCCAGACCAAAACGACGATTACGTGATTGATCGTCGGAACAGGTTAATATTAGATCACCCATACCCGATAAGCCCATAAAGGTTTCGCGGTGCCCGCCCAGGGCGACGCCAAGGCGCATGATTTCGTTGAGGCCCCGAGTGATGAGTGCGGCACGGGTATTGGTGCCAAATCCCATACCATCTGCAATGCCGGCGGCGATGGCCATGACGTTTTTTGCGGCGCCCCCAATCTCCACGCCGATCACGTCATCACTGGTATAGGTGAGGAAATTTTTACTGTGTAAGGCCGTGGCGAGTTCTCTGGCAAAGCGGACATCTTTAGATGCGATCGTAATTGCACCGGGCAGGTCGCGCGCGACTTCACCCGCAAAGGTCGGCCCGGAGACCGCCGCAATGGGAATGGCCGTTTGTAGTTCTTCAAGCACGATTTGATGGAGTAATTTACGAGATCCTTTTTCTAGTCCTTTTGTGCCCCAGCAAAGTCGATGCTGATCGGTCAGGAAGGGTTTTATCTTGTGTAACGTCTGACGAAAGGCATGTGAGGGCACGACGATCAGAATAGTGTTTGCCTTTGCTAAACAATCTTTCAGGTCAAAGGAACAGAACAGGTTGTCATGAAAAGGTACACCCGGTAAAAAACGTTCATTGCTGCGCGATGCCTGCATAGCTTTGACATGTTCGCGGCTATGCGACCAGAGGTAGGTAGTGTGGCCCGCTCGTGCCAGTTGCATGGCCAGTGAGGTACCCCAGGAGCCTGCACCCAGAACCGTAAAAACGTTTGACTTTGTGTTCATGTTATTTTGGATCCATATATTTTGGAGCCATATATTTTGGATCTATTAATTTTGCATTCACGCCAGTAGTAATTTAGTTGACGGTCTCTGTATTGGTGGCCTGAGCTTGTTGCATGTGTTGTTCGTAGAGGGCATCAAAATTTATTGGTGCCAGCAATAATTGTGGAAAGCCGCCACGGGTTACGATATCAGAGACGGCTTCACGTGCATATGGGAATAATATGCTGGGACAAAAACTGCCCAACATAGCGTGTAAGTCAGTATCAGAAAAACCTTCGACAGAAAAAATACCGGCTTGATGGATCTCACAAAGATAGGCCGTTGTGTCTCCAAGCTTTGCGGTCACGGTCAACGATAAAACGACTTCATAGGTGTTTTCACCAATGGGGGTGGCATTTGTATTTAAATCCAGATTATTTTTTGGCTCCCATTTTTCGGTAAAGATTTTCGGCGAACCGGGCGCTTCAAAAGAAATATCTTTGCTGTAAATCTTTTGAATATTAAATTGACCCTGTTGCTCTTTATTAGCTTCTGATTTTTCCTGTGACTCGCTCATGGTTTTATTCTCTGTGTGTTATTCGGTGTTGTTAAAGTAAAGTTATGCCTTAATGTTTTGAACTGCCCATTGTTTTAGACTATTTAAATCCATCGCGCCGGCACTGCGATTAATTTCTTTTCCTTTTTTAAACATGGCCAGGGTCGGGATGCTACGAATCCCGTACTGGCCTGCCAGTATCTGTTCATTTTCGGTATTGACCTTGGCCAGGATGAACTGGCTTTCCAGGTCTTGTGCAGCCTGTTCAAAAATCGGCGCCATCATCTTACAGGGCCCGCACCAGGGTGCCCAGAAGTCAACGATAACCGGCAGGTCGTTGCTCGAAATGAAGTTTGCAAAGCTGGCCTGGTTCAGTTCTACAGGTTTTTTGTCAATTAATGTTTGATGGCACTTGCCACATTTACCGCCAGCAGAAAGCTTATCTGCCGGAACCCGGTTAGTACGATGACAATTTGGGCAAACGATATGGACGGGATCCGCCATCTTGTTTCTATTATGGTTTATGCCAGTCCGAGCCTGGCATCAAGTTCGCCCTGCGCCTCAAGTAGATACAAATCATCGCAACCACCGATGTGGTCATCATTAAAAAATATCTGTGGAACGCTGGTGCGACCGGATAAATTAATCATCTCCTGGTGGCGTTCGGTCTCGATATCAACACGGATTTCATTGTATTTCATGCCTTTTTGTTCGAGCAGCATTTTTGCGCGGGTGCAGTAAGGACAAAAAAGCGAGCTGTAAATATTGATCTTAACCATCTACAAATTTCTTCCTGGGTTTGATTATTTGGGGTTGGTTATTATGGAGACAAAAATTATTTTTTAGTCAGCGGAAGATTGTCTGCCTGCCAGGCGGTCACACCGCCACTGAGATTATAGACTTGTTCAAACCCTTCTTTTTTTAGTGTGGCGCAGGCCTGCCCGGAGCGTTGCCCTGTTTTGCAGCCGACAATAACGGGTTTTGATTTGTATTTCTCCAGCTCTTTCAGGCGTTCTTTCAGGTAGCTAAGCGGGACATGTACGGAATTAATGATATGGCCACTGGCGTATTCATTGTCCTCACGCACATCCACGACAACGGCATCGTCATGGTTGATCAGTTGCGTCACCATTGCCGGGTTGGCATTTTTATAGCCGCGTAAGCGGGCGCCAATGAAACTGTATATCACCATAAGAAAGAGCGCGGCCCAGGCAGCGCTAAGGATATAGTGACGGCCTAAAAATTCGATATATTGTTCCATTTAAACTGCCTGATTTGTTGGTTGCCAAAATAACGCGGTAGCACACGACATTGATTTAATGTGTATAAAGCGGGTGAAATTCAAGCCCTGGGCCATGGTGGTGGTCCGAGGTGTTTCTATCAGAGGTTCCCTAGGTTTCCAGCTTGGGATTGCAGAAAACTTCCCGCATCATGCCAATCAGGCGCAATGTCCTTTGATCGCCGACTTTATAGTAGACACGGTTTGCATCCTTGCGTGCTGACAATATGCCTTTGTCGCGTAAAATTGCCAGATGTTGGGATATGTTGCTCTGCGAGGTCCCGACATGTTCGACGATATCCTGTACGCTGATCTCGCTTGCGCCAAGCGTGCATAAAATTTTGAGTCTCAGCGGATGGGACATTGCCTTCAGAGAGCGAGACGCGCGGTCGATATCTTCATCGCGCGTTATAAGGCCTGCTAGTTCTTCCATCATAGAGTACACCGAGTGGGGTTGCGACGATTCCTGTCTTCTTATGAGCCGACTACCTGTAAATTTTTACACAGGTGCCCTTTATTAACAAAACATTATACAATAATCTACCACTTGAGAAGGCTATTCACACTATTTTTACAACGTTTTTCAATAAAGTTTTCCTGCCAAAGGGCAAGTTATTGAAATACAGAGCAATTCCATTTTTTGCATGGCGCCGGGTTATGAATTAGACTTCGTCTAAATTTAGCGGCCTTTTAAATAATTTTTAATGAAATAAAGAACTTAGGATTACATGTCAGATTATGCGAAACCAATGGTCCTGATCATCCTTGATGGTTTCGGCTATTCGGAGGAGACAGCGGCGAATGCCATTTCGGCTGCCAAAAAGCCAACCTGGGACCGGCTATGGGCTGACTATCCTCATAGCCTTATCAATGGCTCGGGTACATCGGTTGGTTTGCCCGCCGATCAGATGGGTAACTCAGAGGTTGGGCACCTGAATCTGGGCGCGGGGCGCGTGGTCTATCAGGAGTTCACTCGGGTCGATCGCTCGATTAAAACCGGCTCATTCTTTACCAACCAGACCCTGGTCGACGCCGTGAAAAAGGCGGTGGACAACGATAAAGCCGTACATATCATGGGCTTGCTCTCGCCTGGCGGGGTACACAGCCACGAGCGCCACATCCATGCAATGGCGGAGCTGGCGGTGAAACAGGGCGCGAAAAAGATCTATCTGCATGCGTTTCTCGATGGCCGCGATACCGCACCAAAGAGCGCCGTTGCGTCGATAAAGCAGATGGACGCGAAATTTGCAGAGCTAGGTGTTGGCCGAATCGCTTCCATTACCGGTCGTTATTTTGCGATGGACAGGGATCACCGCTGGCCCCGAATCCAGAAGGCGTATGATGTGATGACCCAGGGCAAGGCCGACTTTGTTGCTGAGACCGCATTGGCGGGCCTTGGTGCGGCCTATAATCGCGATGAGACAGATGAATTTGTGCAGGCAACCGCCATTGTTCCACCAGGCGAAAAGCCAGTCGCTATTGAGGACGGCGACAGTGTCATCTTTATGAATTATCGCTCTGATCGGGCCAGGCAGATCACCCGCCCTTTCATTGAGCCAGACTTCGATGCCTTTGAGCGCAAGGTCGTGCCCAGGCTCGGGGTATTTGCATCATTGACCGAATATAAGTCGGACTTTGATGTGCCAGTGGCCTATCCACCTGAGCGCCTGAAAAAAGTCTTTGGCGAATACGTTAGTAGTCTTGGCCTGCAGCAATTACGCGTTGCGGAAACTGAAAAGTACGCGCACGTCACCTTCTTTTTCAATGGTGGCCGTGAAGAGCCGTTCGAGTTTGAAGACAGGATATTAATCAATTCGCCCGATGTACCGACCTATGATTTACAGCCAGAGATGTGCGCGCCGGAGCTAACGGTTAAGCTCGTCGAAGCGATTGAAGGCGGTCACTACGACACCATTATCTGTAACTACGCTAATCCGGATATGGTTGGGCATACGGGTAATTTTAAGGCGACGGTCAAGGCGATCGAGGTCATTGATGAATGCCTGGGTCATATTTACAAGGCGATTAAAAATACCGGCGCAGAGATGTTAATCACGGCCGACCACGGTAATGCCGAGATGATGCAGAACCCGGAAACAGAGCAGGCACATACTGCGCACACGACTAATTTGGTGCCGCTAGTGTATGTTGGGCGGCCATTGCAACTGGTCAGCCAGGGCGTATTGTCAGACATTGCGCCGACCATGCTTGAGTTGATGGGGCTTGAGCAGCCAGCAGAAATGACCGGACACTCACTTATTCAGAAAGAGACCGTCACCGAGCAAGAGTGACGGCGCGTTGTTTTAGCCTGCAATTACAGGCGAAACTCGGTTACACTGCCCTGTATGTCCTGGCTAGAATATACTGAATCCCAAAATACCAAATTAGCATTGATCAGTAAAACACTCGCCAGCGCCAGCCTGGTTTGCCTGCTGTCTTTGCCAATGTTCTGGTTTGTACCTGGAAATACTTTGGGTATAGCGTTTGCCGACAACGATGATGAAGAGCAGAAAGAGGCCCTTGACCAGGTGCGTCGTGATATCGGCAAAATGCAGTCCGAGATCCGCGAGACACAACTCCTACACGATACCGTTCAAAAAGAAATTCTCAAACTGGAAATTGAGCTGGCACGGATTCTGAAAGATCTCAAAACGGTCAAGCGAAAAATCCGTGGTGAGCAATCGAAGTTGAGTAAGCTCTATCAAAAAAGAAAAGCACTTAAAAAAGATCTAAAAACCCAGCATAAATTATTGGCCGGGCAGGTTAAGTCGGCTTACATGATGGGTCGGCAGGAATACATCAAGATTGTCCTGAACCTGGAAGATTCATCTTCAGTGGGGCGTACCATGACCTATTATGATTATTTTAATCGTGCCCGCCTCGCGCGCATAGAAAAATCCAGAAACACCCTTGTTTCACTGGAGACGGTCGAAGCAAAAATTATAAAACAAACTGCCCGGCTGAAGCAGATACGCGAGCAGCAAACGAAGAAGAAAAATAAATTAAAGCAGGTTTCACGCTCGCGTGGGATCGTGGTGGCCAGGCTGCACTCTCAACTGGTCGATAAAGAGCAGGATTTGTCGCAACTACTGGCAGACGAACGGCAACTGCAAAAGTTGATACAGGATCTGGATCGGACCATCCCTGATATTTTGACGGATCCAGGCAAACGAACGCCGTTTGCGAAACTAAAAGGAAAGCTAAATTGGCCGACAAAGGGGAAGCTAAAGCCACTTTATGGCAAACGCCGCAATGCCAGCCGGGTTAAGTGGAATGGTGTGATGATCACGGCACGTACCGGCAGTGATGTAAAAGCGGTTTCACATGGGCGGGTTGCCTTTGCAGATTTCCTGCGGGGTTACGGCCTGTTGCTAATCATTGACCATGGCGATGGTTATATGAGTCTGTATGGTCACAATCAGACTATATATAAGGATATTGGTGAGTGGGTCGAGGCCGGCGAGGTTATTTCCAGCGTTGGCACCAGTGGTGGTCAGAAGCACGCTGGTCTGTACTTTGAAATCCGACATAACGGCGAGCCAACTAATCCGGTACGCTGGTGTCGAAGCGGCTAGACCAGCAATTTTTGCTGTATTAGCCCGTTATAAATGCTATAAACTATTGTTTTGGAACAATGTATTAGGGGCCCTGGGCCTGAGGAATTGTTGTATGAATAACTTTACACGGAATACGCTTATTCTGAGCACCGGGTTGCTGGTTGGGGTGATGCTCGCAATTGGCATTGGCGTCAGAGCTGAGCGTGATAATGGTGCTGCCCAATCGATCCCCGTAGAGGATATTCGCTCTCTGAGTGAAGTCTTCGGAAAGATCAAAGACAACTATGTAGAAGAAGTTAGTGACAAGGAGTTACTGGAGAATGCCATTCGCGGCATGTTAACCGGCCTCGATCCACATTCCACTTATCTTGATAAAGAGGCCTTTCACGAATTACGGGTGGGTACGACCGGTGAGTTTGGTGGTCTCGGTATCGTCGTGGGCCTGGAAGATGGTTTTGTGAAAGTTATTTCGCCGATTGATGATACGCCAGCACAACGCGCAGGCATCAAAGCCGGTGATCTAATTATTCGTCTGGATGGCAAAACCGTCAAAGGCATGAGCCTGGATGATGCGGTCAAGATTATGCGCGGTCGTCCCGGTACCTCGATCCAGTTACTGGTGGTGAGAACGGGCAAGGACAAACCGCTGGACATAAAAGTGACGCGTGACAAGATTCGCGTGCAAAGTGTGAAAAACAGGACACTGGAAAAAGGTTTCGGTTATGTCCGTGTTTCCCAGTTCCAGGAACGCAGCAGCAGTGATCTTAAGAAACAAATTTCAAAACTGAAAAAAGAAAACGGCGGGAAACTTAAAGGGATCGTTCTTGATCTAAGAAACAACCCCGGAGGCCTGCTGGATTCTGCGGTTGAGATTTCTGACATCTTTATCACAAAAGGCCCAATTGTCAGCGTTAAAGGTCGCAATGAAGATAATGAAATCGTGCACAGTGCAAAACCCGATGACATGCTGGATGGCGCACCCATCGTGGTGCTGGTCAATGGTGGTTCCGCATCAGCATCTGAAATTGTTGCAGGTGCTTTGCAGGATCATAAACGTGCGATCATCATGGGCACTAAAACATTCGGTAAAGGCTCGGTGCAAACGGTTGTGCCTTTAGGCAATAATACCGCGATCAAATTAACCACCGCCCGTTATTACACACCATCAGGCCGTTCAATTCAGGCGAAGGGTATTGAGCCTGATATCGTGATTGCAAACCTTAAAGTTTCTGATAATGGTAAGGAATCTGTTGCCCTGGTGAAAGAAGCGGATCTGAAAGGTCACCTGATAAATGGTGACGAAGATGAAGAAGATAACGGTAGCAAAACAACGGACAAGAAAAAGAAAGATAAAAGTCTTGCCAATGAAGATTATGCCCTTTATGAGGCGTTGAATTTATTGAAGGGCCTGACCTTAATGGGTGAGCGCTAGGATATTTCTTCAGGCCGTGTGAAGGTTAAGTTAAGAGGGCAGCAGCACTATGCGTGTTTTTATAGGCCTGGTTTTGTTAGCGGTCTTTGCTATTAGCGCAAATGCAGCGGATGCCGCCTCTCTTCACAAAATACCCCGCGTTGCAATTATCATTGATGATCTCGGTGACCGTTTGAGAGACGGTCACCGCGTCATTGACCTGCCTGGCCAATTAACCTTTGGCATTCTTCCCTATACACCGTATGCCAGAAAGCTGGCAAGCTATGCGACAGAGCAGGACAAGGAGTTGCTTCTGCACTTGCCGATGGAGGCAATGGAGAAGAAGTATCTTGGTAAAGCAGGTTTGTATTCGGCCATGAGCCGGGATGAATTTTTTACCAGTCTTAATACGAGCCTCAACTATATAAAAAATATCCGCGGTGTCAGTAACCACATGGGCAGCCGCCTGACACAAAATACACAAATGATGAGCTGGTTAATGCAGGGCATCGCGCAGCACGGTGATCTCTATTTTGTAGATAGTCGTACCATCGATACAAGCTGTGCCCTGGTTTCTGCCCGTGACGAGGGCCTGGATAATGCGACACGTGATGTCTTTCTCGATCACAGCAAGGACCCGGCCAGGATCAGGAAGCAGTGGGATTATTTTATCGAATACGCCAACAAGACGGGCAGCGCGATCGCGATCGCGCACCCGTATCCAGAAACGATACGCTTTCTAAAGCAGGCATTGGCGGAGCTTGAACGAAACAATATCAAGCTGGTACCTGTTTCAGCGCTTATTCGGTGGCGACATACCAGAGGTAAATTCGCATGGCGAAACCAGACCGCCGTGACTCGGTAGTTCTTGTCCCTGTCGTCCTGGTTCCCCTGGCTCAGGGTTGTGAGGAACTAGAAGCCGTTACAATAATGGACTTACTCACACGTGCAGGTTTTTCCGTAGTGACGGCAGGCCTGGATGATCAGCCGGTTAAAGCCAGCCGTGGCATGGTGTTGGTGCCCGGCACAACGATGCAGCAGGTGATGTCAACGTCGTTTGATGCAATGGTGCTGCCAGGTGGTCTACCCGGTGCGGATTATTTACGTGATAATGAGTTTGTACAAAAGAAATTAAAGCAAATGGCGCTGGAAGGTAAATATATAGCCGCTATTTGTGCTGCACCGAAGGCATTGGCAGCGGCAGGATTACTTGAAAATAAAAAGGTGACGAGCTATCCGGGAAGTTTGGATGATTGCCCTGTCAAGGGAATGACGTATCTTGATGACCCTGTCGTGGTTGATGGCAAGCTGGTCACTTCGCGTGGGCCAGGCACAGCAATGGATTTTGCTCTGACACTGATCGAGCTGTTAGCAGGAAAAGAAAAACGTGACGAAGTAGAAGGCCTGCTTATGCGGCCATGTTCATGAGATAATTATAAATATTCATAAGTATTAGCAGGGGGGTGGCTAATGCGTATCATTGAGGTACTGTCTGACTGTGGTCATATCGATACGCTTCGTGGGATCGCCGAACACAATGACATTATAGATTGTTGGGCGAGCAAAAGTCCGGAAGAAGAACGGTGCAGTGTGAAGTTGTTAGTCCGTGCCGAGAAACAGCAGGTGGTACTTGACGCAATACAACAGGCGCTGGCAGCAGGGCAGGATTGGCGCATTGTCATGCATCCGGTGGATGCTGTGTTGCCAAGGGAAGATAAAAAGGAAGACAAAAAGGCAACCGAAAAAAAATATAACGGTACGCGCTCACGTGAAGAGCTTTACCAGGAAATAGAAGTCGGTGCGCGCGCCAATGTCAACTTTTTCTGGTTGGTGCTTTTCTCCACGGTGGTCGCAACCATCGGTTTAATTGAAGACAATGTGGCTGTCGTGATCGGGGCGATGGTGATTGCACCATTATTGGGGCCCAACATTGCGCTGGCATTTGGTGCGGCACTCGGCGATAAGGCGCTCATTCTCCGATCATTGCAAACCAACATCAGCGGCATGCTAATAGCCCTTATTCTTGCCTATAGCATAGGTCTGATCTGGCAGGCTGATATGGGTAGCCAGGAATTAATATTACGCACCGATGTGGGCGTCGCCAGTATCGTGTTAGCGCTGGTCTCGGGTGCCGCCGGGGTGCTCTCACTGACAAGCGGTGTATCAAGTACCCTGGTAGGGGTGATGGTGGCGGTCGCACTACTACCACCAACGGCAACCGTTGGGTTAATGTTAGCGAGTGGTAATTACAGGCATGCATTGGGCGCGGCACTACTGCTTGCGGTAAATATTGTCTGCGTGAATCTAGCGGCTAACCTGGTATTGTTATTTAAAGGTGTAAAACCACGAACCTGGTTGGAAAAGCAAAATGCAAGGCAATCGATGATTATCTATATCACATTCTGGATTATTACTTTGTCGATTCTGATCGGCAGCATGCACTTCTATCACCAATACTTTCAGCGTTGATGTAGTGATATATTGATTTTAATACCATTTAGAAAAACGTTATGCTTACTAAAAGAATTGCATGCAGTATTTTGGTTATACTCATTGTGGCTTTGTCCAGCTGTAGCAAGGGTGTATCGGGGACGTACACTTATGAAGTGATGAAGAATGTTACATATGAGGTAAATACTAAAAAACTGAAATATCATTCTGATATAAAGTCTATATTTTTGTACTTTGAACTGACAATCGAGAATAAATCAAATAAAGAAATATATTTGAATATTGGTGAAATAAAGGCAAAATTAAATGGAGAGTTAAATTCTGATACCTATTATGATTCATTAGCCTCGGTAATGCCGAAAAAAGAGAAACTAAATAAAGGGGAAACCAGGCTAAAATTATATTTTGTATTCCCAGAAAATCCCAATAACGAAAAATTAAATAAATTTGAAATCACGAATTACGGTCTTAGTTAACGTGGGATAATTTAGCCTGGCCAGCACTCTGAGAATATTTAGTCGATCTTGAAAAACAATCAAGTTACTGAAAAGCAAAGAAAAAGATACCGAAATGAGATAAAATATCGTCCAGAAACCGGTATTCATCGCCGTAAAACTGGACGAAAAGGACAGTACAAATGATTCAAGACAGAGGTCAAAACCCAGATCAAATGAATTTTTTGCACGCTGATTTACTGGATCAATTGAACCCCAAACATCCGCTACTCACGCTAGCCAGACACATTCCCTGGGACTATTTTGAAACGGAATTTGCCCCGCTGTATTCCGAACAAGGGCGACCCGCCAAATCCATTCGGCTGATGGTAGGTCTATCGATTCTGAAGCATCTGGAAGACCTCAGTGATGAGGTTTTGATCGAGCGTTGGGTACGCGATCCCTATCAACAAGTGTTTTGTGGTGAGACGGCGTTTCAGTGGGCGTTCCCTTGCGACCCCTCGGACATGACCTACTTTCGAAAACGCATTGGGCCGACGGGGTTTGAGAAAATACTCTCCGCCTCTGTCGCCCTGCACGGCGAATCCGCCATCGAAGAAGAGATGTGCGTCGACACCACCGTGCAAGAAAAAAATACCACTTTTCCAACGGATGCCAAACAATACCGCAAGATTCACAGACATCTTCTCAAACTTGCTCGCGCAGAAGGCATCAGCCTACCACGCACGCATGAAAAAGAAGTCAAGCAACTCAAGCAGCACACGCGCTTTGCCCATCACCCCAGAAACCGCAAAAAGGCTCGGCGTGCCGTCAAACGGCTGAAGACCATTGCGGGGCGATTATTGCGGGAAATACAGCGCCAAATGAATGAGGCACAACAACAGAAATACCAAAAAACGCTAAATCTCTATCAACGTGTCCTCAACCAAAAACGCGGCGACAAAAACAAAATCTATAGCCTGCATGAGCCGCATATTTATTGCATGAGTAAGGGTAAAGACCACAAGAAATATGAATTTGGCACCAAAGCCTCTGTCGCCAAAACCAGGGACTCCAACATTTTCATTGGTGCCCTGGCCTTTGAGAAGAATTGTTATGATGGGCATACCCTGCCCGATGTGTTTGCTCAAGTGGCGCGCATCCTTGGCCATGTGCCAAAGATTTGTTTGGGCGACCGAGGTTATCGCGGCAAAAGCAAGATCGACAACACCCGGATACACATTCCCAAACCACCGCGAAAACATGCCTCAAAGGCCCTGCAAGATGAAATGCGCAAACGTTTTCAACGACGTGCTGCGATAGAGCCGGTTATTGGTCATTTAAAGTCTGATCACCGGCTCAACCGGAACTTCTTAAAGGGGTTTACGGGCGACCAAATCAACCTGCTCATGGCGGCTGCGGCATTCAACTTCAAGAAGTGGATGCGGGAAGTCTATTTTTGGCTTGCGAATATCCGGCCGCTATTTTGCTGGATAATCAGCACGACAGATCAATGACAACACAGTCATTGAATATGGGTTTTTCAGGATCGGCTAACTATCGTAAGGCATGAGCAAGTCGGTGTTTGCCAACAAAGTTGTCGCGTTCGATAGTCATGCTGCTTTGAGGCTCTGCGATTTCTCCGCCTGGTGTTCCTTCGGTGGATTTAGCCAGACCTCAATTCCCTCAATTCCGGGGACAGTATACCCATTAGAATCGACAGGGCCAGGTTCGATGGATTTTTGTGGTGGGTGGTTTTTCGTGGAAAAGGGGGGGTTATACTTCCTATACTCATACTTATGGGTGGACGACGCTAAAATAAAGATAGGTCATGTAGGCAATGTAAGCACAAAGCAGGAAACCGCCTTCGAATCGATTAATGCGTCCTTTGCCTCGGAAGCCATAGGCAAAGAAAAATAATAAAATACTTAAGCCAGGCATAATGGCGTAGTCGCGAGTGACGACATGTGCTTCCAGCGATATGGGGGCAATGATGGCAGGGATACCGAGCACGGCGAGCAGGTTGAACATGTTCGAGCCGATAATGTTACCGATCGCAATATCGGGCTCTTTTTTCGCGGCACTCATAATCGACGTTGCCAGCTCAGGCAGGCTGGTGCCGATGGCGATAGTAGATCAGAACCTGCGATGAAATAATAAAGAAGGTTGCTGAATAAAGTGGCGGGGTGTTGTTTGGCCTTCTGTTTGGAATGGGTAGAAAATGATGGGAATGGAGGCGCTTTTCCAGGGCGGATCAGAATTTGTGGTGGGTCAGTGGCCACATTACATCCCTGTGCCGTGTTGCCCTGGACGCTGCTAGTTCAAATGTCCCAGCAGGTTTTTCTCATCATTGGTCGCACTTGCCTCATAGATAACGTAGAAGGGTTGTGTGCCAACGAGGTATTGACCGGCACTAATTACCGTGCCATTTGTTGTGCTGCCAAAGTAGGCGTGGCCGGGTTGTTGACCACCACTGTCGGGTAAACACGACTGGGTAGCAACAACGGTGCCCGCCGTGTCGTAGAGGCTGATCTCACTCCCCTGTAAACAGACCACAGCAACGTACTGCGTATCCAGCGGCAAACCGTAACGGCGGCCAAAGTAGATCGGATCCCAAAAGGCGGTGGCTTCGATGCCATCACCATCAGCCACCTGCACGGCGGCAATCGGCTGGTTGGCTACGATGTGCAGTGCGCCCTGTCCCTGATTCAGTGCGTTGTTGATGTTCACTCGATACTGCTCTCCGGCGTTGAGCACAATCGCGGTAGTTATACCGTTGCCATCCGTGAGCGTCACCTGGGTGTTGTCACGTAACGCGCCCACTGCGAAGCTGCGACTGGGCACACCGACGATCTCTCTTGCCGCCGGGACTACCGGATAGGTATCAACCAGCTGGCTACCCAATATCGCTGCATGGCTGATCATAATCGGCAGATCCGAACGCACTAGCCCGGAAAGGGTGTTGTTACTCCCGGCATTGACCATGACTACCTTGCCACGCGGAACCGTGACAGTTTGTGTGCTGTCAGTTTGCACGATTACCTGTGCCTCACCATAAGGGCTGTACAGGTAGTAGTGGTGTTCAAGGCGGTAATGCGGAATAACAAACTCGTTGCCCGCAAACCAGTCGGCCACGGGCATGTCTGTGCCATCGGCCGCGTTCCCCAGTGATACGGCCTGGCTGGCGTAGATGCGCGCACCCGGTTTGGCGCCAATCGTCGACAGGGACAGACGCTGGTACTGGTCAAAACGATTGAAACCACCCGTACCATAGATGTAACTGTTATTCGTCAACCCCACTACCGACAGGCTACCACCGAGTTGATTAGGGTTGAGCAGCGAGAAGGCCAGTCCTCGCCGCGAATTCGGATTGTTCGGGTTAGTG
>ENA-ORDP01000447-ORDP01000447.1-marine-sediment-metagenome-genome-assembly--contig:-NODE-447-length-27121-cov-4.568167_pt1 | contig 27121 bp, 23 predicted proteins | sample MGYA00248627_ERZ508539 | MGnify/ENA primary metagenome ERZ508539 (study PRJEB26208, sample SAMN05571518) | marine sediment metagenome | biome: deep sea; feature: Hydrothermal vent; material... | reverse complement strand
TTGCCATAACTAATGTTTTTATACGGTTCTTAAAATTTTGTACGAAAGTACAATTTTCACGGCATTTTTTTTCTAAGTAATTTACTGATTTTTTGTTGTTACGGCAATTTATAAAGATTTTAAATATGCTAATCAGCAAGTAATTAGCATATTAAGTGTTAAATAATTAATAATGAATTGAGCCAGATGCTAAGATGTGGTTTGCTGAATCTTTTGCCGGATGTTAGCGCAGCCAGTAAGCCATACCTACGCCGATAAAAGTGGCAATGGCGTAACCAAGTGTGCCACAAAGGATGGCCGGGATAACAAGCGGTTTCCAGCGGCGCCCTACGGCCATGGCCGCGGCTGTGGTGGGACCGCCCATGTTGGCGTTGGAAGCAATGACAATTTCGGCCAAATCGAGGTTGAAAAGCCTTCCGAAAATCAAAATGAAAATTAAGTGAACGAAAAGAATAAGTCCGGCAAAGAGAAAGAGTATGGGCCCGACTTTCAAGACTACGAAAATATTGGCACTGGCGCCAATGGCAGCAAAAAAGATCTGCATTAGAAAAGTTCCTATTTGGTCGGCACCTTTTATGGCATTCATTTGCCTCGGAAACAACGTAGCCACGGCAACCACAAGTAGTGTAATAATTAATATGGCACTGCCCTGTATCCCGATAATATCTTGTAAATAAAAACTGATGGCGGCCGCCAAAAGGCCGATGCTTAAAGCTTTTCCCATGTCAAGCAGGTTGGGATTCTCGTTGGTATCTTCTTCAAAAGACTCTGCTTCCTGCATATTTTCAGCATTTTGCTGGTGAACATTTTTATAATGCTTTCTCAAAAAACCAATGCCCGGCAGAGCAAACAGTATTAGGAAATAGAGTGTCATCACCAGGTTGTCGGCGGCGACACCCGCCGTGAGCAAATCGCTCGAATGCAAATGGAGCGCTTCGGAAGTGGCCACATAATTCATGGAGCCGCCTATGTATGTCGAGCTGAAAATTCCGGCCAGCTTCCAGCCTTCCTCACCCAGCGGGATTGTTTTAAAAGCTACAATGGTTCCCACAATGGTCCCTACGGCACCTATGCCAAAGGCTATAAGGGTTGGCCCGGCTTCTTTGATAATCCGCCGGATGTTGGCTTTGAAAAGCAGCAGCGGTACAGCCAAAGGGACAAGGTAAGACCAGACAATATCGTAAGTGGGTGACTGTGTGGGGATGATATAAAGGTTTGATAACAAAAAGGTGGACAGGATGGTGATGACGACAGCGGAAATTTTATTGCCCCATTTTGTGAATAGCTCCGCCCAGATACCGAATGTGGCGGAGAGGATAAGAATAGCCCAAAGCATCCATGACTGATCGGGCCCGATAATGGCGTGTTGCAACATAACTGGAATTAAGGCGCAAATGTAGATGAATTTCCAAAAAAACAAAAGGCACTCCCGTGACTTTTCCGGATTTACCTCAAAGAGAGGCTGTTTTTGAAATACATAATATTTTTTCGATTTGTTTTTGGCAGGATATGTCTGGAGATTGGCAGGCTTGATGAGGTAAACATCCCCGGATTAAATACTGAGTTTTCTGCTCATTTCGTCCAGAAAACTTTGAAGCTGTTTACGATGATATTGCATTACCCAGCGTGGATGTGGCAAAGGGATAATCTCGTCAAAAATTTTCAGCTCATCATTTAACCGCTGTAAATAAATATAATTTTTTCCATTTCCCAGACAAAAGCATTTATCGGTACTAATACCCAGTGCTATCTGCCGGACCATATTTTTTACGATAAAAGATTTGAGGCTTCGCTCTAACAGTCTGTCGTCGTAATAATTAAAATTCTTTCCGTTTTTTACAAATCCCAGCGGACTGACGGCTCCAATAAAGTAATGCCGGTAAAAAGGGATAACGCCTCCCATATTTTCAATCAGCAGGTAGATAAACTGTGACGAAAGTTCGGGTTTCTTGTCAAAATCGTTGGGAATGCCGCAATCTTTTTCCAAATGGACAGGGTCGGTGAAAGGGATGCCGGTTACACCTGCTCCAAATCTTCCAGGGTTGATGCCAAAAATAATCCGTCTGTTTTTGTGGTCGTTGTAAAACTTAGCGTAAAAAGCTTCACAGGCTGCCATTGTCTCCTTCCGGGAATAGGGATTCATAATATCAACGCCATCCGGCAACTTCCTGCCGGGCGCCAGTTGTTTGTAAAATGTCAGGGTCTTTTCTGCAAAAGTCATCTCATTGGGTTATAGAGGAGCACAGGCCAAAATTAATCAAATTACGGTCACCTTCTCCCGGTATGCAGTCATTTGGATGCTGTTTTGCTTTTTCTAAGTGAATTACGTAAACAGTTCTAGTCATTTTACGGCTTTTGCAGAACAGACCGGAATTACTGTGTGATTAATTCAATCATCAGCTATTATAACCTTTATAAACCACAGATGGCCAGTGCCCTAATGTTTTCGCATATATTTTGTTTAGATGAAATAAAAAAATTGTATCTTTGAGAAAAATTGAATTGTCCGAGTGGAATATACCTAATTTTGCTGCGAAATCAGAAACGAAAAAGCTGGTTTAATTAATGGAATAATAATCACTAAAAACTAGGGAAATGAACCTGAACAATATTATGAACAACCTGGAGAAAAAGCATCCGGGCGAAGTAGAATTTTTACAGGCTGTACGCGAAGTTTTGGAATCTATTGAAGAAGTAGTGAACGAAAACCCCCAATTTGAATCGGCTGGAATCATAGAACGTCTTGTGGAACCTGATCGTGTATTGATATTTAAAGTGCCTTGGGTTGATGATAACGGCGAAGTGCAGATGAACCTTGGTTACCGGGTGCAGTTCAACAATGCTCTCGGCCCTTACAAAGGTGGATTGCGTTTTCACCCCAGTGTGAACCTGAGCATTCTTAAATTTCTCGGCTTTGAACAGATCTTTAAAAACTCGCTGACGACATTACCCATGGGTGGTGGAAAAGGGGGATCCGATTTCAATCCCAAAGGCAAATCGGACAATGAGATCATGCGCTTCTGCCAGAATTTTATGTTGGAATTGTGGAGAGTTATTGGCCCACAGACAGATGTTCCGGCTGGCGACGTGGGTGTTGGTGGTAAGGAAATTGGTTACCTTTATGGTATGTATAAAAAACTGGCGAGAGAAAATACCGGCGTTTTCACGGGCAAAGGTCTGAGCTGGGGAGGCAGCCTTATCCGTCCTGAGGCTACCGGTTTTGGCGGAGTCTATTTCACCAAAGAAATACTGGCCGGGCAAAACGAAACTTTTGAAGGTAAAACAGTGGCTATCTCCGGTTTTGGTAATGTTGCCTGGGGTGTTGCCCTGAAAGTTACCGAATTGGGTGGTAAGGTTGTCACTATTTCCGGTCCTGATGGTTACATCTATGACCCGGAGGGGATTTCAAGTGAAAAAATTGATTACCTGCTCGATCTCCGGGCATCTAATCAGGATATTGTAGCACCGTTTGCCGAAGAATTTGCATCTGCCACTTTCGTTTCCGGAAAACATCCCTGGGAAGTGAAATGCGACATTGCCATGCCCTGTGCCATTCAGAATGAACTGAACGGTGAAGATGCAAGAAATCTGATTGACAACGGGGTATTAGTGGTATCTGAAGTTTCCAACATGGGCTGCACTCCTGAGGCTGTTACGCTTTTTCACGAGAAAAAGGTCCCATTTGGACCTGGCAAAGCTGTTAATGCCGGTGGTGTTGCCGTTTCCGGTCTCGAAATGACACAGAACGCTATGAAACTAGCCTGGACTTCGGAAGAAGTAGATGCCAAACTGCACCATATCATGTCTTCCATTCACGATGCCTGTATTAAATATGGCACTGAAGATGATGGATATGTCAACTATGTAAAAGGAGCCAACATTGCCGGTTTCCTCAAAGTGGCCAATGCCATGATGGATCAGGGTGTGATTTAAACATGAAGCTTCCAAATTTTAGAAGCATAATTGAAGATTATTTATTCTCACCGCTCCTTCCTTCGGGATGGAGCAGTTTTTTTATCCGGGGAACTGCCTGCCGTTATTGTGAGTATAAAAATCAAATTCTTTCCTTTTACTTTTCCATCGTTTTACTATCTTCGCACTTTTAAATAAATCCCGTCTCCGGCTAATGTGGTACAGTCGTTCCGAAAAACAGGGATTGTTCAAGAAATTATATTGAGGATTTGGATACATGGACAATTTGGAAGAGCAAAGATTACCTGAAAATGAGAAGACTGAGAACAAAAGTGCTGATCAGGAACATCCTGAGCAGCACCGACGGTCGCATTTGAGTGGAATGTATGAAAACTGGTTTCTTGATTATGCTTCGTATGTGATTCTTGAGCGTGCCGTTCCGGAAGCAGTGGATGGTTTGAAACCTGTACAGCGCCGTATTTTGCATGCCATGAGCCGTCTGGATGACGGACGTTTTAACAAAGTAGCCAACATCATCGGTCATACTATGCAGTTTCATCCTCATGGCGATGCTTCCATCGGCGATGCATTGGTACAGCTGGGACAGAAAGAGTTGCTTATCGACATGCAGGGGAACTGGGGAAATACACTTACCGGCGACAGTGCCGCTGCCCCGCGTTATATCGAAGCTCGCTTGTCGGCTTTTGCCAAAGAGGTGGTTTTTAATCCCAAAACAACAGCCTGGAAACTATCTTACGATGGTAGAAACAAAGAACCGGTTACGCTTCCTGTAAAATTCCCTTTGCTGCTAGCACAAGGGGTGGAAGGGATTGCCGTAGGGCTGGCATCGAAAATCCTGCCACACAATTTCAACGAACTCATCGATGCTTCCATCCGCCATTTACAGGGAAAAGATTTCGAGCTTTATCCTGACTTTCTTACCGGAGGTATGGCTGATTTCTCCAAATATAATGAAGGACTACGTGGAGGTAAGGTAAGGGTGCGTACCAAAATATCCCAGCGCGATAAAAAAACACTGGTTATCACTGAAATACCCTATTATACAACGACTTCCTCACTTATCGATTCTATTGTTGCGGCAAATGACAAGGGGAAGATTAAGATTAAAAAGATAGACGATAATACGGCTGAGCATGTGGAGATTGTAGTTTATCTTGCTTCCAATGTTTCACCTGACCAGACCATCGATGCGCTGTACGCATTTACCAGTTGTGAGATGAGTATTTCGCCCAATTCCTGTGTTATTCTAAATGGCCGGCCGCAATTTATACCGGTGAAACAGATATTACGATCCAATACCGACCATACAGTTCATCTTCTGAAACTGGAACTGGAAATCAGACTCGGCGAGCTGGAAGATCAATGGCATAATGCCTCATTGGAGAAAATTTTTATTGAAAACAGAATTTATCTCCTGATTGAGGATTGTGAAACCTGGGATTGTGTTCTCTCAGCCATCGACAACGGACTGGCACCGTTCACGAAAAAGCTTCGCCGGGAAATTACCCGTGATGACCTGGTCCGGCTCACTGAAATTAAAATTAAACGTATCTCCAAATATAATTCTTTTAAAGCAGAGGAACAGATTCTAAAGGTGGAAGAGGAGATTGAGGAGGTAAAAAACCACCTGGGGCATTTGATAGATTATGCCATGAACTATTTCATGCAGATAAAGAAAAAATACGGAAAAAGACGGGAGCGTAAAACGGAGATTCGGAATTTTGATACCATCCAGGCCAACATGGTAGCTGTTGCCAACCAAAAGCTGTATGTGAATCGCAAAGATGGCTTTGCCGGTACCGGGTTAAAAAAGGATGAGTATGTAACGGATTGTTCTGATATTGATGATGTTATCGTCTTTCGGGAAGATGGCACTTTCGTAGTTACAAAAGTAGCTCCGAAAGTTTTTGTGGGGAAAAATATCCTCTATCTCGATGTCTTTAAGAAAAATGACGGCCGTACTATTTACAATATGGTTTACCGTGATGGCCGGCAGGGGAAATATTACGTGAAACGGTTTGCCGTTAAAGGTGTTACACGCGACAAAGTGTATGATCTTACCCGCGGAACCAAAGACTCAAAAGTTATTTACTTTTCGGCTAATCCCAATGGTGAGGCGGAGGTTATCCGTGTTAACCTGCGGCCCAAACCAAAAATGAAAAAGACCCACCTTGATTTTGACTTTAAAGCGCTTGCTATCAAAGGCCGTTCGTCTAAGGGAAATATCCTGAGCAAGGTTTCTGTCCGCAATATTATGAAGCGCGAAGAGGGGGTTTCCACACTCGGGGCGCTGGACATCTGGTATGATGATACCGTCAGACGGCTGAATACTGAAGAAAGAGGGCAATATCTTGGAGCTTTCATAGGTGGGAACAAAATTCTTTCCATTATGTCCACAGGCGAATTTAAGCTCACCGGTTTCGACCTCGCTACCCATTTTGATGATGAAATGATACTTATTGAGAAATTTAACTCACGGAAAATTATCACTGCCGTCTATCTCGATGGTGCCCGAGACAGGTATTATGTGAAACGATTCACTATTGACAACGATACGCTCGCAGATAAAAAACGTCTGTTCATTTCCGATGCCAAAGGTTCCAAACTAATGCTCTACTCAATGGATTACCTGCCGCGATTAGAGATGGAACTGAAAACCAAAGGCAGCAAAGAGTTAGTTTTCGAAGTCGTTTCGCTGGCTGATTTTATCGGGATCAAAAGTTATCGTGCAAAAGGGAAACGATTGGCTAACAAAAAGATAAAAAAAATAAAGCTCATTTCTTCACTATCTTACGAGCCACCACCCGAAGATGATATGGAAAAATCTGTTTCGGTCGGTGATACGGAAGAAGAAACTTCCGGCAAATTCACTACTGCGAACCCAAAAGAAGAAACGGTGCCTGCCGAAGAAAACGAAGAGCAGAAAGTGATAGAGAAAGAAAAAGATCCGGAGAAAAAACCTGGTGATGATGCTATCCAAATGGAGCTTTTTTAATGGCTTATTTCCTTTAATTGTTGTTAATTTTTTCTAAAATAGAGCCGTAAAACTATACAGATGCCTATCTTTGTAATTTAAAAATAGTAAATTATAACAATGATAGATAATAAAATTCTTGAAGTATCTCCCGATGTTAAATGGGTTGGTATTTTGGATTACGATTTGGTAACGTTCGATGTGGTAATAACCACAGATTACGGGTCAACTTATAACTCTTATTTTATTGATGCGGAGAAAAAAGTCATTATTGACACATCAAAAGAAGCCTTTTGGGAAGATTATGAACGCAAAATAAGGGCGGTAACCGATCCTGCCGAGATCGAATATATTATTATGAGTCATACGGAACCCGATCATTCCGGTAATCTGAAAAAGCTGTTGGAAATAGCGCCTAAAGCTAAGGTGGTGGGGACTTCCGTGGCTATTCGTTATCTGAAGGATATGCTGCATTGTGATTTTGAATCCATTGCGGTGAAAGATGGTCATACGCTCGATTTGGGAAATAAGCATTTGCGCTTTATCTCCGCACCCAATCTGCACTGGCCTGATACCATGTACACTTACCTTGAGGAAGACAAGCTGCTTTTCACCTGCGATTCGTTTGCCTGCCATTTTGCAGACGAACGTATGTTCGATGACGAAGTGGACGATTTTGATGTAGCTTTTCGTCACTATTTCGATGTGATTATCAAACCTTTCAGTAAATTTATGCTCAAGGCTATTGATAAGATTAAAGATTTGGAAATCAGCGCTATCTGTCCTGGACATGGTCCCATTTTGCGCAAAAACTGGAAGCGTTATGTGGAATTGACCCGTTTGTGGTCGGAGAAATTTATGACTCAGCCGGTGAAAAACAATGTTTTCATTCCTTATGTCTCGGCTTATGCCAACACAGAAGCTATCGCAGAGAGTATTGCCAAAGGTATCCATGCTGCCGGTGATTTTGAAGTGGAGCTCCTGAATATTGAGCATACGCATCTCGGCAAGCTGGAGATGAAAATGACCCAGTGTAATGCGGTTCTTGTGGGCAGTCCTACCATAAACCAGAATATTTTATTGCCGGTTTACAGGTTGTTTGCCGTGATGAATCCTTATCGTGATCATGGAAAACTGGCCGGCAGTTTTGGTTCGTATGGCTGGAGTGGCGAAAACAGGAAAATGTTGGAAATTAACCTTACGGCTTTGAAATTCAAATATTTCGGGGAGGGCTTTTTTATCAAATTTTCTCCCGGCAATGAAGATCTAAAGGCTGCTTTTGATTACGGTGTCGCTTTTGGAAAGCAGTTGTTAAGCACATAAATACGGCATGGATTTTGTTCGTTGAATGCGAAAGTTTAAACTTTAACTTATGTTTATCAAATGGTTTTCTGTACGGATTTTTCTGACAACGGTTCTGTTGTCGGCAGCATTGTTTTCGATGGGGCAATCGGAGAGAAAACTGGCCAAAGAATTTGTGGCGCAGGCTTCAAAAATTTCCATTAGCGTAACACCTCCTCCATTTCTTTATAAATACAACCTGAAGACTGGTATTTTTGATAGTATCAGTTACCAAAACAAACGTGAAAGAGACTCTATTCTTTGGACCCATTCCCACTTTATTCAGCATATTGTAGATTCGGTTTTTATCCGGGACTACATGAAAGGTTATACCACTGAGCTGAAAAAATATGGGTTACATGTGATAACAAAAAGTAATTCAGACAGCAACGCCTATGAGGTCAGCGTTTCCCAAATTGAATTGGAAGAGCAATATTACCTTTATGCCGATACGGCTTATTATGGTAATGATGTTTATGCCTATTACCAGTCTTTAAATGCATTGGATATAAGTTCCTGGTTTTTGCTTCACGAACCGCTGCTGTCCGGGAAATCAGGAAAAGTTTTGTTTGCCGAAAATTTACTGACCGATAATATTGATGGCCATTTCGATGTGGATCCATACTCGGGAAAAATTAAATATCTCTATCAGTTTGACAGTCTGACTGTGAAAAAGATATACACCTATGCTCAAAACCTCGGACGTACTTATGCCGGCTATACGTTTGATTACTTACTGAATACCTTCCTTGGTAAAAATACGCCGGCTTCACGCCGGACAAAGCGTTACTGGCGATACGACCCTTACCGAAAGAAGTTCTTCTTTGCCCTGAAAGACCGGTTTATTCCAATGCAGAATAACCGGTAGGTGGCAATATGTCCCTAAATTTTTCTACTTTTACCGTATATGAATGATATCCTGATATACGTACCAAAGATCACCAACCGTGTTCGTTATGTTTTCCGGCTGGTTTTTAAAGATTTGTTGAAAGTCCCGTATGAGATAACAAATGATTTGGATGCTTTTCAAAGTGCCGACAAGCCTAAGATGATGTATGGTTTGAAGGCACATACAGATGATATTTTTTTCAAGGCTTCCGGTTTGCTTTTTGAAAGGGGCGTACACGGCTTGGAGTACAATACTATTGATTATAAGGGGAATAGAGCTATTTTTCAGGTGTATGACGAGGATACGGCTTTGCCCTTTGATGTATTTTCAGCTATTTTTTTTCTGGTTTCACGCTACGAAGAGTATCTGCCTTTTGTCCGTGATCACCACGGACGGTTTGCAGCGTCGCTGAGTGTAAGCATCCAGTGGGGCATTTTAGAAAAACCCATGGTGAATATATGGGCACTGGAGGTAAAGCAGGTTATTTTGGAGCGCTATCCGGAGTTTGTTTTTCCTGTGAAAAAATATCGTTTTATTCCTACTTACGATATTGATTCTGCCTGGGCCTTTTCCCAAAAAGGCTGGTTTCGTTCGATGGGTGGTTTCTACATCGCTTTGAAAACACTCAATTTTAAGGAGTTTAGAGACAGAGCTCGGGTGCTTGTGGGAAAAATAAATGACCCTTTCGATACATTCGATTTGCAACGCAAATACCAGAAAAAATATAACCTTCATCCTGTTTATTTTATACTCTTTGGCATGTACGGACGTTTTGACAAGAACATTAATTTTCGAAACGGCAGGTTCCGGCGCCTCGTGAAATGGCTGGCTGATTATGCCGAAGTAGGTTTGCATCCCAGTTATAATACCGTTGAAAATCCGGAATTACTCAAAGAGGAATTAGCAAATCTGGAAGATTTACTGAAAAAGGATATCACCCGCAGCAGACAGCATTTTCTGCGTCTCAACCTGCCCGATACTTACCAAAATCTGATCGAAAACGATATTTTGGACGATTACACCATGGGCTTCGCTTCACTACCCGGATTCAGAGCCGGTATTTGCGATATGTATCATTTTTATGACCTGGAATTGGATGTGGAAACAAAATTACGGCTACACCCCTTTGCGGTTATGGATGGGACGTTGCGTGATTATCTCAACCTTACACCGGAGGATGCCACAAATAAAATAAAAAGACTTATTGCTGAGGTGAAAAAGGTGAACGGCACATTTATTTCACTCTGGCACAACGAATCACTTAGCAATGATAAACGCTGGAAAGGATGGCGCCGGGTGTATGAAGCGCTTCTCGAGGAGGCAACAAAACCATAAAACGTAAACCGTTGATTGACTATCTTCTACATAGCGATATTGATAAAATAAAATGGGATGCCTGTATCCAAAAGGCATTCAATGGTAACATTTATGCATTAAGCTGGTATCTGGACGTGGTACATAAAGACTGGGATGCGTTGGTGGAAGACGATTATGTACGTGTTATGCCACTTACCGGCAACAAAAAGTATGGTATTTATTATCTGCATCAACCTTTTTTTACGCAGCAGCTGGGCATCTTTTCTACCGAAATTCTTAACAGCAGCGTCATCAACAAATTTATTGCTGCTATTCCGGAGAAATTTCGCTTTATCCAGATTAACCTGAATATTCACAACCATCCTCAACCCGAAAATTACCAACTGATTCCCAATAAAAGTTATCTGCTGGATTTGATTTCCAGATATCCAAAGTTGTCGGCACATTATGCTACCAATACCAAACGAAATTTGAAAAAAGCCCTCTCTTCCGGTTTAACGCTGGTAAAAGGGATGGAACCCGGCCTGCTTACCGAAATGTTCGGCCAAAACAAGGGTCAGGAGGTGAAACACTGGCACGACGTACATTATGAACGCCTGAATCAGCTAATGTTCAAAGCCATGTTTAAGGCTAAGGGGATAATTTATGGGGTGTATTCGGAACACAATGAGCTTTGTGCAGGGGCATTTTTTCTAAAAGACCATTCTCATCTGATATTTTTGTTCTCAGCTTCAACACCGGAAGCTCGCCAAAACGGAGCCATGACTTTTTTGCTGGATGCCGTGATAAAGGAATATGCAGAAACAACACTTGTACTCGACTTTGAAGGATCTAACAACCCTGACCTGGCACGTTTTTATCGTGGATTCGGCTCTCAGGAAGTGTCCTATTACCGTCTGGAAATCAACCGGTTTCCATTTCCCATTAACCGGCTGGTGCAGGCTTTAAAAGGGGAATGATAATAAAATAAGTCGGCGGCTGGTAATCCGGAGAGGACAAACCCGGGGTATTCCTGATTTTTTTTTCCGTTTACTGAAAAATTTCTTTTATCTTTGTCTAAAACTAATATCGATGGTCAGGGAATTAGGAAAAACCAACTCCGTTTTTAATCAGTTTCTTTCTGAAATAAGGGATATACACATACAGCAGGATCGGTTGCGTTTCAGGCGAAACCTGGAACGTATGGGTGAGATTTTTGCTTATGAGATCAGTAAAGAACTGCCTTATGAAGAGAAAGATGTCATTACGCCTTTGGGAACCGCCCACATGCAGGTGATACAGCAGCAACCACTCCTGGCAACTATTTTACGGGCTGGTATTCCACTGCATCAGGGCATGCTGAATTTTTTTGATTATGCCGAAAATGCATTTATCTCTGCTTACCGCAAATATGATGCTGACGAAGGCTTTGTGATAAAACTGGAATATGTTTCTTCACCCACTACGGAATCGCGGATTCTGATTATCAGTGATCCTATGCTGGCCACAGGCGGCTCGCTGGTGGCAGCCATAAAAGGGTTGCTGGAGAAAGGGATGCCGAAGGAAATTCACATTGTCTCGGTGCTGGCAAGCAACGAAGGAATCCAATTTCTGAAAAAGACATTTTCAAAATATAAAATAAAAATATGGACAGGAACCATTGACGATGAACTGACAGCCAAAGCCTACATTGTGCCGGGCCTGGGCGATGCCGGTGATTTGGCTTATGGTAAAAAAGAGGACTAAATTGAATAATTTAAAGCTTGTTCGGGAAAATGTTCGCATTTCCCTCAATTCCATTAGGAGCCATCTGGTACGGACTATCCTTACCGTTGCTATTATTGCTTTTGGTATTATGGCTCTGGTGGGCATACTGACAGCTATCGATGCTGTTGAGTATTATCTGACTCAGAATTTTGCTATGATGGGATCTAATACTTTCAATATCCGGAACCGTTCCCTGCGTGTTCATATTGGCCGTCACCGTAACAGAGCAGAAGCTTATTCCATCATTACTTATCGTGAGACCGAAGCGTTTAAGAAGCGCTATGATTTTCCTGCGGTTACCTCCGTGAGTATCGTGGGAACCGGAACTGCCACGGTGAAATATAAATCACAAAAAACCAATCCTAACGTTCGCGTGACAGGCATAGATGAGAATTATCTTGTTACAGCTGGTTTGGAGCTGGACAGAGGCCGTGATTTTCAGCCCTCTGAAGTAACAGGCGGCGACCATCTCGTTATTCTGGGCAGCGATGTGGTGAAGAAGCTTTTTAAGAACAATGAAAATCCTATTGGAAAAATTATCTCTATCGGGCCTGGGATGTACCGGGTTATCGGGACTTTGCGGGAAAAAGGTACCAGTTTGGGCTTCACTGGCGACCGTGCCTGTTTTCTGCCGTTGAATAATGTGCGTCAGTATTTCTCGCGCCCCAATATGAATTACACCATCAGTATTATGGTGAGCCATCCCAGCCAGATGGCGGCTTCTATCGGCGAGGCTACCGGATTATTCCGGCAAATTCGTAAAGATCGCCTGGGTGAGAAGGATTCATTTTCTATTGTGAAAAGCGATAATATTGCCAACATGCTCATCGGACTTACCGGAAACATTACCATCGGCGCCACCATCATCGGGCTGATAACGCTGTTTGGCGCAGCCATTGGGCTTATGAATATTATGCTGGTGTCGGTAACCGAGCGAACAAGGGAAATTGGTATCCGTAAAGCTATTGGAGCGCGCCGGCGAACTATCCGTAACCAGTTTTTGTTTGAGGCCATCGTTATCGCCCAGATTGGAGGGGTTCTCGGCATTATTGCCGGTGTTATTATGGGAAATATTATTTCTATGGTTACAGGTAGCACTTTTATCATTCCCTGGGAGTGGGTCTTCGGTGGTGTTTTGCTTACTTTTGTCGTGGCTCTTGTTTCCGGTATTATTCCGGCCAACAAGGCTGCCCGTACCGATCCCATCGAATCGTTGCGCTACGAGTAACACTATTTTATACGTTGCCCTGCATTTCTTTCTGCTATTTCATGTGTACTGTTCTTTAGGCATAAACCTTCTGCCGGTTTTATGAATCATTATATATTGATTGATAGGATAAAGGATTATTATCAAATCACGAACGTGGACAATTTGATGACAACTTTCTTCAGCCGTTGATGGTAAAGATATTTTAAAGGCATGGCCTATCTTGGCTAATCGGTATCATATCACAATCAGTGCATGGAAGAGATGCCCGTTACAAAGTCTGTGGAATAGGGGAGGCGGTATCATCATAAAATTTCCAACAGACGAAAACTGATTGCCACCGGTTTCCTTTTGAATTTTTTGTCCGGCAAATAATGAGTACAAATGTCATTTTTATCTGGTTTAGAAATGTACATTTTCCAAAATATCGTTTTGTAAACAAAATTACTAACAGTTACAATTGTGAACAGAATATTATAATAAACTGATTATTAATGCAATATACATTTAGATACACTTTTGTTAAAAGTATTTATTTAGTTACAATTGTAAACAATTCATAAAATCATAAATAAAATACTTATAATACTGTTGACCATATAGATAAATGTTGCAATCAATAAAATAGCTTAATGATATTTATATAATTTCATTATAGTTTTAGGTTTATAAACTATTCGGTAAATAATTGGATCATACTGAAATATATTATTGAATTGATATTATACATTAAAAAAGAAAGAGTTTACAAATGTATCCTGATATTTTTCTATAATCACTGGGTAAATATCAATTATAATTATTACATTTGTAAACCAAAACAAAACAAATGGTTGAGCGAATAAAAATCATCATGGCACATTATCAGTTAAGGGCGGCGCAATTTTCCGATGCTATCGGCATGCAGCGTTCGGCTGTTTCTCATGTTTTGTCAGGGCGCAACAAGCCCAGTCTTGATTTTGTATTACGGATTAAAAAACATTTTCCGGAAATCAGTCTTGATTGGCTGACGTTGGGTAAGGGAAATATGCTTGAGAGTGATGCTTTGGAAGGGAAGGATTTGTTTACAGTTGGGACTGCTGCTGCACAGCATTCTTCAGTTGCTCAGAAAATTGACGAAGCAGCGCCTCCGTTAGAGAATAAACCTGCCGAAACGAATCAGGCATTGGTGTCTGGAGAGGAAGCTCCGGCTGAGTATGTTGTGAAAGGAGCTGCCGGCAGGGTTTCCAGAGTTCTATTTATCTATGCGGACGGTACTTTTCAGGAATTTTCTCCACACTGATGATCTTCTGCTATCCGGATATAAAAAAAGCCTGTTACCGAGGTGAAGCAGGCCTTTATGTTATTTATTATATGTATTTCTATACCCATTCTCTTTTCGAGAAGAAAAATCCGGCTTCTATTTGTGCATTTTCGTCACTGTCCGAACCATGTACTGCATTGGCTTCGATGCTGGTTCCGTAAAGAGCACGAATGGTACCTTCTGCTGCATCTGAAGGATTAGTAGCTCCGATAAAGTCGCGGTATGCTTTTATGGCATTTTCTTTCTCCAGCACTGCAGCAACAATAGGTCCTGATGACATAAAGTCGGTTAGGCCGTTATAGAATGGGCGCTCTTTGTGGACGGCGTAGAATTCCATGGCCTGTTCTTTGGTCATGTTGGTGAGCTTCAATGCCTTAATTTTAAATCCGCCTTCGATAATCTTAGCGATAATATTGCCCATGCTGCCGTTTTCCATAGCTTTGGGCTTAATCATTGTAAAGGTGATGTTTCCGATCATTTTAATTACTTTTTTTAAAAATTTGTGCAAAGGTAAATGAATTATTGAAAGTCCCCCTTAAGAAAACAAGCCGGTCAGGACGAACTCCAGTCCCGTGTAAATATTTATCTTTGTGCACTAATTGAAAAATGTTTATGTTTGATTCCTCTGAAATAGAAGCAGTAGGCCGAATGCTGGCCACTCCCCAAAAGATAGTCCTTGTTTGTCATAAAAATCCCGATGGCGATACGATTGGTGCTGCCTTGGCCATGTTGCATTATTTGCGTAAAAAAGGTCATGTAGTTACTGCGTTGGTTCCCAATGATTTTCCCGGCTATTACAAGTGGATTCCCGGTGCCGGCGAAATGGTCATCTTCGACCGGAATGCACGTGCCGTAAGAAACGTACTGGCAGCAGGACAATTAATGTTTTGCCTCGACTTTAACAGTCTTGACCGTACTGGAAATATGGCACCTGATCTGAAAAAGTTTACAGGTAAAAAAATCGTTATAGATCATCATTTGGATCCCAGTGATGAGTTTGACCACTATTTCTGTTCCACAGCCTCTTCTTCCACCGGTGAGCTTCTGTTTGAGTTTATAGAGGCTATGGGCGACAAGGCACTTTTGGGAATGGAGGAGGCGCTGGCACTTTATACCTGCATTATGACCGATACGGGTTCGTTTAGTTTCAATTGCAACCATGGACATACCTATCATATTGTTGCCGAACTGATTGACCTGGGGATAGATGCGGCTAACGTTCACAAACTGGTTTATGATACTTATACGGAAAGCAGGCTCCGTATGCTGGGCTTTGCTTTGAGTAACCGCCTGAAGGTGTGGAATAATTTTCATACTGCTGTGATCTATTTGACCAAAGATGATTTGAAGCGGTTTGATTATCAGGTGGGTGATACCGAAGGTCTGGTAAATTTCGGCCTTTCCATGGCGAAGATAAATCTTGCTGTACTGTTAACGGAAAAGGATAACCAAATCCGAATATCTTTCCGCTCCAAAGGCAGTTTTTCAGTGAATCGGCTGGCAAGAGATTTTTTCGATGGTGGCGGTCATATAAATGCTTCGGGAGGTACTTCAAGGCTCAATATGAACGATACCATTGATAAGCTTAAAGAGGTGCTGAGCCATTTCATAGAAGAACTGGACTATACTGTTTCTCTGTAAATAATGAAAAAACTCCTGTCCATATTTGTTGTACTGACCATTATTGGCTTGATGGGTTGTCAAAATACTAATAACAGTACTGTAAAGTACAATTCCAAACCTTTGACACAGAAACAGTTGTTGGTTTTTAACCGAAAGATTATGCGTCAGGAAAAGAGGGAGATTGACGCCTTTATTAAAGCACATCATTGGAACATGAAGGAGAGTGGTACCGGGCTGAGGTACCAGATTTTAGTCATCGGAAAAGGAGCTAAAGCCCGCACCGGTCAGATGGCAAAAATCAGATATTCAGTAAATTTGTTTGATGGTCAAAAGATTTATTCGGGTGTAACATCCTTTAGAATAGGCTATGGCGGAGTAGAAAACGGTCTCGAAGAAGGAATTCTTTTATTAAAAGAGGGTGATAAAGCAAAATTCATCTTACCTTCGCACCTTGCATATGGTTTGTCGGGCGATGGCGATAAAATTCCTCCCCACACGCCGATTATCTATCATGTGGAATTATTAAAACTTAAATAAATATCGTAAAATGAAAAAGTTATTAACCTTTGCCTTTCTCGGCATTCTTTCCGGATTGTTTCTAACATCCTGTAACCAGTCACGCTATCCCGGTTTCAAAAAGACAGACACCGGGTTGTATTACAAATTTTATCACAGAAGTAATGATACTACAAAAGCCAGACTTGCCGAATATGCTTTGGTGAAGATGGTTTATGGGATCCCCGATTCTGTTTTGTTCGACAGCAGAACTTTACCTGCTACGCAGCGCCCCATGAAAATTCCAATCATCAGATCTATTTACAAAGGCGATATCTATGAAGGCCTTGAGATGATGCATGTGGGTGATAGTGCTGTTTTTAAGAGTAATGCCGATTCTGTATTTATAAAATTATTCCGTATGCGGAAACTTCCCAAATTTGTTGACTCAACTAAAGATGTCTATTTTGCTATTAAGCTGGTAGGCGTGAAGACGTTGCAGCAAATACAGGCTGAGAAAAGTGCCCGTATGATGAATCTGCAAAATGAAGAAGCTAAGGAGAGAGAAGCCTACCTCAAAAAGAACAAAATTACAGTAAAACCCATGCAAAATGGCCTCTATTTTATTCTTAAAAAATCTGGAAAAGGCCCACACCCGCAAAAGGGCGACAAGGTTTCTGTTCAGTACACAGGTTATCTGCTAAGTGGCAAGAAATTTGATAGCTCCCTTGACAGAGGCAAACCCTTTGAGTTTGTTCTGGGAATGCATCGTGTTATCCCCGGATGGGACGAAGGCATTGCCATGATGCGCAAAGGTGGATCGGCCAAATTGATTATTCCTTCTTCGCTGGGTTACGGTCCGCGAAACATGGGGCCAATTCCTCCTTTCTCAACGTTGGTGTTTGATGTTAAACTGGTAAGTTTCCAACATGTCACGGAGCCTAAGAAATAAATCAATAGAGAAATCCTAAAATAAAAAACGCCTTGTTAAAACATGGCGTTTTTTTTTCAACTCTTTTTTTACAGGCCTATTTTTCGGGAAAATAGACTTTGATGATATCTATAAGATCTTGTGGACGATAGGGTTTTGTCAGATAATCATCCATACCGGCATCCAAACAATTTTGCTTGTCGTGTTCAAAGGCAAAGGCTGTAATGGCGATAATGGGAATACGACACTCGACTTCCATTTGCTGTTCTAATTCTCTGATCCTCGCAGTGGCTTCCAGGCCGTTCATTATGGGCATTTGAATATCCATAAGAATCAGGTCGTAGTTATTTTCCAAAAACTTCTCAACACATATTCTACCGTTAACAGCTAAGTCGATGTTAAAATTCAATCGCTTCAAAATGGCTGACAAAAATTTTGCATTTAAGTCATTATCCTCAGCTACCAAAACATTTAAAATATCTTTGAAATTCCTGGGCATAAGCACTCGTGCTGTTATTAAAAAACGAAAGTAAGAAAATTCATGAAGCGATAAGCTGATTTATAAGAAAAATTAAATCATTTTTATGAAAAGGTTTCTGCAAGTACTTGGTAAAGCCTTGTTGTACTGCTTTCTCCGCCCCGTTTGAATCGGGATATGAAGAAAGTGCTATAGCCGGAATATGTTCTATATCCGGATATTTCTCCTTTATTTTTTGCAGCACAGCTTCTCCTTTTCTTTTTCCCGTAAAGTCCATTTCAACCATTAAAATGTCAGGACGTGTTTTATTCTCAAGTTGTTGTGCTATCCATTTGTATGGGTCGGTTTCTTTATTGTAAGCTTCTACCTGTGCTCCGGGAAGAATCTTCTTAATCAGCATGTTTCCCAGCCTGTCTTCGTCCAGGATAAGTATTCTGGCATTTGTTTTCTTAAGCTCGGATTTTTTAGATACTACCGCTTTTTCGTCTTTCGCGATAGCTCTCTTCTTTATATCGGGTTGGATGCTTTTTGCAGTAAACAGCTTGAAAGGCAGATAGATTGTAACTGTCGTGCCCATTGCTTTCTCAGAGTGAATGTCAATTCTTCCACCCATAATGTCCAGCATGTTCCTTATTAGCGGAAGCCCCAGCCCGGCACCCTGGTAATTGTTTTTGCTATAACCCAGGCTCTGCTGACGGAAAGGCTCAAAAATATCAGGAAGGTAGGCTTTGTCAATACCCGTTCCTGTATCTTTGATAGTCCATACAACTTCATTATCCTGAAGTGTTTGTGAAATTTTTATAAATCCCTTTTCGGTGTAACGTATAGCATTGTCCAGCAAATTAGAGAGGATATGTTTCACTGCCTCACTGTCGGCGGCAAAGGGGGGGACTTTGTTGTCCTGAAAGACAATCCTGATGTCTTTTTGACCCGCTGCCGGTTTGTATTGGCTGATAAGCTTATGGCTGATGTCAGTCAGATCACATTCTTCTACATGCAAGTAAAAACTTTTGGATTCTATCTTACTTATATCTATGATGTTGTTTAGCAAATGCATAAGCGATGCCCCGCTTTTTCGAATGTTCTCATTAAATTCAAAAAGCTCCTGTTCCTCACTCAGGGCGAACTCATTTCCAAGCAACAGTGAGAAACCGAGTATATCGTTGAGGTTGGTACGCAGGGTATGGCTAATCTTTGTTAACAGGAACGAGTTTTGGTTGGCAGACCGTTTTGACGCCTCCAGCGTCTTCTTCATAGCTTCCAGATTCTGTTTACGACTTTCCAGCTCATCATGGAGGGACTTAATTCGCTGTTGGATAATTTCTTCTCTGTTTTCTTTCAGCGAAGTCAGCTCTTGCTGCAAGGTTTTTAAAGAGGTTTGCAGTTTTTCCAACCGGAGTGCATTCTGCTTCTGCTTTTTACGCAGGACAAAGGCCACACCGACAGCAGTTAGAAAAAGAACCAGCGAAAGATAAAGCCAACTTGATGTCGTGGAGGAAACGTTGGCTCCGCCGGCAAAAAGCTGTGCAGCTTGTAATGTCAGGAAAACTGAAAACAGAATTCTGATTTCTATCTTTTTCATAACCTGCTATTTTTTGATGGTTTGGTACAGATAAAAAGTAATTCCTCCGGGTTGACTGCAAATTTATCCAATGATGATAATTGCCTGAAGCCGTTTTCCCAACTCACTTGCCGGACAATAAAACCTGCTTTTTTTAAACGTTCGGGATAATCGCGGCCATAAATCCTGACATGGTCAAACTGCCCGAAATATTTCTCTCTGTCAGCTTCCGATACAATGGAAGTATCTTCAAAGGTCTCACTTAGCTGAAAGGAGTAAGGAACCTGTAACAAGGCTTTCCCTCCCGGCTTCAGTACACGGAAAATCTCCTGCATAGCCAGCCGATCGTCCGGGATATGTTCCAGCACATGGTTGCAAATAACCCAGTCGAAAGAAGCTTCCTCAAAATGAAGGTCAAGCAAATCGGCGGTTTCTATTTTTCCACTGTAATAAAATCCTTCCGCATATTTGGTGGCTGGATGATAATCGATGAGTTTGCTATGGCTGAAAATTTTGTATAACGCAGGTTCAGGGGCTATGTGGAGCAGGCTGAGAGGGTGTTCAAAAAATAATTGCTCATATTTCAGGTAGAGATAAATAAGTCTGTCGCGGTCAGTACTTTGGCAATAGGGACAAATGTCGTTGTTGCGCCGCCCGGCACCAATGATGTGCTTTTCTTTGATAACGGGATGGTCTGAGCCTCCCGGAAGCATCGTCCTGAAACTATGCCCGCAAACCGGACAGGTAAAATGGTTTCCGCTGTAATATAAGCCACGCAGGGTAAGATAGATACTTTTTAGTAATCTTCCCGGAACCAATGGGATATATTTTTTAATGCTAAGCATGACATCACTTTTTAATGAGCAAAGGAAGGCTGCTGAGACCCTTTGAACTGAAAAGAATAATTAGATATTCGCCGCTTTTCAAATGGCGGGTGGAAAGCCTGCCTACATAATTTTCAAACGGGTTACAACGGATTTTTTTTCTGAGCACTGTTCTGCCCTGTATGTCGGTTACAACAACCTGGACATCCTGTTCAATACTTGTCCTAATCAGCAGGTTGACTTTGTTTTTTGCAGGGTTTGGATAAATTTTAAACATCTCGACATCAAGGGCCTTATGGGAGCGTATGCCTACTGACGGGTCATGGCTTTCGTAAGCTCCGGCAGAGAACAGACCGTGGAACGGACGTGAACGGTTGAGAATGTCAAAGGTAATACCTTCGGCAGTGAGATCATTTCCATAATCAACAGCGGGAGAGGAGGGTTGCAAATCGTAGTTTCCTGCATTTGCATTTATAAAACGAACCTCGCTGACGTTACCTGCGGTGTAATTGTTACTGCTATCAACACGTGCCGCATCCATGTTGCTGATGTTGATATAGGCGCTGTTGCCGGTTTCGTTAAGTTTTCCGGGTGCTACGATAAGGTTGCTTTTTACGCGGATGGAGCTTAATTCATTATTAGACAGGACTATGCCGAAACTTTTGGGACTTACAATGGTGTTGTTATAAATCCCCAGGACAGCATTGGAGGTTGTGACGACTTTTCCCACATAAATCCCATGCTTCATCATATTTGGCTTATCAGGCAGATAATACTTCCCGGCATCGACAATCAGGTTATTAAAAATATTGAAATTTCCCATACCAAAAACATCAATACCATCGCCTTTTCCGTTGGTAATGGTATTGTTATAAGTTTTGCATACACTTCCTCCACCAATAAGAATACCGGACATTTGGTAAATCCTGCCTGCCTGTGAATCAAAATTAATATGATTATCATGAATTTGACAGTTTGAATCAGCCGAACTAACCTGAATGCCATCCCAACCGGTATGTTCCACAAGGTTGTTATAAATAAATACACCTTTTAAAGCATGTGGATAAACCGTAGTGTCACAACCACTTAAATAGAGTCCGGCATAGTGGGAATTTCCAATGTAAAGCCCTTCTTCAGCCACATCATGCACATAATTATCATGAAATGAAAAGTTGCGCATCACAAATTTGCCGCGGGTAGCACCGAGGTTAGAGCAGGTAGGGTCGGTTTTGGCATAAACTCCTCCAAGCGAAGTATTAGAAATTTCCACATGGGCAACCTCAATATCGGTGCTGTAATCGTCGATGCCCATACCGGCTCCGTTGGAAACTTTCAATATTCTAAATCCATAAGGTGCCTGAGGATCACCGTTTCCACTGAAGACAATATGGGAACTGTTACCGATTTTAATTCCCACAAAATGGTCAGTATTGATGACAACCGTACCACCCGAGTTAATAAAAACAATAGGTTTGTCAGCGGTTCCATGGAAATTTTTCAATTGAATATAGTTCCAGTTTCCGGCCTTCAGGCAAACGGTATCACCGGGCCGGATATCATTGAAAGTCGGATTTTTCCAGTCGATATAAGGTGTGGATGAGTCAATAGTCTGTTTGCACGTTTGTGCTGTGAGCTGAAGGCTTAAGAAACCAGTTAACAATAATAATATAAGACGGGCTTTTCGTTTCATATGTTTATCCTCGTTTGGCGCGTTCCCAGTTGACCGTTTGTTGTCCTTTAAAATAACGTTTAATGCCCGCATAAACAGCATAATTCATAATGAGAAAATAGTACGGGACATATAAAATTTTCACTTTTATTTCTTTGTTTTCGAGATACCACCCGAGCAGAGCCATGGTATAAAAGATAATTTCGCCATAAAAAAGCAGCGTGTAAATATTACTAAAATTTGCGAAGCCTGCCTGCGAGGCAAGGATGAAGTTAAAAATAAATATCAGCGGAAGCGAAAGGGGAGCCAGCGTCCATCGCAGCACCCGGTGTGAGATATATTGCAAGCTGAGTATCCCGTATTTGAAAATGTTCAGTAACGGTTTCAGGCGGATAATGCTTTGAATACCACCGGCAGCAATACGAACTTTCCTTTTCAGCTCTTCTTTTACACTGGCTGATGGATTTTCTATGGCATAAGCTTCCGGGTCGTACTGGATAGTATAACCTTCCATGGCCACCCGCAGCGAGATGATAAAATCGTCAAGCAGGGTGTCTTTTTCCAAGGGCTGAAAAAGCTCAGTACGGATGGCAAACAGCTCACCGGCAGCGCCAACAACAGAATAGAGTTCAGCATCCCACTTTTTTAATTTGGATTCGTATTTCCAGTAGATTCCTTCGGTGGCAGCAGCGGATTTTTTATTAAAGACCCGTTTTTCTCCTGAAACACATCCCACTTTCGGATCGGCGAACATCTTAACAATACGGCGGATAGATTCTTTGCCCAACATGGTATTCCCATCTGAGAATATGACGATAGGAGATTTTACGAATTGCATACCACGGTTCATAGCGCCTATCTTGCCACCTCTTTTGTCTTCGTGGTAAACTTCAACGCCTTTGTTGCTGTATTTTCTCAACAAATCAGGTGTACCATCATCGGAGCCATCAGTAACCCACACCTGCCTTACTTTCTCCGGCGGGTACTCAAGGCTGAAAGAGTTGGCTATTTTAGCATCTACAAAATCTTTTTCGTTGTATGCAGCGACAAACAAACTAACTTCCGGCTCATAATCAGTATTTTGGGGAGGAGGCTTTTTGAAAAAGAGTCTTTTCAATTTTACCAGAAAAAACAGCAAGATGCCATAGCCGAGGTAGGCATAGAATACGATAAACAAAAACAGCCAGAACAGTATTTTGAGTGTCATCATGACATTATTTTTTACCGATAGTTTTCCGTGCTCCCATATTCATATCGTCCACATTTAGAATTTCAAAATCTCCAATTTCATTAAGTATCTTTACCAGTCTCTCTCGTCCGCTGTGTTTTGACTCCATGACTATCAAAATGTTAGGATAGGTCTGGAAGAATTTCTTTGCTCCCAGCAGTACTTTTTCTTCCATACCTTCCACATCAATTTTGATAAAAATACGATCTTCTTTTTTGAAATCAATTTGATCCATCAGGCTGTCTAACGGGACAATTTTGGAAATGATGCTTCGTTCTCTTTGAGGAACCTCATCCACAGGCTGTATGGAAGCCAGATGAGATGCGCCGGTATTGACTATGTCGAAAGCAAACTCTGCTTCATGGGCTCTGGCTCCGAGTGCTACGGGAAAAAGTTTAACCTTATCTTCAAGATTGTTTAAAATAAGGTTGATACGCAATGCATCACAGTTACTTTTTATGGGTTCAAAAGCGTATCCGTGCATACCTTTCCCGGCAAGCAAAATGGCATAAGTTCCTATGTTAGCGCCAATATCCAAAAACACATCACATTCGGATAAGTGCTTGTAAACAAATTTCTTTACACCCCATTCATAAGCATAGTTGGCAAACTGAAAATCCAGTGTTCCTTTTCTTGACAAAAACAGCCCCAAGCTGCTACGATAAACCTGTGTTCGTGAAGTGGTTCTGTGAAACAAAATATATTTTATGGAGGTGAATATATAGCGATATTCACCCCATTTTATGAAATCTTTAAAGTATTGAAGAAAGGTTTTTATTTTGTGCATTGGCTTGATTATCTTTGTGTTATGTAACCGGAAGTTCTTCTCCCGTATTTTATCATTATGCTAAAATAGAAAAACGACGAAAACGGGAATACTTTTCGGCTATTTTTTTACACGTTCCCATACTTTGGTTTCGTGATTATATTGTTTTAATAGTCTCCCTGGGTTTCCCCCGACAATGGCATAAGGAGGAACATCTTTTACCACCACGCAACCTGCGGCAACAATGGAGTGCTTCCCAACGGTGACACCTGCCGTAACCACCGCATTTGCCCCAATCCACACCTGGTCTTCTATTGTGATGGGTTTTGTCTCTACTTTTTGGAGGCTGGGAGGCAGGTTTATGTCTTCGTAACCGTGATTAAGTCCCGATAAAACTACATTTTGAGCAAACATAACATCGCTGCCAATGGTTATCGGGCCTATGAGGACGTTGGACATCCCAATGCGGGTGCGGTTGCCAATAATGACATCGCCCACGCCATTGTTTACGGTTGAGAAATCTTCGATGGTAGAGTCTTCTCCAAGCACAAAATTGTTGAACGGCATCAGATCCATGCGGGTACGTCTTCGCACCAGCGACCGTTTTCCCCGCTTGTGTTTTATAGGGTTCACAAGCCACTTGACCCACAGGCGTGGTCTGGCCTGGTTGCGGGGCATAAGCATCCACAATACCAGTTTTTTCAGCTTTTCGTTTGATTTTATTTTCTCTTTAAGTCCCATATCATTTCAATTTTTCGATCATTTCAATTTTTTCAAATATAGCTTCGGCATTGGCAACCCAGGTGTGGCTCCGTGCCATTTTCTCCCGTTCGGCTTCTTTCTCAGGTGTGTTTTCTACCAGTGCCTTTTCAATTAGGAGCACATACTCATCTTTGTTTTCGGCAAGATAAACCCATTTTTCAAAAACTTCCATTGCCTTAGTTTTGGTAGCAACAGTGGGTTTTCCCATGGCCAGATATTCGTCTATTTTACGCGGGTAGTTCCCAATGGTTACTTCGTTGAGTTTCTGCGGATTCAGAGCCACATCAAATCCGAAAAGATAAGCCGGAAGTTCTTCCATTCTCTTACTTCCAAGGAAATAAACATTGTCAATCTGATGCAGTTCACTGACTTTAAATTCCTCATCTTCGGGACCAACCAGTACCAGCGACCAGTCCGGACGACTTTTGGCAATGTGTACCAGCACATCAATATCAAGCCGTAGCGTGTATAGAACCCCAATGTATCCGATAACAGGTTTTTTAATGGGTTTCAAATCGGGGGGTACCTCTTTGATGAGTTTTTTGTCGAAAAGAGAGACATCACAACCTTGGCCAACGTAGAAAGAGTGCGGGTTGTAGCGTTTTCCGATATCGGCAAGGTAGGTGGAGTTGGCAACAATTAAATCCACCTTTTTCATCAGAGCGGGCTCGATGCGCGTGCCCTGGCGTTTCCAGTAGTCCACAGCAAGCATGTTGTCCCTGGTATAGTAAACGTAAGTTTTGGCATGGATAAGTTCTTTCAGATAAAAGCTGCGGAACATATCTGTATCGTTGAAGATAATGATGTCTTTGAAATTCAATATTTTGATAGTCCGGTTTATCTCCCTTGCGAAACGCTTGTTGTTGATTCGGTTTAGGATATCGAATAACCAATTGAAAGGCAGCTGGTTGATAGATTCCAGAATTGTCTTTGGAAAGAAACTCCACATGTTTTCGTTCACCTGCTCCATATCGGGGATTTTGCCGCGTAAGATTTTCTTCCGTTTTTGGATGATAGTATCCCGGCGACCGCGCCACAGGGTTAGCCTATCCATGGGATAATTGACATATAGCACCCTGTTGTGTTTCGAGAACACTTCGGCAAGGTTAATAACGTTGCTTCCGATCCGGCTGTCGAGTGAAGCCAGGCCAACCATGACTATATCTCTGTTTTTAATCATTGCAATTGGTTTTTAGTAGTGTTTATTGTAAACGGTTTCATAAAGTGCCAGCACCTTTTTGGCCATATTCTTCCATGAAAATTTGGCCGATTGCAGGAATCCTTTTTCAATGATATCCTTGCGATAAATTGCATCAGAAAGAATTTTTTCAATACCAGCTGTTATCTCTTCCGGTTTAAAAGGATTGACAAGGCAGGCAGCGCCACCGGAGACTTCGGGCATGCAAGCAGTGTTGGAAGTGATGACAGGCGCACCGCAGCGCATAGCTTCCAGCATGGGGATACCGAAACTTTCGCGTAGCGACGGATAGAGAAAAACCTTACACAGGTTATAGATGGCCGGCAGATCGGTGTTGGTAACGTATCCGGTAAGGACAATCCTGTTGATTAGCTCTTTGTCACCAATTTCCGCAAGGATTTTCTCCAGTGCATTTTGTTCGTAGTCCAGCATGACGAGGTATATGTCGTCTCCGGTTTTTTTCAAATAATCGGAGAAAGCTTTCAGTGTACCTTTGGTGTTTTTCTTGGGGTCGGTGTTGCCAAGGAAAAACAGAAACCTGTCGGGCAAATGATAAAGGGTTTTTACCCGATGAAGTTCTGTTTGGTCATCAATCTTACGAAAATGATCACTAACACCATTGTATATTGCCACCAGCCGGTCATCATCGTCCGGAAACCCGAAAAACTCTTTGATACGGCTTTTTTCAAACTCGGAAACTGTGATAATCTTGTCGCTTTTCTTCATTACCCTTGGGACGACAAAACGGCGGTACATATTGCCGAATTTTTGATACCAGGTGCCTCCCTTTTTAAAGATACTAATGCTTTCCATGTAGATAATATCATGCAGCGTTATCACCAGCGGTATTCCCGGGTTTAACGGTGCCGTGTTGCT
>ENA-ORDP01000446-ORDP01000446.1-marine-sediment-metagenome-genome-assembly--contig:-NODE-446-length-27221-cov-4.724325_pt1 | contig 27221 bp, 21 predicted proteins | sample MGYA00248627_ERZ508539 | MGnify/ENA primary metagenome ERZ508539 (study PRJEB26208, sample SAMN05571518) | marine sediment metagenome | biome: deep sea; feature: Hydrothermal vent; material... | reverse complement strand
TGGCAAAGAGGGGCGAGGGGAGATTTTTAGATTGATGTCGGTTCAATTATGAGAATGAGTGAAAACTCCGTGTTCCTGTCCCTTTTTCACATCTATAGCTGTTTTGGCGTAGTCTTATTCGCTCAGTTTTTTCTGCCGGACTCAAACAGGTCCATGGTCTCCAGTGAGAGGTCTTTAGCCCGTTCATAGAGCCCCTTGAGGTCCCGGCCTGTTTCTTTTGCGCCCTTATCCACTTCACCTTCAATGGCATCAACATCTTTCAGAAGTCCTTTAACCTTTACTTTTGTTTTAGCATCTACAGTGCTTCCCGCTTTTCTTAAGGCTGACTTTGCATCTTCCAGGTCTTTTTTGGTAGCAGTCATATCTCCGGCCAGATAGTGTTTTGTGGCTTTCCAGAGACTTCTCCTTGCCTGTGTCATCGGTGACTGGATATCAACATCTACGAACTGGACACCATCCTCCGCTGCCTTTAATGCCTCCGCTGCCTTTCGGGGCTCTTTTTTGGCCAGAAACCCCTGGGCGTCCGTGATATGAGTTTCCGTATAAGAGAGCGGCAGATCAACCTCGCTAAAGATTAATGACTCATCAGCCAAATTCAGCTCCTTTTTGGCTCCCTTCTTGTTTCCCTTCTTCAGATGTTCCCTTGCCTTGTTGATATGTTCCCGGGCTTTACTCACCGGAACAATATCTGCTATCTCATCCAGAGAGGCATAAATTGGAACCAGGTCCGGTATAACCGATTCAGTGTCCTCATAAGAGAGGTGCTTTTTTGCCACCCAGATGTGGTCTTTTACCTTGGCTGTCGGCAGTGTTGCCCTTATGATATCAATCAGTGTCAGTGCCTGTCTCAGCTCTCCCCTGGCATGGTTCAGGTCCTTTTCGTGGATATCCGCCCTGGCCTGGGCTATATGTCGTAACACCTTGACCGCTGAAGATGAGATGATTGATTTCTCACCGGCGGTAAGGGTTCTGGTCGGAGTAACCGTGACCTTTTCATGGATAACCTGTGCGAAGACAGTGCCTGAGGTTATCGGACTTAGCATTAAGATACCTGCTGCCAGAATGATTGTAACCGCCTTTTTCATCTTACCCGCCTCCTTTGGGATTTAAGAGTTGATATGGAAAAACTTGATTTTGCTCATTGCCTCTCCGCAGCCATTCTACCGATGATGAACAATTGCCTCTGAGGCCTTCAGTAGTCCCCGTGCCTTTTCCACATCCTCTCCTGATCCGTGGAATATCACGAGGAATTTATTGGACTTCAACGCGGTTTCGTACTTGACAATACTGTCCTTTGGAATACCAACGCTGTAGAGTGCGGCACCAATGGCGCTCACCCCGCCAACGGCAACAGCACCTTCAAGCGCGGCAACAATCCACGACACCAACGGACCACCTACGGCAATGGGACCGAAACCGGGGATAAAGAATAATGCAGACCCAAACAAAAGGCCCCAGAAACCTCCCCAGAAGGCACCGAGCTTTCCCCAGTATTTCACGCGGTCACCCGTGTTGTAGTAACCTACTACGTCTTCCTCTGAGTGATACCCTTTCCCAATAATGGAGAGTTTCTTCATGTCAAACCCTGATTTCTGAAGTTCTTTAACCCCCAGCTCGGCCTCTGTGTGGGTGTTGTAAATAGCCACTACCAGATCCTGTTTTCCCGGCATACCTTACCTCCCTGATAGTTTTTTGCGGTTCACCTTGTCAACCGTGATAGTTAACAATACACCGATGCACCGGGCACTTCTGCTACCTAAGTCACAGAGGTTAGAAAAAAATGGTTTTTGTTCATGCAGACAGGAGAGTACAGGTTAAACCCGGTTAGTTCAGGTATCACTTATCCTTGAAACCCAGATGCCTCTCGATTTTTTCCGCCAGGGCCTGTAATTTATTAACTTCCAGTTGCCCCCTACGCGCAACAACAATCCCCTCCTTTTTGAGACCCTGCAGATACCTGCTCACAACCACCCGGACAGAACCGATCATACCGGCCAATTCTTCATGAGAGAGGTCGTTTATGAGTCTCAAACGTGGATAAGGAGTGCCCTTGGTTGTATGCCTGAGTAACAGCTTGGCCAGACGGGTCCCGGTATCAAGGAGCGCCAGATCAGAGGCGAGATTCGTCAGCTGTCGGATCAGTTTACCGATATAAGGAAGAAATTCCCTGTTAAAAGAGGGATGTTGTTTGATCCACTCATGGATGGTATCAAAGGGGGCCGTGAGGACCTCGATGTCATCCATGGCGATTACCGATACGTTGTGCTTCTTTCCATCAAGAAGGGAAACCACGTCAAAACCATCTCCAGCCTCAAGAAGAAAGAGGGTAAACTCTCTCCCCGTATCAGGATTAACCCTCGTCATTTTTACCCTGCCCGAAATAACCACATAAAATCTCCGGATAGTCTGCTCCGGGTGCATTACAATGGATTTTTTCGACCAGGTCTCCCGCAGAAAGGAGAGCAGCATCTCCTTGATGACGGCTTCATCAAGCCTGCCGAATAACTCCGATTGCCTCAGCGCCTTCAGGGTATGGGCATAGAATGGGGAATCAGGTTTCATTCAGGGATGCCCTCTTCCCCAAACCGGCTATTGGGGGTCATCTTTATCTCCCGTTAAGCGGATCTTTATTTGTGGAACCAGTTCCAGGAAATCCTCTTTCCGGCACAATGCCGTTCCGGGCTTCAATGTTGTGGCAGTCCCGGCAGCCACTGCATAGGTAAGTGCCTCTTTCGGGGTCTTACCGTTGGACAGTCCGTAGATAAAACCGGCTACAGCGGAATCCCCGGCACCGATTGTGTTTTCTACTTTCACCTTGGGGGGAGAAGCCAGGTATTGCTCTTTTTCTGCAATTAAAAGGATACCCTCCGCCCCCATGGAGACGAGGACACTTCCTATTCCCTGTTGAAGGACACTGTTTGCGGCATTGATAATCTCGTCCTTTTTCTGCAACTCCTTTCCCACCAACCGGCCCAATTCATGAATATTGGGCTTGATAACGTTGGGAAGGCCGTTGATTCCCACCCTCAGGGCATCCCCGTCGGTATCGAGTATAACCATCGCTCCCCTGCCTCTGAATATTTCGATGATCTTGCGGTAGATCTCCGGATTAACCCCTGGAGGAAGGCTTCCGCTGACGACAACTATTTCAGGATTTTCTACCTTTTCCACCTTATGGACCATCTGCATTACTTCATAGGGCCTGATCTCCGGCCCCCTGGCATTGAAGACGGTCTGGTTTCCGGTACTTGCCTCATTGACAACGATATTGGTGCGTGTTTCGCCCGGAATCCTGATAAAATCACAGGCAATCCCCTCATTGAGAAGCCGTCCTTCCAGTTCTTCCCCTGCAAATCCACCGACGAGTCCGAGTGCCTTGTTAACGACCCCCAGGATTGTCAGCACCCTCGATACATCAATCCCCTTACCGCCGGCATACCTCTGCTCTCTTGCAATCCGGTTGGAATCATCCGACCGTATCTTCTCAACCCAGAGTGTCCGGTCCATGGCAGGATTAAGAGTAATCGTATAAATCATATCAACTCCCTTTTGTGTTGGTTATTAAAAAGAATACCCCGTACGCCTGAATCTCTCTACAACTGATCCTTCCCTGCGATACAGGACGCCAGTTCAAGTAAGCGTCTTGAATACCCGTATTCATTGTCGTACCAGACCAGCACCTTGACGACCCTGTTCCGGATCACTCTGGTAGAGGGGGCATCCACGATTCCGGAGTGCGGATTACTGATGATATCTGCTGACACGATCTCATCGTCATTATAATCCAGGATCCCCTTAAGCGCTCCGTTGGCTGCATCTTTCAGGGCTGCATTTACCGTCTCTACCGAAACATCCTTTTTCAGGTGTGCCACTATGTCCGTTATCGCGCCATCCGGGATTGGCGCCCTCACCGCAATGGCATCCATTTTACCTTTCAGTTCCGGGATAACCAGTGCGGTGGCCTTTGCCGCTCCGGTTGAAGTAGGTATCAGGGAAGTTGCCGCAGCACGGCCCCTTCGCCTCTTGAGTGCGGGACGGTCCACAATTGCCTGGCTGGCGGTGTATGCATGGATGGTTGTGGCCATAAGATATTCAATCCCAAAGGCATCGTTCAGTACCTTAACCGCCGGTGCAAGGGAGTTCGTCGTGCATGAGGCATTTGAAACAACATGATGTTCCCGGGGATTGTACAGTTTCTCGTTTACCCCCATCACGATTGTAAGGTCTGCACTTTCGGAAGGTGCACTGATGATAACCACGGAGGCCCCGGCCGCTATGTGTTTTGCAGCACCTTCCCGTTTCCTGAAAAGCCCTGTACACTCCAACACAATATCAACGCCAAGGGCCTTCCATGGAAGAGCTGCTGGATCCCTTTCACTCAGAATGGTCAATCTTTGCGCCCCGAGTTGAAGATAATCCGGACCGGCTTCAACAGGGAAAGAAGCACCGCCATGCACGGAATCATAACGTATCAGATATGCAAGTTCCTCCGGCGGCGTCAGGTCGTTGGCTGCAACGATTTCCACATTTCCGGGCGGACTGGACAGGTAATGGCGCAACACCAGTCGTCCAATGCGGCCCAGACCATTAATGGCTATTTTCTTCATGATGTTCCTCCTTTTTAAGGTTGATGAATTTAAAAATCCCGGTTCCCCTCACCTTCCGGCTTTTTATGAGACTATCAGGTTTTATCTTTATCTCACAAAGGCCCCTCTTCCGGCAAAAACCGCTGCCTCTCCCAGCTCCTCCTCGATCCTCATGAGTTGATTATACTTCTCAACCCTCTCTCCACGGCAGGGCGCCCCGGATTTCAGGTGGCCGGTCCCCATGGCAACAGTGAGGTCGGCGATAAAGGAATCGACCGTTTCTCCGCTCCTGTGAGAGACCATAGCGCCCCAGGCGTGTTTCTGTGCCAGCCTCACCGCTGCAACCGTCTCTGAAACAGTGCCGACCTGGTTCAGCTTTATTAAGACTGCATTGGCAGCATCCTCTTTTATTCCGCGTTCAATGCGTTTGATGTTTGTTACAAAGAGGTCATCCCCCACGAGTTCTATCCTGCCGCCAATCCTGCTGTTTAATATCTTCCATCCATCCCAATCGTCCTCCGCCAGCCCATCTTCCAGTACCACGATGGGATATTTTGTGACCAATGATTCATATTTCTCTACCATCTCTTCAGCGCTTAACTCCCTGTTCTCTGTCCTGAGCAGGTACCTGCCTTCCTTATAAAAACCACTCGATGCCGGGTCAATGGCAACACCTATATCCCTGCCCGGTTCGTACCCGGCCTGTTCAATGGCCCTGATGATAAGATCGAGAGGTTCTTCATTTGAGGATACCTTCGGTGCAAATCCGCCCTCATCGCCAACGCCCGTGCTGTGGCCCTCTTTCTTCAGCACATCCTTTAAGGCGTGGTATGTCTCGCTTGCCCACCTGAGGGCAACCCTGAAACCAGGTGCCCCATAGGGCACGATCATGTATTCCTGGAAATCCGCACTCTGCCAGTTCGCATGAACTCCTCCGTTCATTATATTCATCATGGGAACCGGTAAGAGGACGGCATTTGACCCGCCGAGATATTTATACAGGGGGATATCCAGCACTGAAGCTGCCGCACGAGCAGCAGCCATCGAGACGCCCAGTATTGCGTTGGCCCCGAGCCTGCCCTTGTTGGAAGTCCCGTCAAGATCGATCATCAATTTATCCAGCAAGGCCTGATTCATGACATCCTGCCCGGCGAGTTCACCGGCTATTACGTTGTTTACATTATCAACGGCCTTCAGGACGCCTTTACCCCCATACTCCTTCGGATCCCCATCTCGTAATTCAACTGCTTCATGTACCCCTGTAGAGGCGCCGGAGGGAACTGCTGCACGGCCCCTTGCGCCACAATTCAGCTCCATATCAACCTCTACGGTCGGGTTCCCCCTCGAATCCAATATCTCTCTTGCCCTGATTGCCCTGATCGCTGTGTGCATTACGTAACCTCCTTTGTAACTGAATAAGTTAGTTTTTCCGTCATTCCTCCGGACATTTCCCCCCTCTTTTTAAAGCATTGCCGACCATCCTGACTTCCAGACTGCTGAAACACCTGAGACCATATTCTTTTATCCTTCTTCAGTATCTCACCTTAGGGTCTGTTTCCATAATAATTTTCAAAATCTCATTCCTCTTCTCTTCCATGGTCTTCTTATCGTTGGCCTCCAGGTTGAGCCTGATGACGGGCTCGGTGTTGGATGCCCTGAGATTGAACCACCAGTCACCGTACTCCACCGTTAATCCATCCAGGTGATCCTTGCGGCCATCCTTATACCTGGCCTCCAGGGCAGCAAAGATGGCATTCTTATAGTTTACCTGCATATTTATCTCACCGGAGGAGTAATATTTTCTTAGAGGTTTTACTAATTGTGAAAGCGGTATACCTTTTAAAGATAAAAGATTCAGTATCTGGATCATGGTAAGAATACCGTTGTCTGTAAACCCAATATCCCTGTAATAATAATGGCCGGAAAGCTCACCGGCAAAGAGGGCATTCTCTTGCCGCATCTGTGCCTTTATAAAGGCGTGACCTACACGGCAGCGTATTGCCTTTCCACCAAGGCGGGTAATGGTCTCAGGAACAATCCGGCTTGAACGCAGGTCATAAAGGATTGTTGCCCCCGGGTTTTTTATAAGAAGAACCCCGGCGATAAGTGCAGTCATCAGGTCCTCGGGAATTCTTTCACCCTTTTCATCGATGAAACCACAGCGGTCCGCATCCCCATCAAAAGCCACACCGATATCGGTCCTTTCCTGTAAAACCATTGCCTGCAGTTCCCTTGTGGTAGCGGGCAGAAGGGGATTGGCTATGTGGTGAGGGAATCTTCCGTCGGGTTCCATATACATGGGTGTGAATTTCCATACAGGTACTCTCTTGAACAGGACGGGTACATCCAGTCCTGCCATCCCGTTCCCCGCATCAACCACAACCTTTAATGGTTGCGGGGTATGGACAAAGGTGCTGAGTTTATCCAGGTACTTCTCCAGCATACTACTTTCCTGCAAGGAACCCGCAGGGTTTTGTCTTGATTGTTGAGAGGGGCCTTCTCTGATCAGACGTTTCAGGGCAGGCAGCCCATGGTCTCCGTTTAAAGGAATCGCCTCTTCACGGCAGAGCTTAATACCATTAAATTGAGGGGGGAGATGGGATGCGGTAATCATGGCGCCACCATCGAAACTTCCTTCGTTTATGGCATAGTAAAGCAGGGGAGTTGTGGTCATTCCGATATCGGTTACCTGTGCCCCGGCCTTTATTGCCCCGTTGATAAAGGCCTCCGTAAGAGATGGAGAGGAAAGCCGCATGTCCCTGCCGACAACGATCCTCCGGGCACTCAGGAGGTGAATAAATGCAGCTCCGATCCTGCCCGCAATTGCCTCATTTAATTCATCGGGATATAAGCCCCTGATATCGTATGCCTTAAATATGTTTCCCATTCCTGTCTCGAAAGATAAAACTGTGTAATGATACCCCTCTCATGTTCTGTCTTTATCAACGGAAACCTGTCTGGCTACTGATTCCGTGGCCCTTTTAATCTCTTCCTCGTCACCGAGGTAATAATGATTTATTGCCTTCAGGTCATCGTCCAATTCATATATCAACGGAAACCCCGTAGGGATATTGAGCCCTGCAATCTCATCGTCAGAGACGTTATCAAGGTGTTTGATTAACGCCCGGAGGCTGTTTCCATGGGCTGTGATCAAGACCCTTTTCCCCTCCTGTAAAGATGGTTCAATTGTTTCGTGCCAGTAAGGGAGTACACGGTTGAGCGTGTCCTTGAGGCACTCGGCAGCCGGCAATTCATCCTCCTTCAGATGCGCATACCTGGGATCGTATCGCGGGTGGCGTCTGTCTGTTCCGTCCAGGGCAGGCGGCCGTATCTCATAGCTCCGCCGCCATTTCTGAACCTGTTCGTAGCCATACTTTTCAACAGTGGCCTTTTTATTAAGGCCCTGCAACGCACCATAATGTCTTTCGTTAAGCCTCCAGGACCGATAAACCGGAATCCACATAAGGTCCATCTCGTCCAGGGCAATCCATAACGTTCTGATAGCCCGCTTTAGTACTGATGTGTACGTTACATCAAAGGGGTAGCCTTCGTTTTTCAGCAACTGACCTGCCTTGTGGGCCTGCTCTTTGCCATGTTCCGAGAGCTCAACATCCGTCCAGCCCGTAAACCTGTTTTCCATGTTCCATATGCTCTCTCCGTGCCGTAGTAAAACCAATTTTAACATCTGATCACCATCCTATTTCGAGTTATAGATATTCAAGGCCTCTTCCGGGCTCGCACCCTCCACGGTAACGGCATAAATGGCGTTACACATACGGATCGCCTCTTCAAGGGACCTTTGATGAATATTCCTTCCGGTGGCACTTCCAGAAGCGCCGCTGACATGAATCTGCTCATAAAGTCTCTGTAGAAAGTCCCCGGCATTATCGCTGGCCCCACCTGCACAAACCACCCTGGTGCGACCTGCCGACCGGATGGCCTCCCTGAATAGCTCCCTTGATTCATGGCCATCCTTCTTTGGGTAATTCACCTTGGCAAAATCAGCGCCAAGGCATGCCGCCACACCTGTGGCCCCGGCAATCAGATGGGGATCTTCCTCGTCCCTGACTGCCTTGCCGCGTGGATACATCCATAATACCGTTATCAGCCCATGTTGATGGGCGTTGTAGACAACCTGTGCTGCCTGACGTAACATCTCGGCCTCGTGCTCACTTCCGGGGTAGAGGGTATATCCCACTGCCAATATTTTCAGCCCGCTGCTGTTACGAAAATCCACCACCTGCTCAACATCCAGCCATTGCTGACTGAACGGGTCTGCCTGAGCCGTCTTCACAAGGTTTGTCCTGGAATTCAGCTTTACCAGGTAGGGCACGTCCGGATAATCCATACCATACGCGGCGATCAACCCAAGCTGGGTGGCGAAGACCCCGATCTTTCCCTGACCGGCAATCCTGAACAAATGCTCCGGATCGCTGTCATCGGGGTGGATGCCTTCACCGTAAAAATCGTTATTCAGGTGTTCAACCTTCTGATCACCGGCAAAGAGCATCAACCTTCCACTATTCCCTGTTATGGCGGTATAGTTTTCAAGGTATGTTTCACGCATACCCTTTGGAACATCTGAGGGGATTGTTGTCTCCATAATAAACCTCCCTGAAGAATTTATTTATGCTGACTTTTACTCCTTATGTAACACAAGAATTGCCAAAGACCTTTCCGGAAGTATATACCCGTCCTTTACCGCCACCGCCTCTTTCCAGGCTTCATGGATATCACCCGGCGTCTCTTTGGATGTATCAACTGTAACATGCCATTGTCCCGTGCGGGGGGCAGCAGGCGGTACAACAAAACGTTTCTCAACAAAATCAGCATTGAACAGGAGGCATATATCCTCTTCCTCCTCCTCCTCAGCAAGGATTATACAACCAAAGCTCCTGCCTGAATACCCCCAGTCAGGGTTGCCCCCGTCGTGGTTGAACCACAGGATATCTTCATTGCCGTAGAACCTTTCCCTGGTTAGGACTTTATGTTTCTTTCTGAATGCAATCATCTCTCCGGCAAAACGATATATCTCCTGATTCTTCTTCAAGAACCGCCAGTCATACCAGGAGATTTCATTATCCTGACAGTAGGCGTTGTTATTGCCTTTTTGTGTTCTGCGAAATTCATCCCCGCCAAGCAGCATAGGCACACCCCTGGAGATCAGGAGTGTTGCAAGCATATTCTTTATCTGACGTATCCTGATACGCTCAATTATCTCCTCATCTGCCGGACCTTCCGTTCCGTAATTAAAGCTATAGTTTTCATTCGTCCCGTCTTCATTGTCCTCACTGTTGGCTTCGTTGTGCTTATGGGTGTAGCTTACCAGGTCATTAAGGGTAAAACCGTCATGACAGGTAATAAAGTTGATACTGTTTAATGGCTCCTTGCCTCCTTCCCGATATATGTCTGCACTGCCGCATATACGACTGGCAAGAGCACCTGTAAATCCTGGGTCTCCACGCCAGAAGCGCCTTACATCGTCTCTGTACCGCCCGTTCCATTCCGCCCACCTCTTTCCGGGGAAAGACCCTACCTGGTATGCACCGGCAGCATCCCACGCCTCAGCAATGAGTTTTGTATCTCTCAGGATCGGGTCCTCTGCGATTCGTTCCAGGATGGGAGGGTTTTTCATGATTTCACCGTCTTCATCCCTTCCCATAACGGAAGCCAGGTCAAAACGAAACCCGTCAATGTGCATCTCCACAACCCAATACCGCAGACAATCAATGATAAAATCACGCACTATGGGGTGGTTACAGTTCAGTGTGTTGCCACACCCCGAGTAATTCTTATAGAAACGCCTGTTGGCCTCTAAAAGATAATATATGGAGTTGTCTATGCCTCGAAAAGAGAAGGTTGGACCAATTTCACTACCTTCCGCAGTATGATTTAAAACAATATCCAGAATTACCTCTATTCCCGCCTTGTGAAGTTCCCGCACCATGGTTTTAAATTCCGGAACCTGCCCACCTATGGGTTCAACCCCTGAATACTTTCCGTGAGGCGCAAAAAACAACATGGGGTTATATCCCCAATAGTTTTTTAATCTTTCACCGGTAACCGGATTAACACGGAGAGTGTCATTTTCCAGGAATTCCTGTACAGGCATAAGCTCTACAGCAGTTATACCCAACTCCTTAAGGTAGGGGATCTTCTCTGTAACCCCCATGTAAGTTCCCGGGTGCCTTACTCCTGATGCGGGATGTATGGTCAACCCGCGGACGTGGGTCTCATAAATGATGGTCTCAGACCATTTATGACCGGGAGGTTTATCATTCTGCCAGTCGAAACGGTCATTTATCAGGATACATTCAGGCATATACCCTGTGTTGTCTTCTTTAGAAAACGAGAGATCTTTGAGCGGGGAGCGGGGATCGTAAGATAGTGCAGCTTCAATATCAAGACTGTCCTGTTTGGTGACGGCCCTGGCGCAGGGATCAAGAATCAATTTATGTCTGTTGAACCTGTGCCCGTCCTCAGGCGAAAAAAGACCATCTACCCTGTATGCATATAATTGGTTTTCTTTAACACCCTCTACCCGGATGTGCCATATATCGCCTGTTTTATTCTGAGAGGGGTCAAGTTGTACGGTTTGTGCGGGGTCAGGATCAAACAATAACAGGCTGACAGCCGTGGCATGCCTGCTGAGAAGGGCAAAATTAGCCCCGCTTCCGTGCAGATATGCCCCCGGGGGGAGTGGATAACCATCAGAAGTCTTCATATTTATAAACCCCCTCTCCTGCGCGGTGGGATATGTTAACAATAGATTTCCTGCCTGTTTCGGGTAGCTGTTCATCTTATAATAAATCCATATAGCATCTTGTTTCTGCTACTTAAGTAACATAACTAAAAAACTTTACCTGCAAAACGATTCGCGGGGTATCGACCGCCCTTTGTAGCCCTTATATGTAATATTTCCTCCCGGACGGGTTTTAACGGGGAATGTCTTGATGAGTCTGATGATTCATCTTTTGCCCCTGGATCTCAGATGTTCTCCGAGCTTTTCCCCCAGGGCATGTAGTTCATTAACTTCTACATGGCCCCTGCGGGCAGTAATGATGCCCTCCCTTTTAAACTCCTGCAGGTGTCTGTTCACAACCGTCCGGACAGACCCGATCATGCTTGCCAGCTCTTCATGAGAAAAATCGTATATGAGCTTCAATCCTGGATGAGGATTGCTGCTCTGCGTTGTATGCTGGAGGAAGAGTTTAGCTAAACGGGTCTCTGTATCATGGAGTGCCAGATCAGATGCAAGCTCGGATATTTGACGTAATTGTTGCCCAAGATAAGGCAGGAATGCCTTGTTGAATTCAGGGTGTTTTTCTATCCAGTCATGTATGGTATCAATGGGAGATGACAGGACTTCAAGGTCATCCATGGCCACTACCGCTATATTGTGTTTCTTGCCATCAAGAAGCGATACCACATCAAACCCATCTCCGGAACCCAACAGAAAAAGGATAAACTCCCTTCCAGTGTCAGGGTTGGTTCGTGTAATTTTCACCCGTCCGGATATTAATACATAAAACCTCCGGACGGTCTCCTCCGGGTCCATTATAGTGGCCCCGCTTCGCCAGGTCTCCATGCGGAATGACAACAGCATGTCCTGAATGACAGGCTTGGCAAGATTGCCGAACAATGCCGACTCTTTCAGTGCTTTCAGGGTGTGAGGATAAAATGGTGAATCAGGTTTCACTTGTATCCCTCCTTGGTTTTCGTACAGAAGAACTCTTTTATACCCCGGAATATTCTTTTTTTGTCATTCACCCCTATAGATAACCCTGATACATAAAGAGACTTATTATAGCTTTATAGCTGAATTTTATGCCTGAATCGGGCAACTTCAGATTGCCGGATTATTCTGTCTTGTAAGTTAACCTTATTTCGTGACCATTTATTTATGGAAGAAGCATCAAATATCCTCGGGTGATAGATTGCCTTATTGAAGGGAAAACTTTAATATAGATTGTCCGATGCTTTACTCCGGTATTCCTGTCAGGTATGGAAAAAAACAGAGAGGGCGGACACAGGGGTCTGCCCCTACGGGCAACCCGTTTTTCGGAGTAGCAGGGTGAGCGCCTGAAAGGAAATATAAACATTGATGGATATATATACAAAATTGTCACGTCTCAATCCCAGACAGAAGGAGGCGGTCATGCATACCGATGGTCCGCTCCTTATCCTTGCCGGGGCAGGCTCCGGAAAGACAAGGGTAATAACCATGAGGACCGCATACCTGATACACACGGGGGTGAGGGCCGGGTCCGTCCTGGCGGTCACATTTACCAACAAGGCTGCGAGGGAGATGAAGAAAAGGGTAAAGTCTATGGTAAGCGGCAGGAATGCAACACCGGTTATCTCAACATTTCATTCCCTCTGCCTCAGGATCCTGAGGCGGGAGATCGAACAGATAGGATACAGCAAAGACTTCACCATCTACAACACCTCGGAGCAGGTTTCACTTCTGAGAAGTATCCTCTCTGATATTGAATTCTACGACAGGAGTTTTAAGGTCGAATCCATCCTCGAGAGGATCAGCAGGACAAAGAACGATTTCGACCCGCCGGACACCGTTGTGTCCGGAGATCCGATAGAAGAGGCACTGGCAATGATTTATCCCCGGTATCTTGAGGCCCTGAAGTCGATGAACGTCCTTGACTTTGATGACCTCCTCCTGCTCACACTGAGGCTCTTCAGAGAGCATTCCGGCGTCCTCGAAAAGTACAGGGAGCGGTTCAGGTATCTGATGGTCGATGAGTATCAGGATACGAACCGTGTTCAGTATGACTTTATCAAACTCCTCGCTGGACAGAGAAGGAACCTCTGCGTAGTCGGGGACGACGACCAGTCCATATACGGCTGGAGGGGCGCTGATATCGGCAATATCCTCAATTTCGAGAAGGACTTCCCGGGCACTGTAACGGTAAGGCTCGAACAGAATTACCGCTCTGTAGGCCATATCCTCAAGGCGGCAAACGGGGTGATAGGGAACAACAGCAGGAGGATGGAAAAATCCCTCTGGACAGACAGGGGCGACGGCCCAAAGGTCAATATATTCAAAGCCGTTGATACAGACGATGAGGCGGACTGGATAGTCAACAGGATCTCGATGATAATGTGCGAGAAGAATATGCCGGCAGAGGATATCGCTATCATTTACAGGGCGAATATCTTTTCAAGGCCTTTTGAAGAGGCACTGAGGAGGCAGAGGATACCCTATTCGGTAGTAGGCGGGACGAGTTATTTCGAACGCAAGGAGGTCAGGGACCTCACGGCCTGGCTCAAGATAATAGCAAACCCCACAGACGACCAAAGCCTCCTGAGGGCGGCCGGCGCACCGAAGAGGGGGATTGGACCGGCAGCGCTTGTCCTGCTTTTTGATCATGCGCGGGCCAATTCGGCAGGTCTTCTTGATGCCTTCGGGAAGGCGACCGGGATTGAGGGCCTGAGCCAAAAGGCAGTCACCTCGGCTGAAATCCTTTTTGAACTTATCAGCCGTTACCGGGATATCTTCAGGGAGGGCAGGGAGATGGGCAATACCCTCAAGGCCCTGATCGAGGAGATCGATTACAGGGATTATATAATCAAGCTCTATAAAACCCCTGAGACGGCATTCAGGAAGATAGAAAACCTCAATGGATTAGTCGATTCAATAACCCGCTATGAATCGGTGGAGGATTCGCCTTCCCTTCACGGGTTCCTTGAGACAATGGCACTCACAGACCTGCTCAAAGAGAAAGAGGAAAAAGGAGGGCGGGGCGTAACCCTGATATCCTTCCACTCTTCAAAGGGACTGGAGTTCCCCATGGTATTTATCGCAGGCACGGAGGAGGATATACTGCCGCACAGGAAATCAGCGGACAGGGACGAAGGGATAGAGGAAGAGAGAAGACTCTTCTATGTGGGAATAACCAGGGCAAGGGACGAGCTGTACATTACATATACAGAGCAGAGGTTGAAGTATGGAAAGAAGACACGTTCTGAGCCCTCCAGGTTTTTAGAGGAGATCCCTGAGGAGGCAATCAGCCGGCTCGACAGGTTTGAGGAACTTGATCCCGAAGAGGAGAAGGCCTACGTGAAGAAGTTATACGCCAACTTGATGGCGAAACTCGAAGACTGAACAACCATTTATCTCCGGGGCCGGTATATTTTAGAATAGTGGGGGGTAAAGGGGATTGAAATAGGTGAGTTACTGGTAGTACACTAATAGTACAGTGAATCAGGGGATACTTATCAATTAAGTAGGCCGGGGCTCTTCAATAAAAAGTTTTGCCATATGATCCAACGCTTAATAACGTTTAATACATGACTGATATCAAAGAAACTATAACTGACAGGATTAAAAGGCCGGAGTGGAGATTCGGCATTGCCCTTTTGCTCATTGTTCTTTTTTTATTTTTCTGGGGACAGTTTTATAATGTACAAGCCCCTGAAAAATATGAGATTAGTTACAGCCGTTTTATTGACCAACTTAACACCGGTAACATAAAATCCGTAACTATAAAGAAGCTGCAGGTCAGCGGGGAGTTTGTTAAGGGGATAAAAATAACTCTGCCTGACAAAAAAGAAACTGCAGATGCAAAATACTTCCACACCTTTCTGCCTTCATTCCAGGGCGAAGGACTCCTCTCAAAGCTTGAAGACAAGGATGTAGTTATAAATGTTAAATCTCCGGAGGAGGTCTCTTTTTTTGGAAAGTTTTTACTTGGGATCCTGCCGTGGGTTTTGATTATCGGTATCTGGGTATTCATAATGAGGAAAGCACAACAGGGTCAGGGAGGCCCCGGAGGTCTCTTTTCTTTCGGTTCAAGCAAGGCCAAACTTTATGATGTTACAAAACCCACCGTAACTTTCAGGGATGTGGCCGGGATGGAGAATGTAAAACAGGAGCTGAAGGAAACTGTAGAGTTCCTGAAGAATCCCTCTGAGTATAAAAAACTTGGGGCAAAAGTCCCCAGGGGTGTGCTTTTAGTAGGTCCACCCGGCACGGGTAAGACTCTCCTTGCACGCTCGGTAGCAGGTGAAGCAGGTGTGCCTTTTTACAGCAGCAGTGCATCTGAGTTTATAGAGATGTTTGTAGGCGTAGGGGCCGCCCGTGTCAGGGACATGTTCCGTAAGGCAAAAGCCTCACAGCCAAGCATAATTTTTATCGACGAGATTGATGCCGTCGGGCGCACCCGTGGAACAGGCCTTGGAGGCGGGCATGATGAAAGGGAACAGACGCTGAATCAGCTTTTAAGTGAAATGGATGGATTTGAGACTCACGAAGAGGTAATTGTTATGGCGGCAACAAACAGGCCGGATGTCCTTGACCCTGCCCTTCTCAGGCCGGGCCGTTTTGACAGGCATATCGTTATTGACAGGCCCGGGTGGAGGGATCGTAAGGCCATTCTTGAGATTCATATCAGGGATAAGGTGCCGGCGGACGATATTGACCTTGAAATCATAGCGAAAGGGACTCCCGGGATGACAGGTGCAGACCTCGAGAACCTTGTGAATGAGGCCGCCCTTATTGCGGTACGAAAGAAAAAAGATAAAATAGATGCAAGTGATTTTGACGAGGCAAGGGATAAAATCCTGATGGGTACGGTAAGGGAAGAACCTGTCAGTAAAATGGAAAGACGGATAACCGCATACCATGAGGCAGGACACGCACTTGTCGCCTATATGTTGCCGAATACCGATCCCATATACAAAGTCAGCATACTGCCTCGCGGAATGGCTATGGGTGTAACTCAACTCCTGCCCGAAGAAGACAGACATTATTATCCCAGGAGATACCTTATGAGCAAACTGAGCGTAGCCCTTGCCGGAAGGGTTGCTGAGAAAACCGCCTTTAATGACGTGAGCACGGGAGCACAGAATGACCTGAAAGAAGCGACTTCCCTTGCAGAGAAGATGGTAGCTCAGTGGGGTATGAGTGATAAAGTTGGTCCCCTGAACCTTGGGAGGGGAGAGGAACATCCGTTTTTAGGAAGAGAACTTGCCCAGCCCAAACACTACAGTGAGGAGATGACATGGCTTATGGACCAGGAGATACGGAGGTTCATAACCGAGGCGGAATCCAAGGCTGAGGAAGTATTGGACAATAACAGGAAAGTCCTTGATAATTTAGCAGAGGCGCTTATAAAAGATGAAGTTCTGGACAGAGATGATGTGGATCGCATAATAAAGGAGTCAAAAGAATAAGTTTGCTAATGAGTTCTGTCATAACAATTTATAAATATAACACCCTGACTTTGACCGTTTTCAGACGCCCTGCGGTCTCTGCCGCAGGGTAGTTCATTCACTCCGGGGCGATTTAAAGAGAGCCCCCGGGGTATTTACAGTGAATGGGCCTGGAGAACAAAAAAATGGCCCCCTCAGCGGGGGGCCTGCAATACAAGGAGTTTGGAGGGGGGATAACTCTATCCCTGCAGGAAGAAACCACCTCTGCAGGGTAAAACTTAGATAAACAGTGTTATATCTGCATCAAGGGCAAAGTCTAAAAACTCGGCAGCCCCGGCGACTTCAACACCCTCAACAAGGTCGTCTTTGCTCACCCCCGTCATCTCAAGCGTGGGGGCACAGGCTATCATCCTGACCCCGATCTCCTTGCACTCATCAACAAGTTCAGGGATCTTCGGCCAGTTAATCTTCTTTATCATTCCCTTCATCATGGTTGTTCCAATTGAGGTCATGCCGGGCAGTATGCCAAGTATATTAGGCACAGGTATCGGTGAAGGCATTGCAGGGTTTGCTATAGGGGCCACCTGGAGCTTGTGATTTTTCTTCCTGTTTACTATCTCTACACCATAGAGCGTAAAAAATATTGCTGTTTCAACATCCATTGCAGCTGCGGTTGAAGCAAGTATAAGTGGTGGATAGGCCATATCCATTGACCCTTTACTGGCAATTATTGCCATCCTTTTCTTCTTCTTCTTTTTTTCTTCAGACATTTCTGCCTCCTTAACAATTTTATTCGATCGGGAAACACCCTAACTATCCTGTAAGAGCATTCTTCCGCCACATTGAGGACAGCCCTCCTTTCAGGGTCATATTTTATATTATACTTCCGGAGAGTTAAAATGTCAATAGAATTATTAATTAAGAAACTATGCAATAAAGGAGCTGGGTCATCTTACATCTCAAAAAACTCCTCAATAAGCGGGGATTCTTTTCTGACTATTGTCCCAATGTCTTCTATGTCTTCTTTTTTAAGACCGATTTTATAAAAAAGTCTTTCCTTCTCCTCATTCCAGACACCGTCAGCCTCATTTCTTGTAGTAAGAACAGATGAGAGCGCCTCAGCAAGATGCACAGTGATGACTATCCCTCTGTGTCTTTCACATCCCTTCAGGCTATGGTGGTATCTCACTGCGAAGATGATCTCCTCAGGAAAGAGGGAATACTCCAGAAACCAGCCCCCGGCAGCGCTGTGGTCAGCGTCAAAGAGCCCTGTTTCTTTTTCGGTCACCGTTTTATCAAACATTATAGCCCTGTATTCAGGGGCATAAAGAGTATAAAGAATAACCCTTCCGATATCATGCAAAAGTCCACCGAGAAAACATACACCACCCGCAGTAACCGGCACCTTATCGCAAAGGAGCCCGGCGATGAGGCCGACTTCATAGCTATGGGCCCAGAGTTTCCTCATCCTCTTTGCCTCGTCCTTGCCAAGGAGATCGAAGACGGATATGCTGATAGCGATACTTCTTACAAGGTCATAACCTAAAAGCAAGGTTGCCTGTTCAAGGTTATTTATCAAGCCTGAATGCCAGAAATATGGGGCATTGGCTATTGCAACCACCCTCTCGGAAAGACTCTGGTCATGTTGAATTATTTCGGACAGATCAACAAATGATGAGTTTTCATCATTGATGGTCTCCAAAAGCCGTTTCATTACAAGAGGTATGGTTGAAAGGGTCTTCAGGTTGCTGATGTCTCCCTGGATATCTCTCACCGGTCATCTTCCAGAAAATTATCAAATATGGTCTTGAACTTCTCGATGCTTACAGGTTTTTCAAGTATCTTTATATCGCCCCTCTTCTTTAGCAACTCCACCTCAAATGAAAAAATATCACCGGTCAGCAGCCAAAGCCTCTTCTTGTCAATAAATTTCTCTGCCTTCTGCATAAAGGTTATCCCGTTCATTTCCGGCATCCTGAAATCAACAAGCACAAAATCAAACTTTTCCTTAACCAACAGATCAAGTGCCTTGAGAGGTGAGCACATAAGCGTAGCTTTATGTCCCAGGAGTTCCAGAAACTCTCTGAACACATCAACAACAATTGCATCGTCATCAACAACGAGGATCCTCAATGACCCGTTCCCCTTCCCGGGAGAACAGGTTTCTAATAACGGGAGTTCGATACGAAAACTTCTGCCCTTGCTTGAAAGCTTTAAGTCCATTGCTCCCCCGTGAATTTTTATAATCCTGCGGGCAAGGGGAGTTCCCAGTCCCCTCATCTTTCCGGGAATATCGTGTGATTTAAAAATATCGACCATTTCGTCTGAGGAGTCAATGATGGAGTCACTGAGGTTTAATACGGCCTTTCCCTGATGTTTGACTGTTGAGAGCATAACCTGTTTCTCTCCCTCATAGGCCTCAAAGGACTTTATAATACCCAGGAGCATATGGAGCAGGGCCTGTGATAAAAGATGGAAGTCACCTTTAACGAAAAGCGGATCCTCGTACAGGCTTACAGAAATAGGAATATTCCTGGTCCTCATCTGATACTCCAACAGTGAAACAGCCTTCCTGACCAGGCTGTTAAGGTCAAGGGTAACAGCCCCGGGGAGTTCCTTCTGAGGGCTGAATATCTTTGAGGGATTGATTCTTTCCATCATCTCTTGTCTTTATGCGTAATAGAAATAGTTCACCGGGCATCTAAGATACCCGGTGAAGAAGTCAGGAGTCAGTAGCCAGAATCCAGAATTGATTTGGAATATATGCCTCTAACAATTTACGTAATTTCTTCTAATTGATGCGCTTTTTGCCATACTATCAAATCTTGAAACTGTTTAGCTTTTTTTCTTTTCATTCTGGCTCCTGACTTCTGAATCCTGAATCCTTGTTTAAACATTTCCCTGCAACTAAACTATTAAGCGCAATACAGTTACCATTTTAGCAGAAAATTGAAAAAATTAAAATTTCCGGCTGAAAATCTCCCCTCGCCCCTCTTTGGCAAAGAGGGGCGATAATCTCTCCCTTTGGCAAAGGGAGGTCAGGAGGGATTTTTCAAATAAAATAATATGTCCGCCGCAATATAAATCTCTGAAGAGTTTATGATATTATACTACTACTTATTGTTGTTGTCAGGTTCAGAATGACCATACAGTCACTCTTTGGGCGGTTAGCTCAGTTGGGAGAGCGCCAGAATCGCACTCTGGAGGTCGGGGGTTCGACCCCCCTACCGTCCACCAGGGGGAAAAACACTGCTGTTGCTGTTTTAACAAGCATCCTTATAACTCTTGCTGAGTCTTGACGATAGTCATTCCATTCTATCTTTTTGCTTCAGAAACTGCATCAGCCCGTGACTCTTAAAACAGAACTCCTGAGCCCTCCTATGTGGGTCAAAAATTCGTCCTTGCTACCGTGTCCCATAAATATCCCTGCCAGCTCTGCAATCCCTGAATCCTTCACAATCACATGCTCCTCGTTTAATCTCAGGAAGGTCTCAAGCCTCCTGTAATACTCATAGGCATTAAAGAGGGTCTCTCTCTCTTCGGTATTCAGTATCCCCTTTTTTGCCAGCCTGTTAATCGCCACAGGGGTATTTTGAACCGCTACTTCCGGGCTTTCGCTCACATGCTGAAGTTGTAGAAACTGGACATGGAACTCTATCTCTTCAATCCCCCCCGGTCCAAGCTTGATATCCATGCCCGCTGCCTCCTGAGACAGCTCGCTGACTATCCGCTGTCTCATTGCATGTATATCTTCCCTCTTTACCTCTTTACCCCGCTGCATTAACACTTCCCTTCCCATCTCCATAAATGCCCTTCCAGCCCTCAAGTCTCCTGCAACAGGTCTTGCCCTCAGGAGGGCCTGCAGCTCCCAGGGGTGGGCGCTCCTGAGATAGTAGTTCCTGTATCCGGCGATATCCTTGATAAGTGCCCCCTTTGAACCATCCGGCCTCAACCTCACATCCACATTGTAGAGCATCCCCCTGTCAGTGTATGTGGTGAGGGTCTTTACCACACTCTCGGCAGCCTTTACTCCATCCGGGATATCCGAGAGAAAAATTATATCGAGATCCGAGCCAAAGGTTAGCTCCCTTCCGCCGAGTTTTCCCAGGCCAATGATTGAAAAACCCTGGTTATCATTTATTCTCTCAAGGATTATCCCTATGATGGCGTCTGCAAGGTGTGAGAGATACCTCAGCAGGTCATGTATTGTCAGGACATCCATGAGAAAGAAGAGGCCCAGACGGATCTCTTCAGCCCTCCTGTACTCCCCGATGGCCTCTAAAACCCCTTTGCCAAACCGGATACTCCTTCGTAGCTCTGCCTCCACCTGCTTCTTTGTCTTCCTTATGATTAATCCCTCAACCAGTGTATCAAGATACCTGTTGCTGCTCAAAAAGACCCTTGACAGGTATGAACTGAGGGAGAAAAGCTTAACCACTGCATCAATCAGCCCCTTATGTTCCGCCACCCCTGTAAGGTACGCCTCTTTTTCTCCAAGCACTGCTATGAAACTCTCAAGTCCTTTTAAAACCCTGTCGGGACTTTCTGCATTAAAAGCCTTCTCCAGAAATTGCGGGACGACCCTTCTCAGGATGGCCCTTTCCTTCTGTGTTTTAAAAGTGCGCATCTGCTCCCTAACCTTCCGCAGGTGTATAAGACCTGCCTGCGGAGCCTTTATGCCCCTGAATAATAGATATCCCATGAGCTCATCATCGGCAAGATCACCCTCAAGCAATGTAAGTGCCTCGGCATGAAGATCCTCTTCCGTGCCGAGCAGGGAGTTATACATATTCTTTACCTGCATGCGCCTGAGACGCAGGTCTGCGAGAAATTCAGCGGCTGAGAAGAACCCCATCATCCTTGCAAGCACCTCCGTCTCCTGCCCGGATGCCGGGAGGGCATGGGTCTGGAGGTCTTCTTTCATCTGGAGATAATGCTCAAGCCTTCTAAGATACAGATAGTTGTCCCAGAGTGTGGCAAGGTCCTCCTGCGGCACCAACTTCATCAATCTCAACTCCTGTATGGCGTTAAAGAGCCGGTGGGTCCTGAGCCCCCTGTTGTCACCTCCGTAGATGAGCTGAAAGGTCTGCACAAAGAACTCTATCTCCCTGATACCGCCATAGCCGCGCTTTATGTCATCTCTTGAAAAGGTCAAATCTATCCTTTTCTTGAGCCCCCGTATCTCCTCTATCTCGGAAAAATCAAGGCTTTCCCTCCAGACAAAAGGACTGATTACCTCCATAAATTTCTGCCCAAGTCCCATGTCACCGGCTACAGGCCTGGCCCTTATGAGTACCATCCGCTCCCATGTACGGCCCCACGATTCATAATATCTCTGATAGGAATCAAGCGGCAATATCAGCTCCCCCTTCTGTCCCTGTGGCCTGAGCCTGAGGTCAACCCTGTATGCAATGCCATCCTCTGTAGGGAGTGAGAGCATCCTGTTGAGGAGCTCCATAAGCCTGCAATAGAATTCATGGTTGCTTATCCTGTTTACCCTTACACCCGAAGGGTTCAGGATGCCCGGGGTCTGACCGTCCCGTTGACTGTAGACGGCAATCAAGTCAACGTCAGAGCTGTAATTAAGCTCGGCTCCCCCTAATTTCCCAAGTCCTATAACGGTAATTGCAGCATTTGCAGGCTCACCGAACCTGCGGCAATTAATCCTGAGTGACCACTGAAGGGAGAGGGAGATAATGGCCTCTGCAAGTAATGTAAGCTCATCTATTGAGGAGAGGATACCGGTTTCACCTGCGAGATCCCTCAGCGTAATCCTGAGCAGATACCGCTTTTTAAACCCCCGCAAGGCCTTCATCATGCCATTTAAATCCTCCGGCTCATCAGGCGTAACTTCAGTCCTTATCCTTTCAGAAAGCAACTCCTTTGAACCCGGTCTCTTTATCTCCTTCAGTGCAGCAAGAAGCTCCTCCGGGTTGGCAATACAATAAACTGCAAGAAACTGACTTACAGCAAAGAGCCTGCAGATATACGCAAGATAAGGAAGAAAGGGTCCTGCCGGTGTGAGCTCAAAGAGACTGAGAGTATTCCTCTCCGCCCTTACCGGATCAGGCGTATCAAGAGAGAGTTCCTCTATCCTTTTATGCAATCCTTCATTGATCGGCATGGCGTATTATGCTTACTTCTGCATTGAGGTTATAAGCCGGCGTGCTGGAATCGTGTTCTTTTTAACACTCCAATACTCCATCACTCCGGTCTTTTCTTTTTTTACTCCTGATTGAATTTAGATTTCCTTAAATGCTAACATATTCAGTCTCTAATTGATAATTTGACAGGATGAAAAGAGAGATAGGGAGTGCAGGACGCATGGAGCATAGAGTTCAAAGATAAAACGCATAGCGCATAGGAGACGGGACTCCTTAAGCTTTGCCTTTAACGCTATGCTCCATGCGCTTTGCGTCTTTTAAACGGAAATTGATGTTATGACGGAGATTTTACCATTCAGAGGAGTCCTCTACGATACGCTCAGGGTTAAGGGCAAAGACGTTGTCTCACCCCCTTATGACGTCATCACCCCTGAATTAAGGGATGCACTTTATGCTAAAAGCCCCTGCAACATTGTAAGAATCGATTTCGGAAAAGACCTTCAGGGAGATAATGATTCAGAAAATCGCTATACCAGGGCCGGCAAATACCTTAATGACTGGCTATCCGAAGGGGTTTTGAAGGAGACCGAGAACCCCTCTTTCTACCTTTACGAGACAGAGTACACCCTGGGAAATGAAAAGAAGGTAATGAGAGGGCTCTTTGGCAGGGTCAGGATAACGGAGCTCTGTGACGGCATATACCCCCATGAGGCCACTCATTCAAAACCAAAGGCAGACAGGTTAACCCTCATGCACCACTGTAATGCCAACCTGAGCCCTGTCTTCTCTATCTATAACAGTCAAAGGAGGGGATACCTTGATATCTTTGACAGGTGCCTTTCAACTCCCCCCTGCATAGCAGTCGCGGACCTCATGGGTGCAGAGCACAGGATGTGGATAATCGACGACCCTGATGACGTCAGGGTGATCAGGGAGGAACTGAAAGGGACCCCCATATATATAGCTGACGGCCATCACAGATATGAGACGGCCCTTACGTATCAGAAGGAGATGAAGGCAAAAAACCCTGCACATACAGGCTCCGAGCCCTACAATTATGTCATGATGTACCTTGTAAACATGGTTGACGGGGGGCTTACAGTACTGCCGGCCCACAGGCTTGTCAGGGAATTGGCAGATACCGGGGCATCCGGATTTCTGAAACATTTGGAGCAATTCTTTGAAATCAGGTCAATAGATGCCGACAGGGACATCACTTCGGAAATAGCCGGGCTTGAGCATGCCATTGGGGTTGCAGTTCATGGGGAGCGCAAACACTTTATCCTCCTTTACAGGGGCAAAGACCTTACAGATGTTCCGGAACCACTGAGAGGGCTTGACGTAACGCTTCTGCATGATTTAATCTTTAAAAAGTTGTATAATGTTCACGGGGTTGACTATGAAATGGACCCTGGAGTCTGTCTTTCGAAGGTAAGGGACGGCAGCCGTCAGGCGGCATTCTTTCTTAATCCCACAAGGGTGGAGGATATGGAAAGAGTGGCTCGTGCCTGTCTGAGAATGCCTCCAAAGTCAACATACTTTTTTCCAAAAATACTCACTGGTTTTGTTATAAACAGGCTTCAGTAGAGGTAGGCAGCAGGTAGTCTCATTTGCTGCAGTTATTCCTGACTGCTTACTAAATAAAGGAGGCTTTGTCTCCTTAAAAAGTTCAGATTCCTTGATACAAGGAGGGGAGTATGGCGGTTAAAATTGGAATTAACGGGTTCGGAAGGATAGGACGGAATTTCCTGAGGACATCCATAGCCCAGTCAGACTTTGAAATTGTTGCCATCAATGACCTTACTGATGCTGCAACACTGGCACACCTTCTCAAATACGATTCTGTTCACGGGAGATTCTCAGCCGATGTCTCTGCAACCGGCAACTCCCTGATCGTCAACGGACGTGAGATAAAAGTAACGGCAATAACCGACCCGGCAAAACTTCCATGGAAAGATGACGGCGTGGAGATAGTGATAGAGTCAACCGGCAGGTTTACCGACAAGGCATCGGCTTCGAAACACCTTGATGCAGGTGCCGGCTGGGTCCTTATATCCGCACCGGCAAAAGAGCCTGACATAACCGTATGCATAGGGGTGAATGAAGAAAGCATTGATATTCAGAAACACAGGGTAATATCAAACGCCTCCTGTACAACCAACTGCCTTGCCCCTGTGGCAAAGGTATTGAATAATGAGTTCGGGATCATCCGTGGTCTGATGACTACAATCCATTCATACACCAATGACCAGAGGATCCTGGACCTGCCGCATAAAGACCTCAGGAGGGCAAGGGCTGCTGCCATGAACCTGATACCAACCACGACCGGTGCAGCCAGGGCGGTCGGCCTTGTGCTCCCCGAGCTGAAGGGCAGGCTTGACGGTATGTCCATAAGGGTCCCCACGCCCAATGTGTCACTAATTGACCTTGTTGTTGAGGTATCCGGGGATACCACTACAGAGGAGATCAACGGGGCACTGAAAAATGCAGCTGAAGGCCCATTAAAGGGAATCCTCCTGTACTCGGAGGCACCCCTCGTCTCAATAGACCTCAACGGTAATGACCATTCATCCATACTTGATGCAACACTGACAAAGGTTATAGAGAAGAGGATGATAAAAGTCCTTGCGTGGTATGATAATGAGTGGGGTTACAGCAGCCGGCTGAGGGATCTGGCACAGTATATCATTAAAAACCGGTAAAGATTTTGTTGTATATTAAGGTTGTAATTTAATATAGTCTGCAGTTGACGATAGGAGGCAATGATGGCAACTGAAATCAGTCCTGCTCCAATAAGGGACATCCTTAATAAACTTACCATACAGGACTTTGACCTCAAAGGCAAAAGGGTATTTATTCGTGTTGATTTTAATGTCCCACTTGATGAAAACCTTAACATTACCGATGACCGGCGTATCCGCTCCTCCCTTGCTACCATCAACTACGCTATTGATGAGGGGGCAAAGGTTATACTCGCCTCACATCTCGGCAGACCGAAGGGCAAGGTTGACCCGCGTTACAGCCTTGCACCTGTTGCGAAGAGGCTCAAGAGGCTTCTCAACAAAGATGTTACTTTTGCACCTGACAGTATTGGGCCGCAGGTCAAAAATATCATTGACAAGATGCAGCCGGGCGATGTGGTCGTACTTGAAAACCTGAGATTTCATGAAGGTGAAGAGAAAAACGACGAAGAGCTGGCAAAGGCCCTTGCCTCCCTGGCGGACTACTATGTCAACGATGCTTTTGGGACTGCCCATAGAAACCACGCATCCATTGTAGGTATCCCGAAATTCCTCCCTGCTGCAGCAGGTTTCCTGCTTAAAAAAGAGATAGAAAACCTTAAGGGTGTTGTAAATAATCCGGTCAGACCCTTTGTCTCCATCCTTGGCGGTGCAAAGGTATCCGGCAAAATAGGCGTGCTTGAAAACCTCGAGTCAAATGTAGACAAGGTACTGATTGGCGGCGGCATGGCCTTTACATTTATAAAGGCAATGGGATACGAAGTGGGTGATTCGCTTGTAGAGGATGATATGGTGGAAACAGCCCAGAGGATCAGGACTAAACTGAAAGACAGGGGTGTGAAATTCTATCTTCCCGTAGATTGTGTAATAGCACAGAGTCTTGACCCCGGGGCTGAGACGAAGATAGTGACTACCATCGAGATTCCAAAGGAGTGGAAGGCCCTTGACATCGGACCAGCCACTGCAAAGCTCTTCTCCGAGGCTATTCAGAATGCAAAGACCATACTCTGGAACGGACCAATGGGTGTCTTTGAAATTGATGCCTTCTCCCGCGGGACATTTGCCGTAGCCCGCGCAATAGCAGATGCCTATGCCCTCACCATTGTAGGCGGTGGAGACACAGACCTTGCAGTTCACAGGGCAGGGGTCTCCGACAGCATATCATTTATCTCAACCGGAGGCGGCGCAACATTGCAACTCCTCGAAGGCAAAGAACTTCCGGGGATTGCCGCCCTTACCGACAAGAAGAGCAACTGAAGAATCGGGGTTTTAAAACCCCTTGAGTAAACTACCCTGCGGAAAAGACCGCAGGGTGGGGTGTGAGGTCCTGTCTGACATAAGAGCCGATAATCTCGTTAATTTTCAATTTGTCCATAAAGAACTATAATCTGTTGAAATATAAAGAAAATAAATTCTGAATTAACTATGCTGGACCTGCGGAATGCAGGCTCTACAGAGATATGATTCCAAGCATATCTATTCAAATATGAGGCACCTTGGTAGAATAGGGCTCTTTGTTGCAACCATCAGGAAATTCCTTGTAAACCTGAAACGTCATCAGGGGGGTATTGTTTAATGGGCTTGAGAAAGCACTGGTTGACAGATATATGAGCACAAGA
>ENA-ORDP01000445-ORDP01000445.1-marine-sediment-metagenome-genome-assembly--contig:-NODE-445-length-27263-cov-16.274074_pt1 | contig 27263 bp, 30 predicted proteins | sample MGYA00248627_ERZ508539 | MGnify/ENA primary metagenome ERZ508539 (study PRJEB26208, sample SAMN05571518) | marine sediment metagenome | biome: deep sea; feature: Hydrothermal vent; material... | reverse complement strand
AACTATGCTGCTGAATCAATCAACCGAACCGCCTTGGTACGTGATCCGTATGCCGGGTGGTGTGGGAGGAGGGATGCCGTGAGGCATCCCCCTATCCCGATTATGTGCAATGAAGGAGTGGTATGAGTCCGACGGTATTTAGGGAAAGAGGCTATAGATTTTTCTTCTTCTCACGAGAAGAGACGCGTATGCACGTACACGTTTACTGTGGGGATGGTGAGGTAAAATTGGTTAGAGCCAGAAATTGAGCTGGCGAGAAACCATCGCCTTTCTCGGGTACAATTGAGGCAAATCGAGCAGCTGATTGAGGAGCATTATGATGATCTCACAAACGCTTGGCGAGAACATTTCCCAGCCTGAAATTACCAACGTATCTAGTCATGGCGTGTGGCTACTTTGTGGTGATAAAGAACTCTTCATGTCATATGAGGATTTCCCTTGGTTTAAGGATGTACCAGTTGGAGAAATACTTAATGTAGAAGAAGTGTCGCCAGGTCATTTATATTGGCCAGATCTTGATGTTGATGTCGGTATTGAAACAATAGAGCATCCTGATCGATTCCCGCTTAAGTCGAAATAGCGCATAACGAATTCATCCAGCGGACAGTCAAAAGCGGCAGGATTTTTTCTGTCGCAAAAAGTCGCGCCCCTTTCGCCTGCCGCTGATGAAGGCGTTAGCTTCTTGATGACAAAGTGCACACTTTGGTCTATAGTCTCTAAATGAAAATATATTCTTGGAGTTCCGAGAAAAATGAAGCTCTTAAGAGGGAAAGGAATATTTCATTTGAAGAAATAGTCCTTAATATTCAGCTAGGTAATGAAATTGATATCTACGATCATCCGAATAAGGCGCGTTATCCTAATCAGAAGATATCAGTTGTAGTAATAGAGGAATACGCATATCTGGTTCCCTATGTTGAAGAAACGAACGAAATATTTCTCAAAACAATTATTCCTAGTCGCAAAGCAACCAAGCAGTACATAGGTGATGCCAATGGGTAAATTAGACGCTGAAGAAAAAGAAATCTTAGAGGCTTTTGAAGCAGGGAAACTAAAAAAATCTAAAAATTCAAAGCGGCAGATTAGACAGCATATGGAAGCTGCTGAAGCGACATTCAAGAAAGATGCGCGTATTAATATTCGTTTGTCTTCTCGTGATCTTCGATCATTGCAAGCAAAGGCATTAATGGAAGGCATGCCGTATCAAACGCTTGTTTCCAGTATTTTGCATAAATTCATAGATGGCCAGCTTGTAGATAGATCAGATAACAAAGCATTCCAGCGGACGCAAAAAACGCGCCGCTGAATTTTATCGTTATCGCGCCGGGCAAAGCTCGGCGTATCTTGCAGGGTGAAAGTCCCTGTCGGGTAAGGGTTAGCCGCCCACCCGTATCGAGTCTTGCGTCCCTGGCGGAGCGACTGAAAACGAAACGCTATCGTACCAAATTGGTACGACGCTGTTACATACCCAAGGAGAACGGAAAACAAAGGCCTTTGGGCATACCGGCGCTGGAAGACAAACTCGTACAACTGGCCTGTGCCAAGCTACTGACTGCGATCTATGAACAGGACTTTCTGGACAGCAGTTATGGCTACCGGCCAAATCGGAGTGCGAAGGAAGCGGTTTCCCGACCTGACCTTTAATCTCCAGTACGGGAGTTATGGATACATCGTTGAGGCTGACATTAAAGGTTTCTTCGATCACATGGACCATGACTGGCTGCTGGACATGCTCGCATTACGGATAGACGACAAGGCCTTTCTCAACCTGATTCGTAAATGGCTGAAGGCGGGGATACTGGACACGGATGGCCGGATCATCCGCCCTGGAGCGGGAACCCGACGAAGAGGTGCTGGAAGATCTTAGATCTGCCGCTGCTTTATTAGGTAAGGACACGATTACAATGAATGAGTATGCGGAAGTGGGAATGGGCCACTCTTCATCCGTACGACGCAGGTTTGGATCTTGGTTCCGAGCACTTGAATTAGCGGGTCTTCAGCCAAGTCGGTCGAAATACGGTATTAGTAACGAGGAATTATTCGACAATATAAGAGGCCTGTGGATATTGCTAGGCCGTCAACCAAGTTACAGTGAGGTTAAAAAGCCTGATTCTAAATACTCAGCAGGTACTTATGAAAAACGATTTGGGTCTTGGACAAAATCTCTAGAAGCTTTTGTTAACTGGGTCAACTCTGATGAAGATCAAGAATTATCAACAGAAAAATACTCATCTGATCCTATCAAGCAGGCCAAGGCACCGAAAAAGCATCGTACCAGGAGAGAGGTCTCAGACAGGATGCATTTCATCCGGGGCTGGGACGCCGCAAACAGCGCGTCGCCCCTGGTGCAAAACGTTCTTAAAAACAAACAGTTCGCGCGTAGTATTGCAAATTTATGTAATTACATTATAATTACCTTTAGATATGCATATTTTGTGAGGCGTAGTTATGGCACATTTAGTTAAAATTGGTAATTCTCAAGGCATTAGAATTCCTAAACCACTTATACAGCAAGCCCATCTCGAAGGTAAAGAACTTGATATACAGGTAGTCAATCAAGGCATTCTTGTTACGCCAAGTAAAAAACCAAGAGAAAACTGGAAAGCAGCTATTGAAATTATCCTTGCAGGCAACGGCCCAGAAACAACTGATAGTGAATGGCTTGATGCAGAGTTAACCTCAGATGAAGGTCTGAAGTGGTAATGTCATCCGTTACCCGATTTCAGGTTTGGCTCGTCAGCTTAAATCCCACTAAAGGCAAAGAAATAAACAAAACAAGACCATGTGTTGTCATTTCTCCAAATGAAATGTCTGCATTATCAACTGTATTAGTGGCCCCAATGACCACTAAAGGTTTTGATTTTCCTTGCAGAATTAAATGTAAATTTAAAAATAAAAACGGGCTGATACTTTTAGATCAAATTAGAGCAGTTGATAAATCAAGATTGATAAAAAAATTAGGCTCAATTGATGAAAAAACTCAAGTAGAGCTGTGCAACAATCTGCAAGAATTATTCGCATATTAGAATTGAGCTAACGAATAAGTGAGATTGTGAGAGCGCAGCGAACCACAATCTGAACCGTTTGTTGGACGGTCCCGTTGTTTCGAAGGGTATGGCGTACTATAGGAAAATAGCTTTTTCGATCTTACTGGGCCTGAGAACTAGCAGTGTGCTACACATCCTCACCGTTTGTTTATCCCGGACATCTTTGTTGACAAACACCGGGTGGTGTGGGAGGAGGGATGTCGTGGGGCATCCTCCTATCCCGATTATGTTCAAAATAGGCCTTGATGTTCCGTACGTTTTATCGTACGCTAAATCAAGGAGGTATTTGTCATGACTATATTGAATGCAACAGAAGCCCGCTCTAAGCTCTATAGCCTTATTGATGAGGCAGCAGACACTCATCAACCCATTGTAATTACAGGGAAAAGAGGTAATGCCGTTCTTGTTTCTGAGGGCGATTGGAATGCAATTACTGAAACGCTACATTTGTTGTCAGTACCTGGAATGCGGGAATCAATTAAAGAAGGTATGAGTCAAAATATATCAGAATGCTCTAAGGAGCTTGATTGGTGAGCTGGAGGTTAGTGTATACAAAACAGGCAAAAAAAGACGCTAAGAAAATTTTAGCATCTGGGTTGAAACAGAAGGTTAAATCGTTGCTAGAATTACTAGAAGAGAACCCTTATAAGAAACCACCGCCTTATGAAAAGCTAGTTGGTGACTTGTCTGGTGCATATTCACGAAGAATAAATATTCAACATAGATTGGTCTATCAAGTTTACGAAGAAGAGCATGTTATTAAAATAATTCGAATGTGGACGCACTACGGATAGAACTGAACATAACGAATTGATATTTTGCGATATTTTGGGTCAGAGCAAAAACTCCATGAGTAACTTGAAAGAGTTAGAGTCGTTTCAAGTTACTCTGATCCCCTTGAACTGAGCACTTAAGAAACTCCGTTTCTCCCCCCTCATCCTAACCTTCTCCCCTTGTAGGGGAGAAGGAATTATGTGGTTAGTAGTGGTACTGAACCCCTTATACTTTCTTTTCCTTTGCGCCTCTGCGCCTTTGGTGCGTCAGGATAAGCCTGACCTTTCCAGTAACCTGAAAAGAGGTTGCCATGTAAATTGCTGATTACACATGTAGCTGCGGCCTGTCGCGTGCGGTAGTTGTCAAGATAGTTGTCGCATTTATTCAAGCAGCTTTCTCTTCCAACTCAGAGGTTGGTCGAACTACTTCGACAAGGGCCGAAGCCGTCCTGTATTTCGGCAGATGAACTGGTTTGTCCAACGGCGATTGGTGCGGCACCTGCGGCGTCGGAGCCAGCGCCCTTACCGTCCACCGGAAGGGGTGACATGGTTGCACATCTATACAAGCAACTGGGCTTGGTGCAACTATGACGGCGAAGCTTGCTTGCGATAGCATTGCTGTGAAGGCAACAGGAAAGCGTAGTGCGAGAAATCTGCATGCTGCGTTTGACGAGGGGGACCAGGGGTAACCCTGGTCTCTACTCTACCGGCCACTGCGTTTTTTCCAGAGCGTCTGTTACTGGAGCGGAGCTGATTAGACTTTTCTATTCCTTAAAGCGGGATAAGGCCTCACCATTGTCCAATACCTTGCGAACCGCTGTGGCGGCATCGGATAAATTATTTTGACGACCTAAATGCCATAGACAAATAGCCCCGGCGTAGACCAGACCGTCACGTATAGGCCCGGGTTGGGCCTCCAGTGCGGCTAGACCCACCTTGGCTGCAGCCTTGGCGGCATTCTCAGTATCGACGATAATAGCGGAATCGGTTTTCTCTACGAATTCCTCTGGCAGGGATACCGCTCTTACAGTTTGTTCAATGCCCAACTCGCTGGGTTCGAGGGGTGTGGATTGCTCCTCGCCTTTATCGTGATAGTGAACTACCTTGCCGGTCTGGCGCAGGGAGGGGATGACACCACCTTCCACGCCGCGAATAAACAGTGCCGAATCAAAACCCGTGTGGCGGGCCAGCATGGAATAGACACGGGGATAGGGTTTGTGCACGTAACCTGTGACCAAATGGGTTTTCTTTTGGCCGCAGATGGGACCGGTAAGTACTTCGATTGTGGTGATGGCCGGACGTTTGACTATCAACGTACGCAGTGGTTCCAATGCATACAGCTTGGGACAGAATGCCTTTTGGTCAACATAGCTCCAGCCACAGGCAGGCTTACCCAAACGGTCGGCGGCTTGCTGGGTCGATAGATCTACATCGGCGCCTGCCGCACGCAGGATCTGCTTATGGGTGACACCAAATTTTGGCCCCATGCGTTCTACACCCTGGGAAAGGGTGGCCACACCACAGGCCGATAACACCGCGGGCAGAAAGGGTGCAGCGGGGAGGGTGCGGTTATAGCCGTTATAGGGGTCCACGATATCCACCACTTCCTCTGCCGGTGCAGTTACTCTGCCGGTGGCGTCGAGGATGGCGTCGAGGATGCCAAGGTTTTCTTCATCGGTTTCCCGCTTCATGCGTAATGCGATTAGAAAAATGCCCGCTTGTACCGGGTCTACCTTGCCATCAAGGATGAGCCGCATACCGGCCTCGGCCTCTTCACGCGATATATCTTTGCTGAGCTCAGGGCCGGTGGCAATGCGCTGTAGAATGGAGCGCATTAGATCTGGGTTGTGGGTGGGCATGGGCTATTCAAATTCAATTAGAACATTGTCACCTTCAATCGTGACGGGATAAACTTTTAAGTATTCTTCGGCGGGGTCTTCCAGGGGTTTACCGGTTTTTAAATCAAATCGGCTGCCGTGTAGCGGACACTTTACCAACTCGCCTTTGAGTGACCCGGTGCACAGTGAGGCATCTTCATGGGTGCAGGTATCATCGGCGACATAGAACTTTCCTTCTACGTTGGCCAGCAATAACCTATGCCCGTCGATGTCAATACGCCGCATCTTTCCGGGTAGCACGTCACTGGTTTTAGCGATACAAGTCACTATTTATAGAACAATCGCTTTTTAACTTTAAGTGATTTTTTGTCGATCCAATACTTCATCGACAAACCGTAAGTGACACCCATCACTCCCGTGGGTTTTCCATCCACAATATGGGGTAGCATCAGGCCGCCAAAATGGATTATGTAATGATTGGCATCTTCGGTAAACCCGATACGATAATGTTTGAGTTGTTTTTGACTGTCGTTGAGTTCTTCGATCCCCAAAAAGTCTTTATAGGCCACGGGCCAGGCCTGTAGGTAGGGGCCGGGCACCAGTTTGCGATTGTCGGAGGGCCGCAGAAAGTCGTCTTCCTCTGGATTTAGACAGACGTAGCCGTCTGTTAAGGTGCAATCCTGCCCCAGATGAGAGACAAACTCCTTGCTCATGGTCACAGACTTTTGTTCAGCCATGGCGATGCCACCATAAATAACACCGAGTAGCACCATCCATTTTTGTAGCCCCATTGACCTAGATGGCCAATATGCCTATTTGGGTTATTTGACCGCTGAGGCGGTTATGAAATAGAAATTTCGCCCCTGGTGTACCGAGATAGCCATCGACACCCTGGACATTATCCAGGTTAATATCCGTAGACGAAAAAACTTCATTTAGAAATCTAGGGTCTGGTCCACCATGAGTGTGGTAACTGGCCGTAGATGTGGTGCCCGGGGGGACGCTAGTGACAGGATCACCAATATTGACGCTGGCCACACTACCTGCGACCGGTGTTGTGGAGGAGAAGCTGCCATCGCCGATACGATAGACCCAACCACCGTATTCACGATTTTCCGTTACAGAGGTGGGATTGATCCCATTTAAAACAGAAAAGGCCGCGCCGTTCTGGGTGGGAAAGCCACCCGGTGCACCATCCCCATTGCCAGATGACGATCCTACCGCTGCGGCCAGGACAGCCACGCTGCCGACCACTATCGCGGTGGTGTTAAATCCGCCCTGACCAGGGGCGCCTTCCTCACCTTCTTTATTTTCTTTTGCCGCGGCATGATAAAAGCCGGGCGTTCGACTTGTTAGCTTGTAGGAGATCAAGAACCGGTTATCTTGCTTGCCGGTAAATGGGCTTGTTCCCGACTCCAGGTTAAAGACATAGTCACCTTTCTTCCCATTTGAAAACTTAAATTGCATACGGCGCAGGGTAAAGTCCCTGAAGTTTTTATATTCGCTATAGCTGGTCTTAATGGGTCCGGCTGAATAGGACAGTTGCAACCCTTTGGCGAGAGTAAAACCATTGCGTTGAGTAGTGGAAAAATGGCCTGAAAGGTGTTTGTAAGAAAAAGAGGTATAGTAGGCATAGGGATCGACCCGGCCATCGAGGCGAACCCGGCTGCCACCGGCATTTAGATAAAGATTGGGGGCCACCTGATAGCCCAGGTTTAATCCGGTATAGCTATAGGACGCGGGCCGAAAACCGTTCTTGTAGCTGTTGCTAAACCCATACAGGGCATTGGTCTTCCACGATGTGGATGAGCCTTCGCCAGTGGACAGCATGAGTGTAGATCGGCCTGCGGTGACGCCCACGTTGATGTTTTGCTCGTTGCTGGATTGTAGACCGGAAAAATGCCAAGCTTGATTGCCGTTGGCATAGCTATAATTTAATCGGGTTGAAACATTTGGCCGACCTGAAATGCCGACGTTGTCTACGGTATTGCTGCTGTAGGTTCGGATGATCTTTCCAAAACTTTTTCTTTGGTCGCCAAAACGGGCACTGATAGTGCCATCTTTTAATGCCAAGGTTGATAACGAGGATAGATTGTATTGAGGCACCGTCCATGCAGATCGATAGGGGCTCAGGGTGTCGGCAGACACCGGGCTGAGGGTGATGAGTCCGCTTAGCTGTAGAGCGGTGGCGACAGCTGTGATGCGTAGCTTCCTGGGTGGTGATTTGGGCATGAATCTCTCCTTTTGCTATAGGTTATTATTTTTTTACCGATTAGGGACCTGTTATGTCTTTCCTTGATGCTATGCCTATCCTACAGATTTACTAATGGGTAACTTTCGTACTCCTTTGTATATTCCTGAGACTCTAAATATATATAGACAGTATTCTTGTAGCTGATACCGGTAAACAGGTCAAGTGATAAGTCGAGGCGTGAGCGCAGTCTCTTGCTGTATCTCGTCACCCTGGTTTTTTTGCTAAAGACCTGTTGTTAGGATGGTCTCCCATGCAGCCACCCGGTAGAATGGTGGGGGAGGCAGGTTTGAGGAGCGGGGTAGTCTGGATGGCTTCACCACGATCAATGCAACAAGACGATGATAGATGATGGCAAGAAAAAACACTAAGACAAGAACGAAATCTAAGGGGTCACCCACAAAACGAGGCAAGCCAAAGCCACGCTCGACGCTCATTGATATAGAACGCTTGCCCTTGGCCACCTTTGCCGAGAAGGCCTACCTGGATTATTCCATGTATGTGATCCTGGACCGGGCCTTGCCCCATGTGGGAGACGGGCTCAAACCGGTTCAGCGACGCATTGTTTATGCCATGTCCGAATTGGGACTGTCAGCGGCAGCCAAGTTCAAAAAGTCGGCCCGTACCATCGGTGATGTGCTGGGTAAATTCCACCCCCACGGCGACAGCGCCTGCTATGAGGCCATGGTGTTGATGGCTCAGTCCTTTAGCTATCGCTATCCCCTGGTCGATGGTCAGGGAAACTGGGGCTCTATCGACGACCCCAAATCATTTGCCGCCATGCGTTACACCGAAGCGCGGTTGACGCGCTATGCGCAGTCTTTATTGGCTGAGTTGGGTCAAGGCACGGTGGACTGGGGGGCCAATTTTGACGGCACCCTGGAAGAGCCGCGCCTGCTCCCGGCACGCCTGCCCAATGTGTTACTCAATGGGGGTTCCGGGATTGCTGTGGGTATGGCCACGGATATCCCCCCTCACAATGTTCGTGAAGTCGCCGCTGCCTGCATCCGTTTATTGGAAGACCAAAAGACCACAGTGGCACAGTTATGCAAACACATCAAAGGCCCGGACTATCCGACTGATGCAGAAATCGTTACCCCACCTCAGGAGCTTCGTGAAATTTACGATAGCGGTAATGGCTCTATAAGAATGCGTGCGACCTGGGAGAAGGAGGACACTGACATTATTGTTACTGCCTTGCCTTATCAGGCTTCAGGCTCAAAGGTAATGGAGCAGATCGCCGCGCAGATGCAGGCCAAGAAACTGCCCTTGATCGAAGACCTGCGCGATGAATCTGATCACGAAAACCCCACCCGATTGCTGATTGTGCCGCGGTCTAACAGAGTTGATTGCGAACAATTGATGGCGCATTTGTTTGCCACCACCGATTTAGAGCGGACCTATCGGGTCAATATGAACATGATTGGCCTCAATGGCCGGCCGCGCCTGTTCAATCTAAAAGACATATTGCTGGAGTGGTTGAAGTTTCGCATCGATACGGTACGGAGGCGATTACAGTTTCGGTTTGATCGTGTTACTGAACGCCTGCACATACTCGATGGCCTGCTTGCAGCGTTCCTGAATATTGAAGAGGTAATTCGTATCATTCGCAAGAGTGATGAACCCAAACCCCTGTTGATGAAAAAGTTTAAGCTGTCGGATATTCAGGCAGAGGCCATTTTAGACCTTAAATTACGTCACTTGGCCAAGCTCGAGGAAATAAAAATTCGTGGCGAGCAGGAAAAGTTATCCAAGGAACGGGATGTTCTCGAGAAGACCCTGAAGTCCAGAGTGCGATTGAAAAAGTTGGTGCGTGAAGAGATCAGTGAAGCGGCGGAAGATTTTGGCGATCCCAGGCGTTCGCCCATCGTTGTCAGGGAGGCCGCCAAGGCCATTGATCAACAATCATTGATACCGTCGGAACCCATTACGGTGGTGATGTCAGAAAAGGGTTGGGTACGTGCCGCCAAAGGGCATGAGGCCGACCCACGCGCGCTGAATTATAAATCAGGTGATGAATACGCTCATGCGACACAGGGGCGTAGCAACCAACGTCTCATTACCATTGACTCTACCGGACGTGCCTATGCGGTGGCGGCACATAAATTACCCTCCGCCCGCAGTCAAGGGGAACCCCTGAGCAGCATGGTCAATGCCCCGCCGGGAGCCAGTTTTGCCGGCGTCATCATGGGGAGTGATGACGACAAGGTATTGTTATCTACCGATGCCGGTTATGGCTTTGTGGCGACCCTGGCGGATATTACTACCAAGAACAAGACCGGTAAGACCGTGTTAAAGGTGCCCAAGGGCGCCCAGGTCTTGCCGCCACAGACCGTGAGCGACTTTGATGAAGATTGGGTGGCCCTGGTAACGAATACCGGGCGGTTTATGGTGTTCATGGTGGGCGAGTTACCACTGTTGGCGAAGGGCAAAGGGATCAAGATGCTGAACATACCCACGAAGAAATTTGCCAGTAGAGAGGAGTATCTCGCCGGTGCAGTGGTGTTTAGTGAAGGTGACCACATCATGGTCTACTCCGGCAAGCGTCATCTCAACATGAAGCCTGCCGATATCGACCACTATATCGGTGAACGGGCCTTGCGTGGCTCGTTGTTACCCAAGGGATTCCGACAGGTCCAGGGGATTGAGGTGGTGAAAAAGTAGGTTTTTTATAAAGACCAACTTTGCCGCTAAGGCGCAGAGGAAAAGAAGGTTTCTCTTTTAAATCATGCTCCGCCCGAACCCTTAAAAAACACCGTCATTCCGGGCGTAGCAAAGCGGAGACCCGGAATCCAGAAAAATAAAATCAAGGTATTGCTGGATTTCCGTTTTCATGGGAATGATGCGTAGGCTATGATTGATGGCAGATTGATGCGACACATTCCTCTCTAACCCGGTTCTTCCAGTATTAAAGTGGTTGCCGACCAAACGATCACTTCTTGATTTTTGACGCTTATTTTCTTTGCGCCTTCGCCGCAGTCTCTCCCGATTTCCTCGGCAACTGCTCCATGCGTTGCTCTACCTCCTCCATCCCTGGAGTCGTGTCTCCCGCGACATTAGTACGTCCCTGTACGGTCATCTGCGGCCACTGCGTTATTTCCAGAGCAATAGGGTTCGGCTTCGAACTTAATTGACAGCTGATGGCTTGGGCTTGACCTTTAATAACAAAGCGGCCAGTGCGGGCAGGAGGATAACGGCGGCCAGCATGTTGACCAGAAACATGAAGGTCAACAGTATGCCCATGTCGGCCTGAAACTTGAGATCGGAGAATATCCAGGTGCCTACCCCGATGGCCAATGTAATGCCGGTAAACAACACGGCGTTACCGGCGATTTGTAATGTCATGAGGTAGGCTGTCTCAATACTGTCATCCTCTTTGAGCCGCTCTTGCAGGCGGCTGTAAATGTAAATACCGTAGTCCACGCCAATGCCGACCCCCAGGGCGACGACGGGCAGGGTGGACACCTTAAGGCCAATCTCCAGATAGTACATGAGTGCATAAGCCAGCGCTGACACCAGGGCCAAGGGTGTAACTATACAGATAGTTGCACGTATAGATCGGAATGTGAGAAGGCAAAGGGCGATGATGGCGGCGTAGACGTAGATCAGCATGGGAAATTGGGCTGCTTCGACGGCTTCGTTGGTTGCGGCCATAACCCCTACATTGCCGGAGGCCAGTTTAAAGTGAAGATCATCACGATCATTCTCTTTGGCGAAGTCTTTTACCGCGGTCACGATACGGGCGATGGTCTCTGCCTTGTGATCAGAGGTAAATATCAGTACAGGCATGGCGGTACAGTCGTTATTCAGCAGCCCGGTCGAGGTGTCCACCGGGGTGATGGCCTGTACCATGACCTGCTGGTTGCGGGGCAGGACGCGCCACTTCAGGCTGCCTTCATTCCAGCCCGCGTTAATAATCTTTGCTACACTCGACAAGGCAATCACCGAGTGCACCCCTTCCACATTACGCATCGACCAAGTGAAGCGATCGATGGTCTCCATGATGTTGTAGTCGATGCAGCCGTCCGGTTTGGTCTCGGCGATAACTGACAGGATATCCACGCCTATAGAAAATCGATCAGTAATGATGGCGGTATCTTTGTTGTAGCGTGAGTCTGCGCGCAACTCGGGCACGCCTTGTTGCAGGTCACCAATCTTGACATTAGTGGCCTGCCATATGCTGACTACAAATAGACCACCACTAATGGCCACTGTGACGATGGCCACACGAGGTTTGGCGAATCGACATAACAGTGCCCAGAGGGGGTCCAGAAGCTCGGCTCGTTTCACCACCGTATCGCGATATTCTTCGCCAAGTTTCACGTAGGACAACAACAGTGGTAGCAGGATGAGATTGGTAAGAATGATGACCGCCACACCCAGGCTCGCGGTAATGGCCGTCTCCTGGATGATCTCAATGTCGATAAGGAGGATGGTTAAAAAGCCGATGGTGTCGCTGATCAGGGCTATACCACCGGGCACCAGCAGGCGTCTAAAACTATTTCGTGCCGCATCTTCGCTGGGGGTGCCCAAGAATATTTCACCACGTACCGCGTTGATCATTTGTACGCCGTGACTGACACCGATGGCAAAAACGAGAAACGGCACCAGTATGGACATGGGGTCGATGCCAAAGCCGATAACGGTCAGAAGGCCCAATTGCCAGGTTACTGCGATCAGGGAACAGAGTAGGGGCAAAAAGGTCAGTATCGCAGATAGCGAATAGAGATAAACCAAAATAGCGGTGATGACGAAGGCAATCAGGAAGAAGACGATAACACCGGCAGCGCCCTCGGCCACATCACCAATCACTTTGGCAAATCCAATGATGTGGATATCAAGTGAGATATTCTGGGATTCAAACTTCTTTCGGATTTCTTCCAAATTTTTAGAAATCTCGATAGGGTTTAGGCGTTTACCCGTGGTGGGATGGATTTCGAGAAGATTGGCACTGACCATGGCCCCGGAAAAGTCTTTGGCAACCAGACGACCTACTTGGCCCGCCTTGATGATGTTGGTGCGTACCCGATTCAATCCCTCTGGAGTAGGTTGAAAGTCTGCGGGCACCACGTCGCCACCAGCAAAGCCATCTTCTATTATTTCAATAAAACGAACGTTGGGTGTAAACAATGATTTGACCTGGGCACGATCAACGCCGGGAATAAAAAAGACCTCGTCGGTTACCGCCTTAAGGGTCTTAAAAAATTCGGGAGTGAAAATGTCACCTTCCTTCGCCATCAGAGCAATCAATATGCGATTGGCACCACCGAATTCCTCTTTGTACTTTACGAAGGTCTTCATGTAGGGGTGTTGCAGGGGGAGTAGCTTTGAGAAACCCGCATCCACACGAAGTTGGCTGGCAAAATAGCCCATTAACAAGGTCAGTATGGCAAATGTTACCAGCAAAAGTTTTCGATTCCCGAATACCAGGGACTCTGCCTTGTCAATGAGTCGTTCCGGGTTCACTTTTTTATCCCGTTTTTGTGGGGTTCAACGCCCATTTCGCCGAAGACCAGTAAATTCTTACGGGGTGTCTGCAGGATGGTCGATAGTCCAATACGGTCGGCGCGGGTATGGAGGGTAAAGCTTTGACCTGCATCAGTGCTCTCCAGAATGACGCCACCCAGACCGACAATAAACACACGGCCATCCTTTAATACCGTACCACCCATGAGTGAGGCTTCGGTGCGACTCTGGATTTCTGTCCAGGTGTCTCCCTGATCAGTGGACCGGTAAATTTTTCCGCGTAGCCCGAATATGATGAGGCTGTTATCTTCGAGGGCCAATATACCGAAAAAAGAACCCTTGTAAGGGGACTTGAGTTTGCTCCAGCCCTGAGCCGGGTCAGGGCTACGGTACAGGCTTCCCGCTTCTCCAGCGATGTATAGCTGGCCATCAGTGGTGCTAATGACGCTGTTAAAATGAAAGTCTTCTTCGCTGTTGATGGTCTTGGCGCTCCAGGATTGGCCCCCGTCATGGGTGACTAAGTAGAGCCCATAGGCGCCAAAGGCATAGCCGTCATTTTTATTTTTGAACCATATGTCCAGTAACGGTTGTTGGTCTTGGGGCGCCTGGTGCTGCAAGACCCAGTTATCACCGCCATCGTTGCTATGCAGGATGGTGGCATCATGGCCCACCACCCAACCGTGTTGGGCATCGACGAAATAGACGGCAGTCAGTGTGGCCTGGGTGGGCACCGGGACTTGGTGCCATAGTGTCCCGTTATCGTCCGAGACCAGGATGTGGCCTCTTTCGCCTACGGCAACGACGCGTTTCCCGGCTACGGCTGCGTCGAGCAGCATGGATTGGGCGGCGAGTCTGGCCATCGTTGCGGGACGGGGCTGGGGCTGCACAGGGGCTGCGTTGGCAGCGATAGACAGCCAAGCCGACAGACACAGCAACGTCTGTAAGATTTTGCGCTTGGAAGAGGGGTGTAATATCACGCGCACCGTGGACCCGTTCAACCGGGTCGTCTGCTTATGGTTTGTGTAACATTATTTTATCGTTACATTATTAATGGGTACGAAAGTTACCTGACATATTTTTTCGAGCCATGTCCGCCGCACGTGCTCAGCTAAGGAGCCTCTGATTAATGCGCTCAACCGCCAAGATCGCCAAGCCAATAGATTGTTGATTTTTACAAAGAAAATTCTTGGCGCGGTTCAAGTTCAATTGATCAGAATCCCCCTAAACTTAGCGAGTACCCTCTCGGCGCAGGGCTGCCGGGGTATAGTCGGCGCTACTGCGCTTGAAACTAAAGTCATACATTTTGGATTCGTTATCCAGGCCGATGGCAAGGTAGCGACCCGCCTGCAGATCGTAGTGGGTCTCAAGAGTGGTCCAAAAGGTGGGCACCTCATAGTAGTTGATTGAATGTCCTTCCGAGACCCGCCACAACTGGCCACGGCCATCATATTGGTCCACCAATAATATCTGCCAGCTGTCCTCGTCTATGTAGAAGGTCCGGCGAGCATAGATATGTCTGGCGCCTTTCTTGAGGGTGGCATCGACCACCCACACCCGGTGCAACTCATAACGCGTGAGGTCCTGGTTGATGTGCAAAGGTTTCAGGATATCGGTGTACTTGAGTGAGTCGCTATGCAACTTGTATGAATTGTAGGGGACATAGAGTTCCTTGCGGCCGACCAGTTTCCAGTTATACCGATCAGGTGAACCGTTGTACATATCGAACTGATCGCTGGTGCGCATAGCGTCTGACGCCGTGCCGGGGTTGTCATAGGCCACATTGGGGGCGCGGCGCACGCGGCGCTGTCCGGTGTTGTAGACCCAGGCCTTGCGAGGTTCTTTCACCTGGTTCATGGTTTCGTGTACCAGCAGGATACTGCCTGCCAGGCGGGCCGGTGCAACGACTTTTTGTTTAAACAAGATGATTTTATTGTTCAGGTCCGCAAATTTAGCGCCGGGTTTGCTGTACAAAAAGTCAAACTCGTCCTCAAACTTGACCAAGGTGTAGTTACCTCCCCGGGTGGGCGCGGCTTGAGCAATAAAGCGTGCTGCACCATCGCCGCGGTATCGCAGGATATGGTTCCAGATCACCTCGATTCCCGACTTGGGGATCGGGAATGGAATACCCTGGATCGCATCCCCTACGCCATTACCGTTGTCCACTATTTTGGCAGTGGAGGTGTTGGCTAGGGTGGCGTCGTAGATCCGCTTTGGAAAAGAGGCGCTACGATGGGTTTTGTATACCGGCATTTTGTAGCTGGCATAGGTCTTGAGCATTGCCATTTGGCCCGGTGACAGTTTGTCTTTGTACTGATCGGCATTTTTCCCGGTAATGGTGAACAGTACCTTGTCATTGGCAAAGGGATCGGGGTGATGGTCCCCAGGTTTGTATCCCGCTGGAGGAGAAGTGATACCACCGGTCCATGCGGGGATCGAGCCATCTTTATTACCTGCCTTGATAGCGCCCATTGGCGTCAGGTTCTTACCAAGTTGCCCCTTTTCGGCGGCCGTTTCGGCAGATACCGTGACCAGGAGCACAGCCAGACTGACAATTTGTGTTACGCGTTTAATTGTTGACATCGCCATTTCTCCACCCTGGTTTATTTAGACCATCTAACGTTTAAGGAAATAAAATCCCGGTCATGTATGAGATTGAAGTTACCGCCCCCGAAGTAGCGTGTATAATTGAGGCTGCCAGACCAGGTGTTTTGGTAATCTGCACCGATTCCAATACTTAGGGCCTTGCGGTCTTCTACGAAGTTACCCAGTGGTAATGGCGTCGTGCCTACCACGTCATGGGCAAAGGCGATGCGAGGCGATAGATTTACCGCTCCAATGGCATTGTTGAAGTCGAGTCGCGCCAGGACCCGATAGCCCATGGAGAAGTCATCGGCAAAGCCGCCGCGTTGAGTTGCCGGTTGGGCGCCGCCGAGGGTGGCGATATCGGTGCCACTGGTGGAGGTGCCTGGGCCGTCGAACCGCAGTTCATTTCTGCTGGGCATGCCATGGACCTTGGTGAAGGCCCCCTCGGCGAGCAATACCACTTGGTCGGCGCCCAGCATGGGACCGAACAGTTTGGTCATAGTCGCTTGTACCTGGGTGACGTTGAAACGTTTATATCCAGGAATTTCGGTACCGAAACCCACTGAGCCCAATTGCGAGAGCCCACCCAGAGCAGCGCTGATGGGACTCAGGGCCGTAAACAGCAGTTCCACATCGTCTACTTGTAAGGGTTGATCCCGTCGATGGGCGATTTCACCCTGGAAGGAAATGCCGGTGTTGCCTAGATCCATATTAAAACTGGCGCCGAATAGTTTAATGTTTTCAGGATACTCAATAAAATAATTGGCACTGCTGGCATAGTCGCCGCCGAACAACCCCGTCAAGGTACCCGAGGTGGCGCTGATCAGCGGTAGTCGGCTGTGATAGTTGATATAGTAAAAACCCAGTTCGGTGTCGTTGAGTTGCGGCAGGATCCAGCGCAGGGCAACACCATATTGCCCCGAATTGCTGGGGTCGCGGTCCGCTGCCCTGGGTATCGCGACCCCTCCGGGTCCGCCGACTCCGCTGCCAACGGGCAGGGTGTCGGGCACCGATCCGAACCCCAGATAAACCGTATTGCCACCGCGGCTTGCAATATCGTTGGTGCTGAAATAGCTGCCCGCAGGGTCAATGATGATTTCCTCCCATTTAGCCTGGTAGAAACCCTCAATGGTGACATTCTCCGACACTCCCAAAGAGCCCCACACCATGGGAACCGGCAAAAAGGCCTCTTTGAGTGCTGCGCCGGGACTACGCAGGCGCGCCACATCCACCGGGTTGATGATATTGATACCGTTGGGGATGAAGGTGCTTTCGCCCCAGCTTACGACTTGATTGCCGACGCGGATGGTTAAGGGCTTACCCTGAACATCAAGGTTGGCGCTCACGTAGGCGTCTAAGAGGCGAAAATCACTGCCCACCCTTTCCTTGGCTGCGGAGCTGAGCGGGGATCTTGCGCGGTCACCATCCTCGTTTTCAAAATCGTAGAAGTAGTAACCGCGTACAAAGGCGCCGAAATTGCGATAATTCAATTCCAGCTCGTGGGATATCGTCAAGGAACTGGAGAAGACGCCCTTGTCGTAGTTGAGGTTGCCGTCGTCGCCGTTGACCGAAAGGGCAGTGCCACCGTTGGCGATGCCAATGAGTCCCGGGTCGCGATTTTCGATCCGCCAGCCGATACCCGTGCTAACCGTAGTATCAAAACTGCCGGTCAGCTCGCCGCTTGTAAATTGAATGGCTTGGGACGTGAGTGGGGAAAGTAGAACTGCCGCGACAGCGATTGTCGTGAGCCTTTTGACAGGTACGACTTGCGCAAGCCGATATTGGTGATCTTTATTCATAGCGCCTCCCGTATCGTTGATTCGGTAGTGGGGCACCGCGCAAAATACTTTCAAGTTGGACCGACCCCGAAAACGTTCGCGGGTCGCTCAACCGACGCGCAGGTCATCCTCCATCGCGAGTCACTGTATAACAATCTAAAGGCAATGCCAATCCAGGAGGTGATAAAATAGTATAAGATATTTGAGCTGTTGAGCTTGCCAAGTCTGTCGATCACTGCTACCGAGTTGGAAAAGACTTTTCCCCAGACAGGGAGAGGAGGCTAGCGGTTTCGGTCTGGTTTCTTATATCCATGGGGGCGTATGGCCACAGTATTTTGGATCGCAGTGCACAGGGAACCGTCACTGAGATAGTAACCGAACTCAAACGTTGGCGTACTGCGGCCTTTTTGGTCAAGTTCCTGGCGAATGTTCTCCTCGATCTTGGGGTCGAATTCAAAGCGCAGCTCCAGGTCAGTACGCCCTTCTGCCCGGAAGTCCAGCTTAAGACCCCGCGTCCACACAGAATAGCCTGGAAATACCCGAACGCAGGCAAGGGCGGGAATGGGGTCGGCGAGAGAGGCCTGAAAACCGCCAAACATATTGCCACCAGCATTGCGTGAGATCATCGTCAATGGCAGTTTAATCCGTACCCGTCGCCAGCCGTCTGAGATCTCCAGTATCTTGACGCCCATTAGCCAGAAAGGCGGGAACCACTCCAGGCGTTTATTCACCGACAAAAAACGTGCGCGGGTGATGAAGCGCATGAGGTTAAAGTGACGTGTCTTGGCCATGGGGACAGGATGAGATGCTAATAGTGGAAGTACAAAAGTAACTTGGCCACTTTCGAGTCCATTTGGTTAAGGCCTTTTTGCCTTATCAATGGCACGGCCAAGAAAGTCCATGCGGTCTACCCCCCAATAAAGTTCCGGCTTTTCGCCGTGGTGGAAAAAGAAGCTGGGGGCGCCAAAGGCGCCGAGCCGGTAGGCGGTGGTAGTGTTGTCCTTGAGCGCGTCCATTAGCGGCTCTGGATGAGTCGGACTGGCCCATCCAATGGGCAGTTTATGGTCTGCCATGATTTTATCAAGCCACTGGGGGTGATCGGGTTGAATATTCCCCGACCACAGGTCTTTGAATACCGCCAGGCTAAAGGTGATACGGTCATCCGCATCCAGAGCCTGGGCACCGAGCAAGGCCGGGCGGGCATCGAAAAAAGATGGGTTTTGCATCTTGAAAGGTACGTCAAGATGTTCGGCCCATCGATTCAGGTCATGATACAGATACAGGGCCTTGCGGCGCACGCTGGAGGGCGGGGTATTGCCGGACATCTTGATTAGTTGTGGCAGCAGAAAGGGTTTCCAGTGAATATCGATCTCATGCTGGTTGGTAAACTCGGGGACCCGGCAGGCTGCCAGGTAGCTAAACGGGCTGACAAAGTCATAGTAGAAGTCGATATGCATAAAAACTATAGTAGCCGTTCTTAAGGGTAGCGTTTTAAGTGTTAGGTTTATAGGTCTGTTTAGCGGCGAAGGCATTTGTGTCTTATGGTGAGCATCAGAACCATCGCAGCAAGGGCTAACAATATGCCAATACCTATAGAGATTCGTTGCCACGAAGGCACTCTCGCTTCGTGGGGGTCGCAGATTGAGGCATCAAATTGATATGCAATCTTTAGTTTTTTAAGTTCTTCAATAAGTTCTGTGTTGCGAGTGGACCAGAAGGTTCCCCGGATGAAGGTGGACGCCGGTACCGATTGATTGATGCCAATAACCCGGCCGCACAGATCGAGCAGGGGGCCGCCGCTATTGCCGGAATTGACCGCAGCAGTATGATCGAAGACACGGGTACGCGTGTCCTCGCTACCAATATTTTCCTCACTGTATTCTGAAATAACACCGTCACGGCGAACGGGACTCAGGGCATAGGTCTGTAATTTGGTTTCAATAGCAGCGGCGGAATAGAAAAACCCGGTTTCGTCAAACACCTTTTTGATGCTGAACTTGCCGGTGTCAGATGCCCCAGGATACCCCGAGGACCAGATTTTGGTTCCCTTGGCGAGTCTCGGCTGATCGGTTTTGGTCAAGATCATGGGTGCCCGGGTGCTGTCGAGACCCTTGGCGCGTAATATGGCCAGGTCCTTCTTATGGGATACCCAGCTAAGTGTTGTGTTGCGCCAGCGGGACTTGTCCAGGCCGCCATCAAGAAGATAGGTTTGGTATTGGATGAGGTTGGGTTTGCCGAGGTCGGTGTAGAGGGAATATAGAAAATTGATGGGGGCAAATTTCCCGGGATATTCTTTGGCGAATTTTTTTGCAAATTTCTGGACCTCTTTTCTCTTGTTTTCTACAGCCTCCTTGGGTTCAGCCACGTGGGCATTGGTGGCGATGTCCCCCTGGGTGTTTAATAAAATTCCGGTGCCGCTACTGACGTTGATGACCTTGTCGGCAAAACGGCCGCCGGAAAATTTAATGATGGTTACGATGCGCACCACACCAGTTTCAAGTCGGACCTGATCGATATCTGCATCTGCGGCTATAGAAGCGGACGAGTTGAGTGCCAGGATCAAGAGCAGAGATGTCGTCAGTGCGTGTTTACACTTCTTGAGTTTGTTGTGCATAACTGTGTTTCGCAAATTTAAGGCATGGTGGTAGGTCTTAGTCATGGTCTGGTTTGGCTGCTCGTGGGTGGTTTCTGGGTTATTATCGATGACTCTGGGGTCGGCGTCACACTGCCAGTAAAAAATAAAATTGCAAATACGATGGCCAAGAGTGCCGCAAGATACAGGACCCAGCCGCCAAATAAGGATGGGGTCTTAGTATCTTGTTTTTCAAACAGATCCACCACCACGATCTGAGTATTGTCCTGGTTCACCTCGTGTTGGGATTCGACCGCATAGGTGAGTGCCTCTGCAAAGGCCTGCGCGTTGGTGTGTAGTTGGCTGATTTGAACCATGTTGTTCATGGCCAGCGTGTTTAACCCATCGGTGGCCAACACCAAACGATCACCCTTTTCCAGTATGACCGAACGCTGTGACAGGTCTACTTCATTTAGGGACTCGCCCATGATGCAGCTAAGCAGCATGTTGCGGCGCGGGTCTTGGGCGGCCTCCTCGGGGGTGATGTTGCCCGCTTCGACCTCCCTGTTGAGCACCGCGCCGATGCTGTGGTCTGCATTGAGTTTGGTCATTAGACCCTTGCGAATTAAATACAAGTGACTGTCACCCACGCTGATCCACCAAAGTTTATCGTTATTGATCAGCACCGCGATCAGGGTGCTGGCCATGCCGTGTAACGTGGGGTCTTGTCGGGTGGCATTGCGCACCGCCTCATTGGCTTGCACCAGACTGCTATGGAGTACGTCGGGCCAAGGTTCGCCGTCTGATCGTGATTGGATCGCTCTGCTAAAAACGGTGACCACGGTCTGGCTGGCCACATTGCCCGCTACCTCGCCACCCACCCCATCTGCCACCGCCACGGATAGACTGTCGATCTCTTCAAAGGCAGCGTTGCTGCCATTGGGGTCGCACACCGCGTAGCTATCTTCCTGATAGTCGCGGGCGCCCTGTATGTCGGATGTACCGACTTTAAAGCCCAGACCTACTCGTTGCCCCATGAGAACTGATTGCCGCAGAAGGGCACAAATACCAAAGTGGTATTGCCCATTGTGATTTGATCATAGGCAGCCAACTGGGCCAGCTCTAAAACCGGTTTGTCGTTGAGGTAGGTGAGGTTCTTGCCCGTACCATGTTGCAGGTAAAACAGTTTACCTTTTGGGTCGAAGGTCAGGCGTGCTTGTTCCTTACGGGCGATTTCTGCATCCCCCACACTATTGAAATTGAGCGAAAGGGTTTCACTGGGGTCGCGGCCAATAGAGTTCACCCCATGGCGTATAGGCAAGCTGGCGCCTTTGCCCTCACCCTTGATCACTACCAGCCAACCGGTGACCGGTTCGCGGCCACCGGTTCTCAGTATCTGAGTGGTTTCATCCACATCCCGGGTGCCCCTTGCCGGTACTGTGGGGTGGGTAGTAATACCCTCTGAAGGATTATTACGTTGCAGGGGCCGGGTTTTGCGATCATTGGGCTCGACATCATCAAAATTGACCTCCACCGGTGCGCATTTGGGGCAGGCGCTGTAGCGGTCGGTATCGTATTGATGGAGCCCGGCTGGGCAACGAACCATGCTAGGCATGTTTGTCTCCTTAACTTTAGTCTTACTCTATAAAGGCGGTAATCTAAGATATTGCGGGTAGGCAACGATTAGGCAACTATAGCGCTTTGGACCTAACATTAATAACCATGCTGAGATGCCTGATCGGCATAGCCCAGTGGAGATGTTGGAGTGGCAACAAAAGGACCCTCACCGCCGGCCTGTTTACCGGCCCCGGCTTGGTCTGTGGTGGGTTTATGGGGCCTTCCACGGTGGCGGCTGCTACTGGGAGAAGGGGCTTTGACCGTTGCTGGTTTGATCGGCATAGTGGTTGTTCGGTGCAGCGGGAGCCCGGATCGGGGTCAGGTTTGCCCCAATCCCGATTGCGCCGAGTCTGTAGATTTTGAGATTTACCCTGAAGTGCTCGCGCTGGGCTCGACAGAAGACAAACAGGACTAGAAAAGGCACATTGAATGGGGCGGGAATTGGAGTTTGCTGAGGTCAGTCATATTGGCAAGCGAAAGGAGAATCAGGATTATTATGGGCACTTACTGACGGATCACGGTGGTTTGTTTGTGGTGGCCGATGGCATGGGTGGGCATAGTGGCGGTGCGTTGGCCTCGCAAACCTTTGTGAATGTAATTTTACAAAAGGCAGATCAACGTCGTAGCGGATTGGCTTCACGTCCCAGATTGGCCTTAAACGATCTCATCAGATTGGCCGGCGGTTATACGTCATACACCCTAAACGAAAAATACCCCGACCTTGATCCGCGTACCACATGCGTGATGGCCTGGATCAGCGATGATCGATTGGTAGCGGCCCATGCGGGTGATTCGCGTCTTTATATTTTGGAAAAAGCCGGTGTTGTTTATCAATCACGGGATCATTCTATTGTGCAATTGCTGGTGGAACAGGGCGAAGTCGATGAGGCCGATGCAGGCAGCCACCCGGATCAATCTCGGGTGTACAGGAGTATTGGTGGTGACAAGAAGCCAAAACCCGCCATTCGTAATCTCGACACCCTGGAATCGGGGCAGATAGTATTGTTGTGTACAGACGGGTTTTGGGAACACGTAACCGGCGAGGAAATGTGTCAACTGGTCGACAGTAAAAATTTAAACGTAGATATCAAAGAGATGATTAAAAAGGCCGTGATCCGCGGTGGCAAGAATTGTGACAATGTGACTGTCAGTGTGATCCGGTTTAAAAAACAAGGGTCGAATGAATTCGCACCTACAATCAATATATTGTAGGTGCGACAAATTCGTGCGTGAGTGTGAATGTTAATATGAATTGTAGGTGCGAATTCATTCGCACAAAATATCATGGATAACGCCGGAGACAAGGATGGGATACGATCAATTACGCAAGGGACGCTATTCCGCAGCGCATCAGGTGTATTTCGTGACGACGGTGGCCCAGGGCAGGGTGGCCTATTTTAACGATTTATGGATTGGCCGCTGTGTCGTCAAAGAGCTGCGTTATCTGCATGACGAAGGATTTGCGCAATCCATGGCCTGGGTTTTGATGCCGGACCATTTATATTGGTTGATCGGACTTGAAGACAGCCTTGATTTGGGCACGGTTTTGAAAACCCTAAAGGCTCGCTCGGCGAGGGCGGTGAATAAACAGTTGGGTCGGCGTGGTTCCATTTGGCAGCGCGCATACTATGACCATGCGCTGCGTAAGGACGAAAACTTGCGCGTAGTTGCACGCTATATATTGAACAATCCACTACGCGCCGGTCTTGTAACGGATATAGGTGAATATTCGTTGTGGGATGCGGCATGGATATCAAATAGGATTGGCCGGATAAATCCGGCCCTACAATTAAATTAACCCCAATACCGGTTCTCACCCGTTTATAGCCTGTAGACCGGTTGGGGTCGGTATTGATTTCTCTTGATCTTCAGCGGTCATGACCCATTGACAGCAAAAGGAGAATCAAAATGAACCCCTTTTTCAGTAGAAAATTACTCATGGCCTTTGTTGTGGCTGCTCTGATGTTTGGCTGTGTGCAAAATGATCCCAATAAATCCGACCTGGATGTAAGCTCAAACGGACGTCAGGTTCAGGATACGTTGTCTGATAAAGAGCGCACGCTCGAATCCACCGTTGCAATAACCGAAGAAAAAGCGAAACGAGATTTTATTGTCCCGTTGCCTGAAATAGTTTCCCCGGCCTCTCGTCCTACAGCGCCTTCTTCATACGCGGCGGGGCGGTTGAGTGGGCCCCGGGTGCTATACAAACGCTCGTATATGATGGCAGAGCGCAGCGGGGTGGTACCCCAACATTTTCGCAAGCCCAGTGAGCCCTTGGATCGGGAGAACTATGCCCACCCCAAGGACAACCCCGTTCAACGGGTGGCGGAGCATCCGGTATCCACCTTTAGTATCGACGTGGACACCGGCGCCTATTCCAATATGCGCCGTATGATCAAGGCGGGCAGATTGCCCCGCAAGGACGCGATCCGGGTGGAGGAACTTATCAATTATTTTAGCTATGACTATCCCCTGCCCGAGGACAAAACAGCACCCTTCAATGTTGTTACCGAGATGGCGCCCACGCCCTGGAATAAAGAAACTCACCTGTTACATGTTGGCATCAAGGGCTATGACGTGCCGAAATCCAAACGCCTGCACTCCAACCTGGTTTTTCTGGTAGACGTATCGGGTTCCATGCGTTCGGCCCACAAACTGGATCTTCTAAAGTCTTCCCTTAAATTGCTTTCCGCCCAGGCCAGCGGGGACGACCGGATTGCCATTGTGGTCTATGCCGGGGCTTCGGGTGTGGTATTAGAGTCTACCGCGGGTAATGAGCGTGCCAAGATCCATGCCGCACTGGATGCCTTACAGGCCGGGGGCTCCACCAATGGTGGCGCCGGTATCCGATTGGCCTATGCCATGGCGCAGCAATCCTTCATCAAAGGCGGCATCAACAGAGTATTGCTGGCCACTGATGGCGATTTTAATGTGGGCACGGTGAACTTTCAGGTCTTAAAGGATTTGATCGAGGAAAAGCGCAAGTCCGGTATTTCACTCACCACCCTGGGTTTTGGGGCGGGTAACTACAACGACCATCTGATGGAACAACTGGCCGATGCGGGTAACGGTAACTATGCCTATATCGATACCCTCAATGAGGCGCAAAAGGTGTTGGTGGACGAGATGTCATCCACCCTGCAGACTATCGCCAAGGATGTGAAGATTCAGATCGAGTTTAATCCCGCTGTTGTGGAAGAGTATCGCCTGATTGGATACGAGAACCGCATGCTCAAGCGGGAAGACTTTAGTAACGACAAGGTGGATGCAGGTGAGATTGGCGCTGGACATACGGTAACCGCCCTGTATGAGATCAGCCTCAAGGGGAGCAAAGGCGCGCGTATCGAAGCCCTGCGTTATGGAGCAAACCCTAAAGCAGCAACTGCCGGGGCCAGGGGCGGTGAAGTGGCCTTTCTCAGGATTCGTCATAAGCAACCCAATGGCGATGTCAGTAAACTGCAGGAGTGGCCTATCAACAAATCGGCTATTACTACCAAGTTGGCCAAGGCCTCGCAAAACTTTCGTTTCTCGGCAGCCGTGGCGGCCTTCAGCCAACTCTTGAAGGGGGGTCAGTATACCAGTGATTTTAAATATACTGATGTGATCTCTCTTGCCCGCAGCGCCCGTGGGCGTGACCGGTTTGGCTATCGGGGAGAGTTCATCAACCTGGCCAATCTGACCAAGTCTCTGGATGCAACCGGCCCAGTGGCTAGTCGTTAGGTACGATTTTGTATTGATCCCTTCTCCTTGGAGGAGAAGGGATCGTCAATTTATAGAAGCGCCCATTTATTTATCCTGGTGCATGGGGTAAGTTCGTGGGCCTATGCTGGTCAACGACACAGATGAGGCCTTGATGATGCGCTATCGGGGCGGTGACGCAGGGGCCTTTGAGGTCCTCTATACCCGGCACAAGGGCGTGTTGTTCCGTTACTTTCAGCGCCAATGTGGCAACGGGGCTGTGGCAGAGGAGCTTTTCCAAGACGTGTGGGTGAAGCTGATCAATGCCCGCGACCGCTATGAACCTCGCGCCAAGTTCACCACCTATCTTTATCATATGGCCCATAATCGACTGATAGATTTTTACCGCAAGCAATCTAGCGGTGTGCCGGTATCCTTTGGTGAGGCGGACTGTCCCGGTCTTGACGAGATGATTACAGAGACGCAATACATTCCTGAACGACAGGCCGTATCACGAGAGCAAACCGACCAGCTGTTAGCGCTCATTGATAAGTTACCGGAGGCCCAACGCGAGGTATTTTTGATGCGCGAAGAAAGCGGTATGAGCCTGGAACAAATTGCTGAGGCCACCCGCGTGGGCAAGGAAACTGCCAAGAGTCGTTTACGCTACGCAGTAGCGGCCTTGCGACATGGCATGGAGCAGCATCTATGATGGCTAAAGACAAAGATTTTGTTTTGAACAACTACCTGCACGGTGATTCCGGCCTATCGCGTGTTTATGCCAAGGCCGGCGAAGTCACTCCACCGGCATCTTTGGATACCACTATCCTCGCCGCTTCACGCCGAGCAGTGGGCTCACGCCCACAGTTAGCCACCAGCCCGTTTAGCCGAACCTGGGCTATTCCTGCTTCCATAGCGGCGGTGTTGATGCTGTCCGTGGGCTTGATCAATTTTATGGACGAGCAAGAAGTGAACTTTGATGAAATGAGCTATATCCCCAAGTTAAGAGGGGGTATTGAACGCAACCAGAGTAAAGATGCAAGTGGTATAGCCGATACAGATAAACCCGCCAGCAAGCCAAATGCCAAGTCTGCATCGGGTTTGAGACGGAGTCTTAGAATTGTCCCGCAGGCCCCTGCGCCACAGACTCCCCCAGCCTCATCCCAAGTCAGCCCAGGTCTTGCTCGATCATTTGAACTTATGGAAGCTGAGGCCGTAAGGGAGTCTAAATTGAAAAAATCCATGGCTGTCCAAGAAGAGGTAGCATCTCAGCCTGGTGCCTATGACACGGAAATGGGTGCGCTCATGCAAAAACGCTCTCAGTCAGAAGACCGGGCTTTGATCCAGGAGAAGCTAAAACGGACTCCGGATGCCATCTCGCCAGCCAGAAAGCGAGTGCCTTATTCGGATTCCCATGAGTACGACGGTGTGTCCAGGACAGGGAAGATTGAAGGCCCCACCGCTGCACTGGATACATGGTTAGAGTATATTCGGAAGCTACAGCGCGATGGCAGAATTGAAGAGGCAAAAGCGAGCTTCAAGGCCTTTCGTCAGCGTTATCCGGAATATCCGGTTACGGATGAGTATGAAGGATTAAAATAAATCGGCTCTTCGGAAAAATTTGTGGGTAATGACGGGACTTATGTATTCGTAACTTATT
>ENA-ORDP01000444-ORDP01000444.1-marine-sediment-metagenome-genome-assembly--contig:-NODE-444-length-27313-cov-8.019774_pt1 | contig 27313 bp, 31 predicted proteins | sample MGYA00248627_ERZ508539 | MGnify/ENA primary metagenome ERZ508539 (study PRJEB26208, sample SAMN05571518) | marine sediment metagenome | biome: deep sea; feature: Hydrothermal vent; material... | reverse complement strand
TTTATGTTATTACTTAAAGTAAAAAAACTTAAAGGTTATAAAAGTTTATAATTAAAAGAAAAAAAGAAATATAATTTGTACTAAATATTGTCACCCCGAACCCCGAAGATATTATAAAATATATTTTAAGCTAACAAAAAAAAATAAAAGTCAAAGCATTAATAATAATAACACTTAGTGTTTATAAATTACTAAGTTTCTTAACTAACGCTATCTCTCCACCATAAACAGAAATTTTCAAAAACAACCTGCTGATAATAAATATCTGTTGAATTAAAAACATCAGAAATATTGTAAAGCCGGAGGTCATTCCTATTTTATCATCTAAAAAGAAATAAATAATAAAAAGCAAAACTCCTGTTAATATGAATAAAATATTTAAACCGTAAACAGAAAAAAAATGTCTGAAGACAAAAGGAAATGATCTTAATAATGTTTTAAACGGTCTGAATGATTCATCATTTACCATCATTATTTTTGCGTAGTCGGATACTATAATTAATATTGTTATTAGAAACAGGTGGATAATTACTCCTGTTAAAACAATATAAAAGTATGTTGATTCGGTTTGTATACTGTTGTTTATACTTCCGATGATAGCACCCATAGGGAAATAAACAAGTAATGCTACTGCAATTTGAAGTAAAATAATATAGATGAATAATCTTAAAAATCTCCATAAGTATGTCCAACTGTCAGCCCAAAAAATTGATAAGGAGGTTTCTCCCGGTTTCTTACTGATCCTTGAAATTATTCCCCCTGAAAAGAAAACGGAAAATATTGAATAAAATATTCCAAATAAAAACGCTATTTTAATTAAAGGTGAAATCGTATTTCCGAACAGGTGCATAAAATTTGAGTAAGTGGAATAATCAAAATCTTTAAGCATTGTAAGTAAAGCTAATGATGAACCGGCGTCATTTGAAATTGTACTCTTAAAGGATAGTGCAGCTATTAAAGCAAAAATGAATGCAGTAAAATAAATTACGAATAAGATTTTAATTGTCTTTGAAGCAGATATTAAACCGCTAAAATAAGAAGTTATAAATTTCATTTTAAATCTCTTTTTAAATTAAAATAACATTGAAAAAGAAAGCATTAAATTTTCTACCCAGAAAAGGAATTTGGTTCTGTATTTGTTTATAACAGTTGTTTCTTTGTTAACGCTTAGACTATTATTAATAATATTTATATCCATTAAGTTTTTGTTGTCCGGATCTATTTTTACCCATTCTATTTTGTTTTTACCTACAAAGGTAAAGTCTTTGTTTAGTGCCTTACCGTCCCAAGTAATTAGTGTGTCCGAATCATTTGAAAAATGAACCGCAATTTCCGTGGGCATAATTGCATCACCTAATCTTGAGACAAGGAAAGAAGAACGATATGTTTTAATCTTATCTTTTTTATAACGATAAAGTTTTTTAACATTTGCACTATCGTAAATACCTACCGGTTGTTTTATAATTACGTTTTTAATGTTCGCAACTTTATAATCACTAACAGCAGTACCATATAAAAACTGGTCAAAGAACCAATTGAGATTTTTGCCGTATTTATCCCCGAGTCTTTTGTTATAAATTTCATTTACTATATCAATAAAATTTTGTGCACCCGGATGTTTGAATTTCCATCTTTTAAAATATGTTTTCATAATTTCATTCATTACATCCAATCCTACTAATCCTTCCAAAGTTGACAGCCAGGTACCGGTTTTGCTGTAAGTAATTGTACCGTAACCTCCGTTTATAAATTTCCAAGAAGTCATGTTGTTATTCGCGATCTTCGGATTCTTCATAGAAATATATGCTATTCTTTGTTGTTCTCTTGTTCCGAAATGATAACCGAAAAGATCCATAAAAGATGTTTTCGCTCCATAAAGGGAGTCCATTGTTCTTGCTTCAAAATAAGAGTTAATGCCCTCGTCAAGCCAAGGGTCTTCAAATTCATTTGATGCAAGCATACCCATAAAATAGTTATGTCCGAATTCGTGAACTGTTACGTCCTCCACAATTTTTAATCCTTCAGGTAATTTCCACATACTGATTGTTGTAAAAAATGTGGGGTATTCCATCCCGCCGGAAGCATAGCCTTTAAGAGGAGGATCTACAATCGTGATATTCGGATAAGGATATTTACCAAGGTTATCGTTAAAAAATTGTAAAGCCCCTTTAATAGATTTCTGAATTCTCGGAGCTAATGATAGATGTTCGGGTTGCATCAAAATTCTAATATCAACATTATTCCATTTATCGTTAACCACTTTGAATCTTGGTGAGGCTGTCCACGCAAAATCGATAACATCCTCTGCTCTGTAAGTAAAAGTATTTGTGCTGTCATTGTTTTCTACTTTATTTTGCAGAAGTCCAACCGCACCTACCACGTAATTATTCGGCAGGGTTATGTTAACATTATAAACACCAAAGTCTGCATAAAATTCTGAATTAGCATGAAATTGGTGACAATTCCAGCCGCCTTTTTTTGCATTTCTAATTCCTGGAAATTCATAAACACCAATTTTAGGGAACCACTGTCCGACTAAATAATAATTACCGGCATAACCTGTTCTTGCAATAACCTTAGGAAGCTTTGCTTTAAAATCTATTTTAAGTTTTATTGTTTTGCCCGGTTTTAACGGTTTGTTTAATTTTACACTAATTACAGTTTGGTCATCTTTGTTGTTATCATCGGGTTGAATGAATTTTATATTGTTTGTTAAATCTGTTCCGTCAAGTTTTTTCATAGATAAAACATCAATCCATCCCCAGTCATCCGTGCTGATATTTTCATTTCTTTTCGAAACTCCTGTCGAGGCTTCTTTCATAAATGTGGAATTCGAGTTTTTAAATGCATTTAAATAAAGGTGAAACTGAAGTTCCGAAATATTATCTTTTGATATATTAGTCCAGCTTAGTATTTCATTTCCGTCAAGAATTTTTGTTTTAGTGTTTAACTTTACGTTAATATCGTAATTTGCATTGCGTGGACTTAATGGTGTTTTAAAAATAATTTGTGGATAAGAATAGCCGGTAATAAAAAGAAATGCGATCAAGAATAAAATTGATTTACTAATTTCATACCGTAAAATAATTTTCATAGGATAAAGCCTCCCTAAATTATATCAGACAATATTTATTTTAAAGCAATTTTTTTTTAATAGCAAATAAATTGTGATAAATAAATCAGCTTATTAATAATGTACTATTGTATAAAAACATATTATTGTATTTTACTAAAATAAAATTATTATAATTAATACTTATGAAATGGAGGATAACTTGAGAGTATTTGTAACCGGCGCAACCGGTTATATCGGTTTTAATGTTGCTAAAAAATTTAGACAAAACGGTTTTAAGGTTTTCGGTTTAACGCGAAGTACTAACAAAACCGAAAAATTATATAAGGATGAAATAGTCCCTGTTATCGGTAATATGTCCGATCCCGAATCTTTTTTACCGGCTGCAAAAGAGTGTGATGTAATTATTCACGTTGCTGCTGACTACAGCCAAAAATCTGCTGAGCTTGATAAAAATGTTGTTAATTCAATTACAGGTATTAAACATGATGGATTGGAAAAGAAAACATTTATATACACAAGCGGTTGTTGGGTTTATGGAAATACTGACGGCACAGCTGATGAGAATGCAATTTTAAAACCCGCTAAAAAAGTAGAATGGAGACATGCTGTAGAAGAAATTGTAATCAATTCTGAAAATGTTAACGGCGTTGTTATTCGTCCCGGTTGTGTTTACGGGAAAGAGGGAAGTCTTACAAATATTTGGTTTAATGAAGCAGTAAATGAAAACAAATTAAATGTAATTGGCAACGGTGAGAACCATTGGGCAATGATACACGTTGATGATTTAGCCGGATTTTATTTTAAAGTTTTCTTGAGTAAATGTGCGAAAGAATATTTCAATGCTGTTGATGATTCGCATCCTACTGTAAATGAAATGGTTGATGCAATCGCGAAGGTTACTAATTATAGAGGAACAATCAATCATTCTTCAGTTGAAGAAGGTGAAAATATGATGGGACTTTTAGCAGAGCCTCTTGCATTTGATCAACAATTGGATAATGGTAAAGCAAAAGATAAATTAAACTGGCAGCCAAAATTTAAAGGCTTTGTTGAAGATGTTGAAACTTATTTTAATTCTTGGAAAACGTAAAATAATGGATATTTGATATAATTTTAATTTGTTTTTTTTTGTATATATTACAATAAATAGTTTTTTGAACTAATATTTTGGTGTTAGATTTTTTCTTAAAAAAAGATGGTCTCTATTAAAATAAAAATTCTCAACTTATTACTATCTTCGCAATATGATAATAAATGATAGAAATAAAACAAAACCATTCTTAAAATGGGCTGGAGGAAAAACTCAATTAATTAAACAAATTAAAGAACAATTACCTTCTCAAATTAAAAACAAACATTTTACTTATATTGAACCATTTGTTGGAAGTGGAGCAGTACTTTTCTGGATGTTAGATAACTTTTCTAATTTAGAAAAAGCGATAATAAACGACATAAACACAGATTTAACTAATTGTTATGTGTCAATAAAAGAGGATGTTGAAAACTTAATAACAATTCTTTCTAATTGGGAAAAAAAATATCATTCAATATCTCAAAATGAAGAAATTAAAAAAAAATATTACTACGAAAAACGTAAACAATTTAATACAAGGGAATCAGAACAAACAAAACAAAGTGCATTATTTATCTTTTTAAATAGAACTTGCTTTAACGGTTTGTTCAGAGTAAATCGGAAAAATAAATTTAATGTACCAATTGGAAGTTATAAGAAACCACAAATTTGTAATAAAGAAAATTTGAAAGCTGTTTCTAATGCTCTTCAACGAGTAGAAATTCTAAATGGTGATTACTCTGAAACTTTAAAATATGCAAATGAAAATACTTTTTTTTATTTTGATCCACCATATAAACCACTAAGTGAAACATCAAGTTTTAATTCGTATGCAAAAGATGAATTTAATGATGCGGAACAAATTAGATTAAAAGAATTTTTTGAAATATTGGCAAGCAAAGGCTATCAATGGATTTTGAGTAATTCGGATTTAAAAGGGAAAGATCCGAATAATAATTTTTTTGACGATTTGGGTATATCACCAAAGGGTCAGGCTATCCGCACTCACTCTTTTCCTTTTGAAAAAAAAGAAAAAGGAGTTCAAACAATTGCTCCTATCCTTTATGCAAAAGTTTCGTAAATGAATTTAATATTCAATACATATAAAGCAACTAACTACTCAAGTAACTCTCAAATCGCTCGTGTTTTAACAGAAGATTGGGTTAAAACCAATAGTTATTGTCCCAATTGTGGCGAAAATCATTTAACCGAATTTAAAAATAATAAACCTGTTGCCGATTTTTATTGCACTTCTTGTTCAGAACAATTCGAACTAAAAAGTAAACACGGAATTAAAGTTGGTAATAAAATTGTTGATGGAGCGTACTCCACAATGATAGACAGAATCAATTCTGATGAAAGTCCAAATTTCTTTTTTTTAACTTATGATAAAATGAAATGGGAAGTCAATAACTTTCTCATTATTCCAAAACATTATTTTATTTCTGATATAATTGAAAAACGAAAACCATTAAGTCCAAATGCACACAGAGCAGGATGGATTGGCTGCAATATTGATTTAACAAGAGTTCCTGAAAGTGGAAGAATTTTTCTTGTTAAAAATTCAGAAATAATACCAAAAGAAAAAGTTCATTCCAAATGGAAAGGAACAGAGTTCTTAAAATCTAAAAAAGGAGACTCAAAAGGCTGGGTTTTAGATATTATGAATTGTATCGATGCCATTAATCAAGACACATTTTCTCTTAAAGAGATTTATTCTTTTGAAAATCAATTAAAAGAAAAATATCCGAACAACAATTTTATCAAAGATAAAATCAGGCAACAATTACAATTATTGAGAGATAAAGGATTAATTGAATTTAAAACAAGAGGAACTTACAGAAAAATCAAATTATGAAAACATTTGAAATAGAAATACAAGAAATTTTATCAAGAATAGTAGAAATTGACGCTAGGTCAGAAGATGAAGCATTACAAAAAGTAAAAGAAATGTATCAAAAAGAAGAAATAGTTCTTGATAGTTCTGACTATTTAGATACAGAAATTAAAGAACTTGACAATGAGTAATTTAAGTGATAATTCATCAAATTTTATTTTATACACTTCCGATTCAGGAGATGTAAAAGTTAATGTTTTTTTAGAAAACGAAACTATTTGGCTTACACAAAAATCTATTGGAGAATTATTTGGAGTTGAAAGCCATACTATTACGTATCACCTAAAAGAGATATATAAATCACAAGAATTAGAAGAAAATGCAACTACTCGAAAAATTCGAGTAGTTCAAAAAGAAGGAAATCGAAACGTAAATCGGAACCTTGACTTTTATAATCTCGATGCAATAATTTCTGTTGGCTATCGAGTAAATTCAAAACAAGCAACACAATTTAGAATTTGGGCAACTAAAACATTAAAAGAATTTATAATTAAAGGCTTTGTTTTAGATGATGAGCGATTAAAGCAAGGCAATCAAGTTTTTGGTAAAGATTATTTTGATGAATTACTCGAAAGAATACGCGAAATACGAGTTTCCGAAAGGCGCTTCTATCAAAAAATCACAGATATTTATGCACAATGTAGTATTGACTATAACCCAAAAGCAGAAGCAACAATTACTTTTTACCAAACCGTTCAAAACAAATTGCATTGGGCAATTACAGGAAATACAGCAAGTGAAATAGTAGTAAAGCGTTCTGATGCTGAAAAAGACAATATGGGATTAACGACTTGGAAAAATTCACCTAAAGGTAAAATTTTAAAGTCTGACATATCAATTGCTAAAAATTATTTAACCGAAAAAGAAGTATCAGAACTAAACAGATTAGTCGAGCTCTATCTAAACTTTGCTGAGTTACAAGCAGAACGAAATATTCCAATGAAAATGGGAGAATGGATTGGAATTTTGGATAGTTTTCTAAAAATTAACCGATATGAAATTCTTACAAATGCAGGGAAAATATCTCACCAAAAAGCATTAGAAAAATCTGCGATAGAATATGAAAAATTTAGAATAAAGCAGGATGATAATTATTTATCTGATTTTGATAATCAAATCAAGAAATTGAAGGACTAACAAATTATCAATTCAAAATGGGAAAATAGTTTCTGTAAATAAAGGAAAATGGGGTGAATCCAGGGGGCATAAATTTGTAAATGACTTTAATAGAAAGTGGTTAAAACTTATTAGAGAAAAGATAAATGATGATGCTACTATTTGGATTAGTGGAACAATGCATAATATTTTTAGTATTGGACAACTATTAACTGAATTAGATTTTAAAATACTTAATGTTATTACTTGGCCAAAGACAAATCCACCACCTAATTTTTCGTGTCGTTATTTTACGCATTCAACTGAGCAAATAAATAGAAAATTAATGTTTAATAAAATAAAAATAATACAGATTTTTATTTTTGTATTTTTTATCACAAATACTTTTTCACAAAAGAAATTAGATCCTTGGAACAAACTTGTAAAAAGAAATAACTTCATAGTTTCGTTTATATTTTACAGTAAAGCGGACAACAGCAACAACGGAATTGTAATTAAAATAGAAAATGAAAATAAATTCACTATTAAATATAGGTTCACTATTATTGTTAGAACAGAAACTGTTGAAAAAGAAAAAATATTTAATGGTGAATCAATTGCGGAAGTGGGGATTAAAAAATGGAAGTTCTATAAATCAAAATTTAAATAAATGCAGAACATAATTTTTACTGCTCAAATAGTTGCGCCTGTCTTTTTAATTATTGCCTTAGGTTATTTATTAAAAAGGACTTCAATTATTACAGACAACTTTGTTACTGTTACTTCAAAATTTGTTTTTAATGTTTCACTTCCGGCTTTAATATTTTTTAATATTGCCAAAATCGATTTAAGCAAAACATTAAATATTAATGAGATTTTATTTATTTACTTGTTTGTAATTGGTGCTTTTTTAATAATATGGTTTATAGGAAAGTTTTTTATTAAAGAAGGTAGAGACCTTGGTACGTTCATTCACGGTAGCTATAGAAGTAATTTTGCAATAATCGGCTTTGCTGTTATCTCCAGTGTGTTTGGTGTTCAAGCTCTTGGTAAATCTTCTCTTATTTTAGCCTTTATTCTTCCACTTAATAATATCCTTGCAGTAATTGCCCTTACAGTTCCTATTAATAAAGAGAAGTCCATAAATTATAAAAATATATTAAAAGAAATAATAACCAATCCTTTAATTATATCGGTAATTGCCGGCTTACCTTTTTCCTATTTTCAATTCTCGATTCATCCCGTAATAACAAAGGCGGGCGGCTATTTGGCTTCAATTGCACTTCCGTTGGCATTGGTTGGCATAGGAGCTAATCTTAATATTAAAGAATTAAAAAAAGCATCGACTTACGCTTTTGCCTCGTCATCTATTAAATTAATTTTCTTACCCTTGGTTGGAACCTTCCTGGCTTATGAATTTGGGTTTAAAGGACAGGACCTTGGGCTTTTGTTTATCTTGTTTGCCTGCCCAACTGCAATTGTCAGTTTTATTATGGCTGATGCTATGGGAAGCAACAGTAAACTTGCAGGTAACATAGTTTTAATCACAACTCTCGGCTCAATTATTACTATAACCTTAGGTATATTTTTGTTAAGAGAATTCAATTTGATATAATTTTTTTATATTTTATTTTTTGAATAAAAGTTAATTAATAAAATATCTTTAAATGAAAGTATTAAAATTTGGTGGCACTTCCATAGGCACCGCAGATAGAATGAAGAATGTTGCTTCGCTTATAAATAACGGTGAAGAAAAGATAGTTATTCTTTCGGCAATGAGCGGAACTACGAATATGCTCTACAAAATATCGGAAGAACTTGAAAATAAAGAAAGCCAAAATGCCAATAAGTTTGTTGATCAGCTTGAAGAAAATTATAGGAAAGTTGTTCAAGAATTATTTACAAGCCCGGAATTTAATAATAGAGGATTAGAACTAATTAAATATCATTTCAATTACATCCGCTCATTTATGATTGATATTTTTACGATTAAAGAGAAGCGTACTATTTTGGCTCAAGGCGAACTCATTTCATCTGTATTGTTTTACAACTATCTTCTTGAAAACAATATGGAATCAAAACTAATTCCCGCACTAAATTTTATGAGGATTGATAATAATCTTGAGCCTGATAATTATTATATAAAAGAAAATCTCAACCGTGAATTAAAACAATATCCCGATTGTAAAACATTTATCACGCAAGGATATATTTGCAGAAATATGTTCGGCGAGATTGAAAACCTTAAAAGAGGTGGAAGCGATTATTCGGCATCAATAATTGGAAGAGCAATTAATGCCGAAGAAATTCAAATCTGGACAGATGTAAGCGGATTCTACAGCGGGGACCCGCGATATGTTAATAATGCAAAACCTCTGCCCCGGCTTTCATTTGATGAAGCGGCTGAGCTTGCTTATTTTGGAGCGAAGATACTTCACCCTTCAAGTGTACTTCCGGCTAAGCTGGCTAATATTCAGGTTCGCCTAAAAAATACGCTTAAACCGGGAGACCCCGGAACTTTAATAACATCAAAATCTTTCGGTAAAGGAATAAAAGCTACGGCAGCAAAGGACGGTATAACTGCTATTAAAATTAAATCGGGTAGGATGCTGCTTGCATACGGGTTTATAAGAAAGGTGTTCGAAGTTTTTGAAAGATATAAAACATCTATTGATATGACCACTACTTCGGAAATAGCCGTATCAATTACTATTGACGATAAAACTTATTTAAAGGGAATAGTAAATGATTTGCAATTATACGGCAATGTAGAAGTAAACGAAAATATGACAATTGTTTGCGTTGTAGGCGACAATATACTCGAACAAAAAGGTTATATTAACAAAGTCTTTGATGCGTTGGAAAATTTTTCCATACGGATGATATCCTACGGGGGAAGCAGACATAATATTTCTATTTTAATTAATTCTGAAGATAAAAAAGAAGCACTAATAGCCTTAAATAATTTAATCTAATTTTTATGTTCAACAACAAAACGATAAATAAATTTCAACAGCTTGCCACACCTTTTTATTATTATGATTTGGATGTTCTTAAAGAAACACTCAACTCATTACTAATTAATTCGGACGATGGTAATTTTAAAATCCATTACGCCCTAAAAGCAAATGCAAATAATAAGATATTAGAGATTATAAGTCACAAAGGTTTAGGTGCCGATTGCGTTAGCGGGAATGAAATCAAAAAAGCAGTTGAAACGGGCTTTAACCCTTCTGATATAGTCTTTGCCGGGGTCGGTAAATCGGATGAAGAAATAATTACAGGAATTAATACCGGCATATCCTATTTTAACTGCGAGTCGTTACAAGAGTTGCAAACCATAAATGAGTTGGGAAAAGGTAACAATAAAATTGTTAATGTTGCTTTAAGAATAAATCCGAACATAGATGCAAAAACACACTATTATATAACAACCGGTTTGGAAGAAAATAAATTCGGTATATCACAAAATGAACTGAACGAGATAACCAACAATTTTTCAAACTTTAATAATTTAAAATTTACCGGTCTACATTTTCACATCGGTTCACAGATAACAGACCTTGAAGTGTTTAAAAGCTTGTGCATACGGATAAATGAATTGCAGAGGTGGTTTGCCGACAGGGGATTATCCTTCAACCATATAAATGTTGGCGGAGGTTTGGGAGTGGATTATGTTAATGTTAACGAGAAGTCCCTTCCCGACTTCAAAGGCTATTTTAATATTTTCAAAGAGTTATTGGAAATTCATCCGGAACAAAAAGTACATTTTGAATTGGGCAGGGCAATAGTTGCAAATTGCGGGTCTCTGATTTCAAAAGTACTTTATATAAAAAGAGGTGCTACCATAAAATTTGTAATACTCGATGCGGGAATGACAGAGCTTATACGTCCCGCACTCTACCAATCATATCATAAAATTGAAAATTTATCTTCCGAAGAGACAGAGGAAATTTACGATGTAGTGGGTCCGATATGCGAATCGTCCGATGTTTTCGGTAAAGCCGCAAGTTTACCTTTTACTAACAGGGGCGATTTAATTGCAATACGTTCTACGGGTGCCTACGGCGAAACCATGTCTTCGTCATATAATTTGCGGGATAAAGCTGAACACTATTATTCCGATGAAATAGAATAGAAAATTAACGCATCAATAATTAAAGATAAAAAATGTTTTCAACTGTAAGATATTTTATTAAAACAAGCATAATATTTTTACTTGTCGGAATTCTTACCGGGCTTTATATGTCATTCGAGAAGTACTTTTTTAATACCGGTTATTCACTCGAGATGGCATCGGCGCATACGCACATTATACTTGTCGGCTCTGTAATGATGATGATAATGGGTGTAGCTTTGTGGTTTTTCCCGCGTCCGGAAAAAACCGATAAAAGATATAATCCTGATTTAATTCGCATTACTTATTGGACTATGGCAATATCAACTGCATTGAGATTTGTTTTTCAAGTTATACTTAGTTTCGATTATTTATATTGGGTTTCTGCGGGCGTATCAATTTTTTCTACATTACAAGTTCTGGCAATCATTCTTTTCTTTTATTCCATCTGGGGAAGAATAAGATCAGTCGGCAGTTATAAAAGGGAAAAGGCAGGTGAGAAGTTTTAATAATGAAAAAAGAATATGATTTTTCAAAAGGAGAAAGAGGAAAGTTTTATAAACCAAACTTGAAGCTTAATCTTCCAATTTATTTAGAACCGGAAACTTTTACATTTGTTCAAAGTATTGCGAAGAAAAAGAATTCAGACCTTTCAACTGTGGTAAATAAATTATTAAAATCTGATATGAAAATAGCTAAGTTTATTGAGTAATAAGAACTAACCGGTCGCTGGAGATTGACGCCCAACAGCGAATTACCGTTCAAGCAGTTGTTGTTTTTGGTAATTACATTGATTAAAAATTTTTTCACAGAGGATTATTTGAAAGTAAGCGGTGGTTATTGTTGTTAAGTCTTCGTCATGTAATTTACGCGACAAAGAAAAACACTACTATTCCAATGAACTAAAATAAAAAACAGTGACAGCAGAAAAAGATAAATCCTTTAATTGATTTGCTTGTTGATAAATGATGTTCATAGTATTTTGGAATTAAAGGATGCAAGATGGATGTAATTCTAAGTGAATAATTTTGCGGTTTCTTAGTCGTGTTAGGCACCTGACAAAAGATTGAATAATAATATTTGTTGAATTTTTTTTATATTAAAAATGAGAGAAGGTAAATAATTATGAATGGACAACTAAATTCTAATTCATTAGAAAATATAAAGAAGTTAAGTGTATCCGAGAGAATTTTGATAATTGAAGATATTTGGGATAGTATTATTTCATCCAAAGAAGATTTTCCTATAACAGATGAGCAAAAAAAAGAATTGGATTCGCGATTAGAAGTTTACAATAAAAACCCCAAGGAAGGAAAATCTTGGAAGGAAGTTAAAAATAATATCCAATCTCAATTATGAAATTAAAAGATGCAAGTTAGATGTACTTCTATCTGAATAATCTTGTAGTACATTAATATGTTGAACAAAATTTTATCTATAAATGAGTAAAAGAATATGCTCTTTGTTAGATATATTTTATCAATCTGCTTATCTCCAGTTAGCTCCCGCCTGTTAAGCGGAGTTTCACACCAAAATCAGATTTACCCCCGGGTATTGTAGTCATTCAGAAAGGGGTTTACCCAATAGTAACAGCAACTTAATATAATTTTACTTCAGACTCAATTGCATCAGCTATTCGAGGGCAAAATAATTATATATCAGGCAAACGAACAATCAACCAGACTTGAGGTTAGGATTGAAGAAGATACGGTTTGGTTGACACAGGCACAAATGGCTGATTTATTTCAAACAACACGAAATAATATAACACTTCATATTTCAAACATCTTTAAGGAAAAAGAACTTGATGAAATTTCAGTTGGTAAGAAATCCTTACTAACTGCCGGTGACGGAAAAAAATACAAAACAAAATTTTACAATTTAGATATAATTATCTCTGTGGGTTATCGTGTTAAATCCATACGTGGTACGCAGTTCAGAATATGGGCAAACAAAGTGCTGAAAGACTACCTCTTAAGAGGCTATGCTGTTAATCAACGTTTTGACAGAATTGAAAAAGACGTGCATTTACTAGGGTGTCACGGTCGTACCGTGACACTATTGCATAAACAAATGTAGTACAATTATTCATATTACTGCCACGGTACGACCGTGGCAGCCCAGAAATTTTTCAAAAATCTCAACAATTTGCATTGAGTTCGGAAACCAAAAATTTTCCCGTCAGACTATTCGGATTTTCAATAATCTTTTCCGGAGTTCCTTCGGCAATAATTTCACCGCCGTAATCACCGCCGTTTGGACCCAAATCAACAATCCAATCAGCCATTTTAATTACATCCATATTGTGCTCAATTACAATAACCGTGTTGCCCAAGTCAACCAATTTATTAAGTACTTTCAGCAAAATTCTTACATCTTCAAAATGCAGTCCTGTTGTGGGTTCGTCTAAAATGTACATGGTTTTCCCTGTACTTACCTTGCTAAGTTCCGTGGCAAGTTTTACTCTTTGTGCTTCCCCACCCGACAAAGTTGTTGCCTGCTGTCCGAGCCTGATATATCCCAAACCGACATCGTGGATTGCTTGTAATTTTCTTTTAATTCGCGGCATATCTATGAAAAATTCAAGAGCTTCAGTAACCCGCATATCAAGTACATCTGCAATTGATTTTGTTTTAAAGAGAACATCGAGCGTTTCCCGGTTGTATCTTTTTCCGTGACAATTATCGCATTCAACGTATACATTCGGAAGAAAATTCATTTCTATTTTTTTCAGCCCGGCGCCTCCGCAATCTTCACACCTTCCGCCGGTAACATTAAAACTAAATCTACCCGGTGTGTATCCTCTTATTTTAGATTCGGGTAACTGAGAGTACAAATCCCTGATAAACGTAAATACGCCGGTATAGGTAGCGGGATTGGACCTCGGCGTTCTGCCGATAGGTGATTGATCAATTTCAATTATTTTATCAATGTTTTCAATCCCCTCTATTTTTTCATATCGCAGGGGAACAACTTTGGATTTGTAAATCCGGTTCATCAATATTTTTACAAGTGTATCATTAATTAAAGTAGACTTACCCGATCCGCTTACGCCTGTAACTAATGTTAATGTATTTAAAGGAATTGTAAAATTTATTTCTTTAAGATTATTGCCTGCGGCTCCGATTAGTTTTATAAATTTTCCGTTACCCTTTCGTCTTTTATCAGGAAGCTCAATATTTGATTTCCTTTTAAGGTAGTCCAACGTTAACGAATTAAACCCATTTTGCTTTTGTGTAAGTTTTTTGGTCTCACCTACAGCACAAATTTTACCTCCGTGTTCACCCGCCCCGGGACCTAAATCAATCATAAAATCAGAACTTTCAATTGTTTCCCTGTCGTGTTCCACAACAATAACAGTGTTTCCTAAATCTCTTAATTTTTTTAGCGATTTAATTAATTTCAAATTATCGTTTTGGTGAAGACCTATGCTCGGCTCATCCAAAACGTAAAGCACACCGGCAAGCTGGGTTCCAATTTGTGTTGCGAGTCTTATCCTTTGGGATTCCCCGCCCGAAAGAGTGCGCGCAGAACGGTTAAGTGTTAAATAATCCAAACCCACATTAAGTAAAAATTCAAGTCTTGTTCTTATTTCGGAAATTATGGGTTTGGCAATAATTGATTTGTTGCCCGTGATTTTTATTTTTTTGAAAAACTCATTTGTCTTAAGAATTGATTGGGAAGTAACTTCGCTTATATTTTTGTTTTGAAATTTTACCGATAGAGATTCTTTGTTTAATCTTCCCCCTTTACAGGAAGGGCAAGCATTGGTTGTCATAAATGATTCGACCCATTCCCTGATATTATTTGAAGAGGTCGTCTCGTAATAATTTTTTAGATATTTGTAAATTCCCGAAAATTTATGATAGTATATAACCGGTTTCCCCTTACCGTAAGAATATGAAAAGGATATTTTTTCTTTAGTCCCGTTGAGCAAAATATCTTTCTGTTCATCAGTTAAATCGGAAAGTTTTGTATCCGCTGTAAAACCGAATTTTTGAGCGACAGCTTCTATCTGGTTAAAAATCCAAATTTGTCTCGGCTTGCCTATTGCAGAAATTCCCCCTTCATTTATTGTCTTTTCCCAATCGGGAATAATTAACTGAAGATTTAAATCCTTAATTTCTCCCAATCCCTCGCATTGTTTACACGAGCCGTAAGGGGAATTAAACGAAAATGAATTCGGTGCCAACTCCCTGTAACTTATTCCGCATTCCAAACAAGCTAAGTGCCTGCTGTAAACAAAATCCTCATTGCCGTCATTTATAATTACAATACCGTTGCCGTAATTTAATGCAACCGTAAGGGAATCCGTCAGTCGTCTTCGTGATTTTTCCGACACTATAATTTTATCAACGGCTATTTCGATATTGTGAATTTGATACCTGTTGACCTGCATCCCTTTTGTTATTTCTTGTATCCCGTTATCAACTCTTACTTTCAAAAATCCGTCGGATGAAATCTGTTCGAACAATTCCCTGTAGTGTCCTTTTCTACCCATTACAACCGGGGCTAATATTGTAATTTTCTTTTTTGTAAGAGATGAAATAATTGAATCGATAATTTGAGAAGTAGTTTGTTTTGTGATTTTGTTTCCGCAATTATAGCAGAAAGGTTCACCGACTTTTGAATAAAGCAGTCTGAGATAATCGTAAATTTCAGTAACCGTTCCAACAGTTGAACGAGGGTTGCCGGAAGTTGTCCTTTGTTCTATTGAAAGTGACGGACTCAATCCTTCGATCAAATCAACATCCGGTTTTTCCATCATATCTAAAAATTGGCGGGCATAAACCGATAAAGATTCTATGTATCTTCTTTGCCCCTCGGCATAGATAGTATCAAATGCTAAAGAGGATTTACCTGAACCGGATAAGCCGGTTATTACCGTGAGTGAATCCCTGGGAATTTCCACATCGATATTTTTTAAATTATGCTCGCGGGCACCTTTTATTAAGATTGAATCCTTTTCCAATACGCTTCCAAGTTTAAATATTTAAATAATTATATTAGTTATAGAGTATTTGAAAATCAAATTTTTAGGGAACTTTATTTTAACTTAAATGAAAAAACAGGAAGGAATATTAACGATTACCGGTTTTACGGAAGAAAAGCTTAAAGAAAGAGGCTCCCGGTTTATTGCACAATGTTTTCCCATAACTTCAGAAGATGAAGCGAATAATAATTTAGATGAAATAAGGAAAAAATATTATGACGCTACACATCATTGTTACGCTTACCGTCTCTTCGACGGAACATTTAAATATTCGGATGACGGTGAACCGTCGGGAACAGCAGGTTTAAGAATTCTAAATTCTATCGATCATTTTTCACTTACCAATATTCTTGTTGTTGTAATCAGATATTTCGGAGGAACAAAATTAGGTGTGGGTCCTTTGGGGAAAGCGTATTATAACTCCGCTTTTGAAGTATTACAAAAAGCCGGTAAAATTAACAAAACATTTTATAATAAAATCTTTGTCACTGTCGGATTTTCACAAATAAGTTTTGTCCATCACGTTATAAATAATTTTGATGTACAGTTGAAGAACACGGATTATAAAGATGTTGTCACGTTTGAAATATTAGTAAAGATAAATGAAATAGATATTTTTAAAGATAAATTAATTGATGAATTGAAAGGTGGTGTGCAAATAATTATTGAAGATGAAATTATATTGGGATAGCTGGTTGAGCTTCTTTATGAGGTTATCTTTAATCTTCGTGATTGTTCTCTAACCGCAGAGTTCGCAAAGTAGGTGCAGAGTATATACAAAGTAACCTCCGAGGTTGCCTCATTAGGAACTAATTACTTTTATAATTTATCGTATTCCTTCTATTGTAACCTCGGAGGTTGCTTTTAAATAGAAGTTGCTTTTAAATAATTTCACCACTTTTCAAATCATTCAAATATATCTTCGTTTTTTCAAGACCTGTTAACAAATTATTTAAATTTGATAAACAACCAGGCTCCATTTTTAAATAATCATTTTCAAATATTACCTTTTTCTCATCCGGCATTGATGAGTTTAACTCTTTTAAAATATTTACAACCGTCATTATATTTTCAGATAAATCTTTTTTTATATCTTCGAGATTATTTACATCGGGTAGACTTGCACCTTTTTCAAGTACTCTTTTTAATCCTTGTACGTATTTCGCGGTAAATAGAAGATTGTTGAATGAGTCATAATTTTCTTTTTTTAACCCTTCTGTAAAAACAAGGAGTAAATCATTTTTGTTAAGTAATAAGATTTTAGAAAAACTCTCAACTTCTTTTAATAAAGATCCGGGTGTGAGATTTTTAAATATATTCATAATTATTTTATTTTTATTCCCAATCCAATTCCGTCACCGATAGGTAAAATGCTTGTATTAAGAGAAGTGGTTTTCATAAATATTTTATTAAAACTTCTGATATGTTTTGTGGAGCTTATATATTTTTTGGGCACTTTTTTTGAAGCCGCGAAACCGTGCCATAGAAGGTTGTCGATAAAAATTACTCCCCCTTTTTTAAGCAACGTTAAAGATAGTTCAAATAATTTTTTATAATCTTCTTTATCGGCATCTAAAAAAATAAAATCAAATTTAACTTTTAGTTTGGGCATAATTTTCTGTGCATCCCCTTCCAACAAATTTATTTTGTTTTTCAATTTTGCTTCATTAATAAATTTGTTTGCAATTCTTATACTGTCATTGCTTTTTTCTATAGTGTAAAGTTTACCGGAAGCAGAAAGATTTCTACTTATTTTAATCGCCGAATATGCAATAGCCGTACCGATTTCCAGAACTTTTTGGGGACGTAATGAAATTATTAATTGCTCTAAAAATTTGGAGGAATCCTTTGAGAGAATCGGTACTTTATTCTCTCGTGCAAATCTTTCTATCTTTTTTATTAAAGCATTTTCTTGCTTTTCAAAAGATGAAATGTACTCCAACTGTAACGGGTAAATTATTTTTTTCATAGATTAATTCCTAATGTCAATTATTGAAACTAATATATTTAATTATGTAAACAGTCCATTTTTTGAGGTATGGTTGGATGGCTGTATGAATGAATGGAAAGAGTATAATGTTATAATTAATTTTTCTTCCACCGTCCATTTACCCCACCAAATTTAACATTCAATCATTCATCCATTCAATCATTCATTTTTTTATCTTATTCCGAGTAGAATTCTGCTAAATCTTATTGTGTTGTAAAATTCCTTAAATGTGTTATAAGTTGTGTCCAAATTAACCGACCAGTAAATTATTAAAGCTTTTCCCAAAATATGGTTTTCAGGAACGAACCCCCAAAAGCGGCTGTCAAGACTGTTCTCTCTATTGTCACCCATTACAAAATAGTAATCTTGTTTCAGGGTATATTTTCTTGCAGGATTTCCATTTATATTTATTACCGAACCTTCCACACTAACACCTGAACTGTCGGTATCTTCATCAATCAGTCTTCTCCAGTATTTTATATTTTTCAAGTTCAATTTAATCACATCACCTTTTTGGGGTATTATTAAGGGACCGTAATTATCGGTGTTCCATTTTTTATTATGCGGAAAAATGCCGTTCTCTCTAATTCCATCTGAAAGCATTTTGGAATCAGGATAATAAATATTTAATGGCGAATCAATTCTATTATAGTTCAGATATAAATCCCTGTTTATTATCTGCAAAGTATCGCCAGGTAACCCAACTATTCTTTTTATAAGATTAAGATTTCTGTCTTTTTTATTTCTGTAATTTTTATCAGGAAACTTAAATACAATCACATCATATAGTTTAGGTTTAGATAAGTTTAATAAAGTTACATGCGGTATTTTTATTTGTGTAAAAGGTATTGTCCTTGGAGTAGTTAGCTTATAATCTGCTTTACTGATAATTAGAAAGTCCCCCGGTAGTAAAGTGTTTTTCATAGAGCCGGTCGGGATTTTATATGCGGCAATAAAGAAAGACCTTAAAATAAGTGTAACAAATAATAGAATAATAAGGAACTGAAAAAATCTTTTAATAATTTTTATCATTTATTTATACAACACATTTATTTTGAAAATCTCTTTGGGCTTCACAAAGTAATCCCTGTGGGAAAAGCCCAAACCTTTTTCCTTTTCTATCTCTCCGCCTTGAAAGACGGAGTTATTATTTTTGTTTTTCACTATTCAAACACCATAACGGTCAAGGTTATAATCCTTATTTTTACTTCACTTACTTTGTATGCTATTTTATTACTTTTTTACTTATTGATTTCATAATAAGTTATAAACTTAGGCACAATAACTCCGTCCTTTAGGGCGGAGATACTGTACAAAATAACAAATGGGCTTTAGCCCAAATACTTAAAGCCATACTTCTTCATAAACTCATCATATTCTTCAGTATAACTTTCCTTTTTGTGATGTTCTTCTTGGTTTCTTATATATTTTCTTACGGCATCAACTTGTGATTCACTAATTGAAACTGCAAAATATTCATCTGCCCATTCAAACTTGGTTTTTGTGATTTTATTTCTATTCATCCAAAAAGAAGATTCGCCTTTAATTAATTGCGAAACTTTTGAAATACTCTGGTCAACACCAAGCGAAATTAAACAATGTATGTGGTTTTTATGACCATTGATTTCATCCATAAATATATTTTTCACTTTAGCATTTTCTTTAATATGGTTTATCAATTTAATTTTTACATCACGAACTAATAGAGGTTCTTTGTTTTTAGTACCGAAGACTGTGTGAACCCAGATTCTTACATAAGACATTTTATTCCTCCTATTATTTTATTGGACTTCACAAAGTGATTCTTTGGGCTAAAGCCCAAACCTTCTTCCTTTTCTATCTCTCCGCCTTGAAAGGCGGAGTTATTATTTTTGTTATAAATCACCGGCTTTGTCAATCATTCAATTGGAGTACAGCAAGAAAAGCTTCCTGGGGTATTTCAACATTGCCTACTTGCTTCATTCTTTTTTTACCTTCTTTCTGTTTCTCAAGTAATTTTCTTTTTCTTGTAATATCACCGCCGTAGCATTTTGCAAGTACATTTTTACGCAAAGCTTTTACAACAGATTTTGAGATCACTTTTGAACCGATTGCTGCTTGAATATTAATTTCAAACATTTGTCGTGGTATAAGTTCTTTCAATTTTGAACAAACTTTTCTTCCCCAATCATAGGCTTTATCCCTGTGGATTATCATTGATAAAGCATCCACAGGTTCATTGTTTAATAATATATCAAGTTTTATTAAGTCCGCTTTTTGATAACCCATATATTCATAATCGAAAGAGGCATAACCGCGCGTTGTAGATTTTAGTTTATCGTAAAAATCAAAAATTATTTCGGACAAAGGAAATTCATACTGAAGATCTGCGCGGGTCGGATCTATATAATTCGTGTTTTTATATAAGCCCCGTTTGTCCATAGAAAGCTTCATAATGTTGCCTATGTATTCGCTCGGACAGACAATTTGTGCTTTGATGTACGGCTCTTCAACATAATCGATTTCACCCACCGACGGCATCAACGCAGGATTATCAACAATAATCTTTTCTCCCTTCTTGTTAAATACACAGTATTCAACATTGGGTAATGTTGTTATAATAGATTGATTGTATTCTCTTAATAATCGTTCTTGAACAATCTCCATATGCAAAAGACCAAGAAAACCGCACCGAAATCCGAAGCCAAGTGCAGCGGAAGTTTCCGGTTGATACACAAGAGCAGAATCATTTAAACGGAATTTTTCCAGGGCATCTCTTAGATTCTCAAAATCATCGGAGTCTGTCGGGTACAATCCGCTGAAGACCATCGGTTTTACTTCTTTGTAACCGGGGAGTGGTTTTGACGCGCCGTTTCTTGAGTGCGTTACGGTATCACCGACCTTTGTATCATGAACCTCTTTAATACCCGATATTAAATAACCGACATTTCCGGCAGTCAAACTTTTTGTTTTAATTTTCTGCATTCCCAGCACGCCAACTTCTTCCGCTTCAATTTCTTTGTCGGTTGCAAATAATTTTAATTTATCATTAGTCTTAATCTGCCCGTTGAATACTCTGATGTAAGCAATTGCACCGCGATAAGAATCAAAAACCGAATCAAAAATAAGAGCCTGAAGCGGAGCATTTTCATCACCTTTGGGAGACGGAAATCTTTTTACAATTTCTTCAAGTAATTCGTCAATGCCTGTTTTTGCTTTTGCACTCACTAATAGAATTTCTTCTTCACTGCATCCAATTAAATCAACAATCTGTCCTCTTACTTTATCAATTTCGGCACTTGGCAGATCTATTTTATTAATAACAGGTATTATCTCCAAACCTGCATCAACAGCTAAATATAAATTGCTGATTGTCTGCGCTTCTACGCCCTGCGAAGCATCTACCACAAGTACGGCACCTTCGCACGCAGCAAGAGAACGGGAAACTTCGTAACTGAAATCTACATGGCCTGGTGTGTCAATTAAATTAAGTATATAATTTTCACCGTCACTCGCTTTATACTTCATCTGGATTGCGTGAGATTTTATAGTTATTCCCCTCTCGCGTTCCAATTCCAGGTCATCCAACACCTGTGATTTTGCCTCACGCTGACTGACTGTTCCTGTGGTTTCCAAAAGGCAATCTGCAATTGTAGATTTACCGTGATCTATATGTGCAACTATACAAAAATTTCTAATCTTTAACATTTATAATTTCTCAAGAATTGATTGTTAATATACTGAGAGTGAAAGAATTATTGAAGTGATTTTAAATTTTATAAATTATCCGTTATTCATTTTTATTTCTTTTGTACTTTCAAATACTATGCCCGAACGTAATGCATTTTCAGATAATATTATTTCTTCAATTTTAAAAAGTTTAAAAATCACGTTAAGAATTATTAATCCGGCAGGGATTATATCCGCCCTTTTCGCCTCAAGTCCTTTTATTCCTAAACGTTCTACAGGGGTTTTATTATCTAATACTTTGTAATAGATTTTATCAAATTCTTTTTTAGTAAATGAATACCCGTTAGTTTTTGTTAATGGTTCTTTATATTTTGAATAATGTATCATTGAAGCAGCAGCGGTTATTGTACCCGAAGCACCGACAGTTAAATTAAAATCAGCTTTAAAATCAATCCTTTCTTTTGATTTGATTTTTTCCTCAATAAAATTTCTACATTTATCAATTCCATTTTTGTTCAGAATATTTTCCGGAAAAAACTTACCCATCATTCTTACCGCACCGACTTTTACACTCTCTGCAAAAACAGACTTGCCGTTTACACCATATAAAATCTCGGTACTTCCACCCCCTATATCCAAACATAAAACTTTTTTATCGCTCAACGAAAGAGCGGTTTGCATCCCTTTATAAATAAGCTCTGCCTCGCGTTTCCCTTTAATTGCCTTTATTTCGATGCCGGTTTCACACTTAACTTTTTTTATGTAGTCCTTCCCGTTTACAGATTCTCTAACTGCACTTGTAGCATAAGCAAATATAAGTGCGGCATATTCGTCAGCTATCTTTTTATATTTATCTAAAATTTTTATTGATTCTTTAAACTCTTGTTCGGAAATGATTTTTGCTTTGGGTCCTAACTCGGAGGTCAGACGCATAATCTGCCTAATCTTGTATAATGATTTCAGCTTGTTTCTTTTATCTATTTGTGCAACAAGTAAATGAAATGAATTTGTTCCTATATCTATAGCAGCAATAATTGGATTAGACATTTATTTTACCTTTTTCATTTTCATCCAGCAACAATTTACAAACACTGAAAACATCTTTTACGGAAATATCATCAACTATTTCCGATTTACGGATAAATATTTTTTTCTCCCCAATCGGCGCCCAGTTAAAGGGATTTGTCGGACCGAATATTGAAATTTGTGGCGTGTTTGTAGTCCCGGCAACATGCATAATTCCGGTATCGTTAGAAATAAATAAGTCGGAGTTATCGATTAAGGCAGCAACTTCAGGAATTTCTTTATTCATAAATACACCGATTTTTAATGGAGATTTATTTTTAATGTATGCAATCGCATCCGTATCCGCCATACTGCCGGTTAAATAAAATTTTGCATTATAATTATTGTTTATTTGTTCTATAAGTTCAGTAAACTTTAAAAGCGACCATCTGTTTGGAACCTTGCCGGCACCAATGTGTAGCCCAATAATAATAACTTCTTTTGCTGCATCTAATTCATTTAAAAATACTTTAACTGTTTTTATATCTGTTTCATCAAAAGAAATTTCAGAACGAAAATTGTGCGTGTTAATTCCGAACGGTCTTACAATATCTAAGCTTCTTTCAGATACATTAGAATCAGGGTGTTGCCGCCAGTCGAGTTTTACTTTTCGGTCGAAAAAAAACGAACTCGTGTTTTCCTTTCCGTTCAAAGAACTGCAGCCGATTCTTGTTTTACTTTTAGCAAGTCTTGCAATTAGATTGCTTGTAAACGAAATAGAAACCACAACCGGAACAATAGTAACATCATAACTCTCTCTTAACAATTTTATTAATTTTAAAAAATAGACAGGGTTGTATATTTTCTTTTTATCATAAATAAAAACTTTATCAATAAATTTATTCTTGACTATTCCAGGGTAGTTAAGTGGGCTTACTATTAAAGTTAAATGGCTTTCGGGATAAGTTTCTTTTATTGCTCGGAAAAGTGAAACACCCGAAAGCAAATCACCAAGTTGATTGTGCTGGCGGACGATTAAAAATTTTTTTGGTGAGTTAAGTTTTTTGCTTTTTATCTCATTGACGGATAACAGCTTGTTAAAAAAAAAGCAAAGATATTTTGATAATATATTATCCCGCGCCATCTACTTTATTTTCATCTCGTGTGTGAATTTTTGATTCAATCTCGGTAAACTCGGCTTCTTCTATATTGTTTTTGTTTTTTGTTGCAGTAGTTTCTCCTCTAGTATACGAGGTGCTTTTATCTTTACTGAAAACTTTTATAAATATTTTAAAGCCTTTGTATATGAAATAAAAAACTATAATAAAAAATAAAATTCTAAACATTATCTGCCTTTTTTGTCTCCGGTTTAAAGTATTCTATCAATCCCCTGTCCTCTCTGAAGATTTGCCTGTAAAGTTCTTCAAAATCCTCATCGCTGTGTACAAAATCAATATCAGTTGAGTTAACTATTAAAAGCGGGGTTGTGTTGTATCTGAAAAAGAAATGATTGTATGCGTCGCCGAGTTCTTCAATATAACTGTGCGATAAATTTCTCTCTATTTTCCTGCTCCTTTTTTTGATGTTATACAATAGTCTTTCAATGCTTGACTGCAGGTAAACAACCAAATCCGGTTTTCGTAAATCACGGGAAAGAGAAGGAAAAATATTTTCGTACAATTTTAATTCATCGCTGCTCAAGTTAAGGTAAGCAAAAATTTTATCCTTCTCGAACAAATAATCACAAACAGTATATTCCGTAAATAAATCTTCCTGGTTCAATTCCTGTTGCTGCTTAAACCTGTTTACAAGAAAAAACATCTGCGTTTGAAAAGCATAACGCTTCCTATTTGAATAAAAATTTTCGAGGAAGGGATTTTCTTCAAATTGCTCAAGGATGAGCTGTGCATTTAATTTATCTCTCAATTTTATTGCAAGGGCTGTCTTCCCTGCTCCAATTACACCTTCAATTGCAATGTATTTTACTTTAGAATTCATAAATTTTGAAAACTCGTTCAGCTATTATGGTTTGTGTACTCAATCTTACAAATAATTTGTTTTTGTAAAACCGCATTACAAATATCAGCAATTTTTTCATTTAATGCAGGATGAATAAAATCCGGTTCAATTTCTTTTAGTGGAACAAGAACAAAATCTCTTTCTGCAATTCCGGGATGTGGAATTTTTATTTCTTCTTCCGATATAATTTCATCATTGTAAAAAAGAATATCCAGATCAATTATTCTTGGTCCCCATTTAATAGTTTTTATTCTGCCCAATTTTTGTTCAATGGATTGAAGTTCTTTTAATAAAGATTTTATTGCCAAACCGGTTTTAATTTTTATCGCAAGATTTAAGAAGTTGCCCTGCTCCAAGTAGCCGTAGGGTTTTGTCTCATAAATTGATGATTGAGAAAGTAACCCGGTAGATGGAATTCTAACTATCAATGATATTGCAGCATTTATATTTTCAAGTTTTTCACCTTTATTTGTGCCGATACCTATGTAAACTATATTATCAGTCACTTACTTTTTTTCAACTCTTCTCTTGTTTTTGAAACTTCTACTTCAACACTATCCACTACACCACCGAGAGGTGGGTTTTCTTTCCTTACTCTTACAGATACCTTTTTAATTTTCGGAAAATTTAATAATAACTGATCAGCAATAATTAGTGCAACAGATTCTATTAAATAGTATTTTTTTTCGAGTAAAAGTTTATTCATAAATTGATAAACTCTGTGATAATCAATAGTGTCTTTAAGATTATCTGATTTTGAAGTCGGTGCAAAGTCGGTGTATATATCAACATCCGCTTCGTATTGACTTCCTACACTTTGTTCTTCTGAACGTACGCCGTGATAACCGTAAAAAACAGCTTTTTTAATTCTGATTATGTTTTCCATTTTTTCCTTTCTAAAATAAATGTATGCGCAAGCTTGTCTACCACAGGCAGGCTTCAGCTTGCATTCATCGCTATTACTCCCAAAGCTCTGCCGGATATTTTTCCATCTCTTCTGTAAGAGTGAAGTAAATTTTTCTCTTTAAAGCTGCATAATTGGGATATCTCAATGTTTCCTTTTTTAACACCGTAATTTAATAATATATCATAATTAACGGCGGATACATCCAATAAAAATTTATCTTCTTTTGGAAGTAAATATTTTTTATCAAACTGCCCGGCAACTTCAGCACCTACTTCATAATGTTTCCGGCTAATGGAAGGACCGATGAAAGATATTAGATCCCGAGGTGATGAATTAAATTCATCTTTTAATTTATTTAATGTTACACTTAAAATTTTCTTTGCTGTACCCCGCCAGCCGGAATGAACGGCAGCAACTACTTTTTTGACAGGGTCAAATAAAAAGATAGTTACACAATCTGCAGAACTTGCACCAAGACCGATTCCTTTTTCTGTAGTAATTAAAGCATCGCTATCATTGTACAATCCCCCGTTATTAACAATGGTTATATTTGTTCCGTGAACTTGTTTCTGTAGGGCAACATTTTCAGGTTTCAATCCGAGAGCATTAAAAAAAACTTCCCTGTTTTTCAATACTTTGTCTTTGTCATCGTCCACGGAGAGTGACATGTTAAAGTGAAAAGGCTCATCCCTTTGTAAACCTATTTTAGTGCTGAAGCCGAAAATAAGTTCGGGATGGTTTTTGAAAGCAGAGGATTTAATTATAAGCATCTTTTCTCTGAGTAATTTCCAAGATGAAAACAATAACTTTTTGTTTATCAATTGTGTAAAAAAGCCTGTAATTTCCAATCCTTATTCTATAAAGACCGTTAAACTCTCCCTTTAATTTCTTAATATTAGGTCCGAAGAAAGGATTTGTTCTTAATTGAGGATAGAGTAATTTTTCTATTTTATTATAAAGGTTTTTTAATTGATTCTTTCCAATCTGTTTTCTGAAATTTTCTGTTTCAGCTATTTTAAATTTAAGAAACAACTATGTATTTCCCCTTTTTAATATCTTGTAATCCTTTCTTTAATCCTTTCTTTAAATTATCATCATTAACTATTTCATCCATTTCATTATCAGACACATAAGAATTACTTGATAAATAATTCATTGTAGCATATTCAATAAAATTAGAAATCGTCCTTTTATCGCCTTGTGCAGCAAATTTTATAATTTTATATACTTCTTCATCAATTCTTAAAGTCACGGTTTTTGTCATTTTTTACTCCTTCATTATTATTCTAAATGTATGCAAAAGTATTCAAATATACAATTAAGATATATTGTGAGATAAGAATTATTAATAATAATTCTTTTTTTAAAAAATCATTTTACATTTTACATTTTTTATAGAATGTCAAGATTCCCTTTTGTTTTGGAACATCCGGTTTTTGACTTGACGGATTGATTTCGGGAATCTATTGGCAA
>ENA-ORDP01000443-ORDP01000443.1-marine-sediment-metagenome-genome-assembly--contig:-NODE-443-length-27340-cov-11.638593_pt1 | contig 27340 bp, 23 predicted proteins | sample MGYA00248627_ERZ508539 | MGnify/ENA primary metagenome ERZ508539 (study PRJEB26208, sample SAMN05571518) | marine sediment metagenome | biome: deep sea; feature: Hydrothermal vent; material... | reverse complement strand
GCCCGAGCCCGGGAATGCCAAAGATCTGTTCGATGACTACGGAACCGGTGAGGATGCCGGCAGTTGCCGGGCCAAGAAAAGAAACTACCGGTAGAAGAGCAGGCTTCATGGCATGGCGCAGGATGACAATATGTTCAGGCAGGCCTTTTGCTCGTGCAGTTCGAATGGGATTGCTGCGCAGAACCTCGATCATGCTGCTGCGCATCAGGCGCGAGATATAGGCCACATAGGGCAGAGTAAGGGCGATGATGGGAAGTATCATGTTAGCGAACGCACCATCATTCCAGCCACCAGCAGGCAGCCATTGTAGATTGACGGCAAACACCAGAATCATCAAGGGCGCAAGCACAAAATTCGGTATTGAAATGCCGGTCATCGCGGTGGCCATAACAGCATAATCCACCGCCGTGTTTTGTCGTAATGCCGCAATCGTCCCGAACAGGCCGCCAATAAAAAATGCCAGTATGATCGCCGTGCCACCCAGTCGCAATGAGACCGGAAAACCTGCCGCAATCAGTTCATTGACGGTGTAATCCTTGTATTGAAAAGAGGGACCAAAATCACCCCGAGCCAGATCAAAAAGATAGCGTCCATATTGCTCTATCAGCGGTTCGTCGAGATGGTATTTTTTATCCAGATTAGCCTGAATTTCCGGTGCCAGTGTTTTTTCCGTATCGAATGGACCACCCGGTGCGGCACGCATTAGAAAAAAAGCCAGCGTCAGCAGAATCAGTAACGTGGGCCAGGCACCAAGGAATCGTCTCAGGGTATAACGAAGCAATGAATACACTCATGGTTGAAAATGCGTGGATCGCAGTATAGCAATTTGTGTGTTGATCGGTTGCGTTCTTTTTTATTATTTTTCTTGAATTATTCCGTGTTTTTCGTCCATGAAGGACGAAAAACCCATATCAATTCAGGAAATCGAATAAAAAAAGAATGAAAAAATCAGCCGCACGCCAGCACAAAAAGACTAAGGAACCTCTGATGTGTATGCCATGTCTCTGGCTTACAGGCTGATTCACAATCAAGGCGAAACTTTGAAAGCATGCCTGGGCCTGGTGAAAAGTTGCAACGCAGAGTGTGAATCAGCCTGTAAGCCCCGTAGGGCGAGGCCTGAAGCGCACATCTACGGCATTGTGCTTCTTGCAAAGGACCGGGCCATTCGCTGCGAAGCACGCTTTGTAGCTGTACGCTTCAGGTCTCGCAGAGACATGGCATAATTGATCAGAGGTTCCCTAATGCTTAACAATCCATAAATTCTTGGTATAAGTATGATCAAGAATATTAGGCTCATACCCCTTCACATAAGGCTTAATCAAATGCTTCGAAACATAAAAATACAACGGCATAATCGCATGATCTTTCAGCAGCATCCGTTCTGCGGCCTCCAGGATGCCGCGGCGCTTTTTCATATCACTTTCCGTTGCCGCCTGTTCCAGTAGCTTGTCATATTCCGGGTTGTTGTAGCCGGAATCGTTGATGCCATGATTGCTCTGCATCAGCTCGGCGAAGGTGAAGGCATCGTTATAATCACCGATCCAGCCACCGCGGAAGACCTGTGTCAGTTTTTTCTGTTTGCGGTTTTGGAGGAAGACCTTCCATTCTTCGTTGATCAGTTTTGTTTTGACGCCGAGGTTCATTTTCCACATGGCCGAGATAGCAATGGCAACTTTTTTGTGGCCCTCGGAGGTGTTGTAGCGAATCTCGACAGTTAGTGGGTTGCCTTTGCTGTAGCCCGCTTCCCTGTATAGCTGTTTCGCTTTTTTGATGCGCTCAGCCCTGGACAACTTCGCATAATCGAGTTGCTGGCTTGTGTAGTTGTTAACGCCCGGCGGTACCCAGCCATAGGCAGGGACTTCACCTGCTTTGGTAATCTTCTCGGTCAGGATATCGCGGTCTACGGCCATAGACAGGGCCTTGCGCAGTTTTAGATTGTCCTTGAAGGGTGGCCGGGTCAGGTTGAATCCATAGTAGTAGGTACCAAGTGTTGGAGCGATATGAAGCTCACCGGGCAGGTTCTTCTTTATCCAGTTATACTGGCTGGTGGGTATGCTACCGGTGATATCCACTTCACCTGCACGATAGCGTTTCAGCTCGGCTGAAGACTCTTCGATGGGTAGATAGATGACCTTCTCGATAATCGTATTGTCATTGTCCCAGTACATGGGGTTGCGCACCAGCACGACCTGGGATTGCACTACCCATTCCTTGAGGACATAGGCACCGTTACCCACGAGCTTGCCAGGACGAGAGAACTTGTCGCCATTTTTTTCCACACTTCCCTTATGAACAGGGTAGGTGGTTGAGTGGTTGAGTAGCCCCAGCAGGTAGGGTGTAGCGGCTTTCAGTGTAATCTTCAGTGTGCTGTCATCAATGGCTTCAACACCAAGGCTGTCAACGGGTTTTTTTCCTGCGATGATGGCTTCTGCATTTAAAATGGGTGCCAGTATCTGAGAGTACTGCGAGCCAGTAGCTGGATCGACCGAGCGCCGTAGCCCATAAACAAAATCACCTGCTGTGACCGGGTCGCCATTCGACCACCTGGCATTCTTGCGTATTTTAAAAGTATAAACCTTCCCATCATCACTGATCTCCCACGATTCCGCCGCACCGGGTATAACGGTACCGTCCGGTTTTTCTATCGTCAGCCCTTCATAAAGATCACGCAGGATGTTTGATGCCGGGACGCCTTCAGCCTTATGTGGGTCGAGAGTCTGTACCTCGGAGCCATTGCCGCGACGCAGAACTTGTTCCGCAGCAAGATTATCGGGTTTGGCAAAAGTGACCTGGCTGACAGCCAGCAGGCAGAGAGAAAGGAAAAGTCTTTTGAGCATGGTTCAAACCAGAAAGGAAAAAGAAGTTTTACGTTTTACGATTTATATTTTACGTAACACCTAAACCGTAACACGTAATCTTTATTCGTTCACTCTGTACCGTAAAAAATCATCTTTTCGTCGGAGCGCCGTCCCAGCGCTCCTACAGGTGTCGTTAGCTTGCTAACTTACTTGTTAGCAGCTTGTTTATCCGCCTAACATAATCCGCCGGAGCCTCCAGCTTACCCCCTTCACTCAACAACGCCTGGTCGTAGAGTACCTGGGACCAGTCTTCCAGCTCGTCTTGATGCTCATCCATGTAGCTGATCAGGTCATGTTCCGGATTGATTTCCATGATTGGTGCGGTGCCTGGAATCTCCTGTCCCATAGACTTCATAAGACGCTCCATATTGGCTCCGATATCATTTTCATCCGCCACAAGGCAGGAAGGAGAGTCCGTCAAGCGGGTACTGATACGTACTTCCTTGACCCGGTCACCGAGGGCTGTTTCGATACCCTCGATCAGTTTCTTGAGTTTTTTCTCAGTCGCCTTCTTCTCTTTTTTCGTTTCACCGTCATCAAGTTCCAGACCGCCTTTGGCGACTGATTTCAGTGACTTTTTCTTGTATTCGATAAGATGGTTAACCACCCATTCATCTATCGGATCACTCAGTAGCAGCACTTCGATACCCTTTTTACGGAATATCTCCAGATGAGGAGAAGTGGCTGCTGCCTTCCAGGTGTCGGCGGTGACATAGTAGATCTCTTTTTGATCATCTTGCATACGCGAGATGTAATCATCCAGAGAGACGTTCTGTGTGTCCTCATCGTAATGCGTGCTGGCAAAACGCAGCAACTCGGCAACCTTTTCCTTATTTTCGTGGTCATCCACGACGCCTTCTTTGATTATCTTGCCAAATTCCTTCCAGAAGTTGGCATATTTTTCAGGTTTTTTGTCTGCGGTCTTTTTCAGTTCACCAAGAACCTTCTTTACCAGTGCTGAACGTATGGTATCAATGGCACGGTTCTTCTGCAGGAATTCGCGCGAGACATTCAGTGGCAGGTCGGCAGAATCCACCAGTCCTTTAACAAAGCGCAGATAAGGCGGCATCAGGTGTTCGGCATCATCCATAATGAAGATGCGACGCACATACAATTTCAGCCCCTTGCGGTGTTCACGGTCCCAGATGTCATACGGGGCTTTGGACGGGATATAAAGCAGGGAGGTATATTCGAGTTTGCCCTCTACATGGTTATGCAGCACCGACATAGGGGGTTCCGGGTCGTAGGACAGCGTGGTGTAGAAGTTATTATATTCTTCTTCAGAAATATCACTTTTAGCCCGTGCCCACAGTGCCGCACCTTTGTTGATTTGTTCCAGCTCATCCTTTTCCTCATCCATTTTCATACGGATGGGCAGGGTGATGTGATCGGAATATTTTTCTATGATGCTACGCAGACGGAAGGCTTCCAGAAACTCGCTTTCGTCTTCACGCAAATGCAGGGTGATGCTGGTGCCACGATTATCACGCTTAGTCGACTCAAGCTGATATTCACCTTCACCGTTAGAGGTCCAGATGATGGCTGAATCTGCAGGCTCACCGGCCCGACGGGATTCAACCGTCACCTTGTCTGCCACCATAAACACGGAATAGAAACCGACACCAAACTGGCCGATCATAGTGGCATCTTTGGCTTCGTCGCCGCTTAGAGACTCTACAAACTGTTGGGTGCCAGAACTGGCGATCATGCCCAGATTATCGATCACTTCATCGTGGTTCATGCCGATACCATTATCCGTAATGGTCAGGGTACGGGCCTCTTTGTCGACAGCTATGGTGATGGCGAGTTCTTCACCGTCTTCCATTAAGGAGGCATCTTGCACAGACGAAAAACGCAGCCTGTCGCAGGCGTCCGATGAGTTTGCGATCAGTTCACGCAGGAAGATTTCCTTGTGTGAATAAAGAGAGTGAATCATCAGGTGCAGCAGCTGCTGCACCTCAGTTTGAAAACTGTGGGTTTCTGCTTTGGCTTTTTTGGCCATGTATCTATCCTCGGGTGATATCAAATTAGCTGGATAAGGTGATATATAGCGTCAACGATGGCAAATTCAAGGAAGTTTCGGGTCATTTTTCGCATTGACCTGAGACAGCACAAAAAGTATAGTCTCGCTCCGTCCTTCCGGCTGCCATTTGGCTGGCCAGATGGGTAGAAAACGGGGTATAGCGCAGTCTGGTAGCGCGCCTGCTTTGGGAGCAGGATGTCGGGAGTTCGAATCTCTCTACCCCGACCAGATTTATCAGGGTTGACGGGCACTCAGGTGACTAAAACCCGGCAGTCTAAATATGATAATGTAATGCCGCAAGGCGCCCGTAGCTCAACCGGATAGAGCAACGGCCTTCAGCTGACGCCTGATTGATCCGTGATTCATCATTGATTAATCGGGTTTGTTGCTTAGGAGCCTTCGTCCGGAAACAGAAACGGGCGAAGTGGAGGATACTGTATCGGTGAAACCTTACGTGCAAACGTTGGCAATACCGAGGAAACCGGTGGCCATGGGTAATACCTGATGGCCATACCTGATCGAATGAGCGCAAGCTGGTAGAACAGGGAAAGGAAACGCCGGGATCCGTAGAGACTATACGTGTCCCACCTGAGATGGTGAAGATATAGTCCAGACCACAAACACCTGCGGGTGGCAGTGAAAACTGTAGTGGTAAGCTAAGCCGTAGGTTAGAGGTTCGAGTCCTCTCGGGCGCACCATTTTTGGTGCCAGAAAAGTTTATGGTGAGCGTAGCTCAGTTGGTAGAGCCCCGGATTGTGATTCCGGCCGTCGTGGGTTCGAGTCCCATCGTTCACCCCATTTTTGTTTTGTGATATAGAAGTAACACGGGCCGTTAGCTCAGTTGGCAGAGCAGCTGACTCTTAATCAGCGGGTCGAAGGTTCGAATCCTTCACGGCCCACCAATATAATCAACGGGTTACAGTCATTCACTGTAGCCCGTTTTTATTCCAGACAGCATATAGACAGCACGCCGATTTCTGCTCTTATCCAGCACCAATGACTTAGTACGAATGCAAAAAATACTCTGGTTGTATGAGCTAATTCCCAAAAGTCGTAATCTCAGAGTGTGCGCTTATAATTGATACACATCTTGAGTGATCTGAGAGCAGCTTGGGAGGCAGATTTTCCTAAGTTTCAAACACTCCCCCCGCCAAATCCAAAAAGCCCCCGTTATTTAGGGTGGATATCCAGTAATGTTACGTCAATCATCACCCCCTGTGCCATTGTTCGGTAGTGTCGAAATCAGTACACTTGTGACTTGAAGTATTTGGTATGGTTAGGTCGCTACTGCGAAATGCGCTGAGGTCGAATGGAGTCATGGCCTGTATCAACGGGGAGTACTCCATTTCACCATTTGCTGGCTATCTCAAATTTTTCAATATTTGATATGGCAGATTCGAGCATTGAAATTGTAAAAGGTCTTGACTGGTATAGTAAGGTTCCTGATAGCTCTGAGTTTGATTGCATATTCCGGTTCAACTTGAACCGGAATATGCAAAAAACATGACCACTCTATTGTCATGTCAAGTATCCCCACATTCAAAACTATTAATTATAGTATTTTTTATACAGCAAAATGTTTTTTGGAAAACAAATCAAAGAAGGTAATCAGGCCGTGTGATTCTCTGTTATAATCAAAGTGATTGCATTTGATATCAATATGAGGTCATCCCATGAGTAGCCAAAGCGTCACTATCAGAACTGAAAGCAACACAGTAGACAAAATTAGCGCCATCGCTAAAGCTATGGATCGTTCCAGAAACTGGGTCATTGAAGATGCACTCAAGCAGTACATTGATCAGCAAGCCTGGTACATTGAAGGAATACAGCAGGCTCAGGCATCATTAATAGCAGGGAAGGGCATACCTCATGCAGAGGTCATGGAAGAAATCTCTGAACTGGTCAATGAACGCATCAAGACCCATGAGAATGAAGATTGAGGATAATCTGGTCCCCGGAAGCTCGGTCTGATCTACGGGAAATGGTGATATATCTCTCAGATAAGAATCCATACGCAGCTAAAGCATTATACGAGCGCATCGAGACCGCTGCTGCAGAACTCACTGATAACCCATATATAGGTCGCCCTGGCAGAGTGCCCGGCACTCGTGAATTAGTCGTCACAAATACTTCCTATATCCTTCCTTACCAGACCAGTCAAGATCGAATAGAAATCTTGCGGATATATCATGGTGCCAGGAAATGGCCAGAGAAATTTGATTGAGACCGCCATATGGTACAGGTAAGATCTAATGACCGTCGCTTAGCGGGTGGCAACCAGCAATTGAAAAGTGGGATTTTGTGCGGGACTTTTGCAACGGACGCCCACAGTAAATAGTAATAAAAACAATAAGTTAAGTAATAACTTGATAACTCTTAATCAGAGGTTCCCTAATACATAAAACGTAAATCTGTGTTTTTCCTTTCCCCCTTTCCTCTTTCCCCTTTCTTTCCCCATTGCACCCGAACCCTAACCCCGAGCCCTGTTTCAGGTCTATTTTTCTTCTGGTTGCCGGTCTTGATAATAAACCAATGATGAGACAGGCGATCCAGCAAAATGAAAGCTGAAAAGCTTGACCTGTGTGTTACACACGTGTTTTATACTATCACTGAAGTAAATCAAGGAGAGCGACCATGGTTAATGATCCAGTGTGTGGCATGACAGTTGAAGAGGATAATGCGGCGGCGCAGGAAGAGTATCAGGGCAAAACCTGGTACTTCTGCTCCAGCAGCTGTCACAGTAGATTTCTGGCGGATCCTCCCAGGTATGCGCACCCCGAGGCGATGACTGATCCGGTGTGCAGTATGGAAGTATCCTCGGATTCGAGATATCACGAGGAATACGCGGGAAAAACCTATTATTTCTGCAGTGAGTCCTGTCTCAGCAAGTTCAATAAGGAACCTGCGCAATATACGTAGACTCATTACGCGTAACCGTAGTGAGAAGGCAGTCTTTTCTGCTTCAGTCCCATAACTTCAGCACTAAATGCCGCATCGTTGCTTTGCATGACGATCCAAACCTGGTCGGTTTTCAGGTAGATACAAAAGTATCAGGAGGCACGTATGAAAGATGGACCAGAAAAAATAAATCGACGCCGTTTTCTAATTACTGCTACCACAGTTATCGGTGGAGGCGGCCTTGTTGCACTGGCAATTCCTTTTATTAGCTATATGAATCCCGGTGCCGGTGCCATTGCCGCTGGAGTACCGGTTGACGTAGACATCAGCAAGGTGGAGCCGGGAATGATGCTTACTGTACGCTGGCGCGGTCGCCCGCTGTGGGTGTTGCGCCGTACAGAAGAACAACTCAAGGTTCTGCAGAAGCCCGGTCTGGTGAAGCGACTCGTAGATCCCGATTCCCAGGAAGCGCAACAGTATGGAGCTGAGGTGGTTAACTGGTATCGTTCACTGAAACCAGAATACCTCGTTATCGTGGGTATCTGCACACATCTCGGTTGTGTACCTCTCTATCGTCCAGACATTGAGCCTATGGACCTCGGGCCGACATGGCTGGGCGGCTTCTATTGTCCCTGCCACGGTTCGCGTTATGACCTGTCCGGACGGGTGTTCAAGAATATGCCAGCGCCGCTTAATTTGCCGGTAGTGCCATATTATTTCAAGAACGACACCCTTATACGAGTGGGTGAACTGAGTGATAAATCGGGTCAAAATTGGGCGCCAAATACCTGGTAAATGAGGGGGGTTGTTTAGTCTGAAAAGTTTTCCAGGATGCTGGAGGGGGATACCCAGGCCGGTTTTGTAATGCGAACGGGTCGAACGGAGTCAAACCTATTTATCAATGTAAAAACTATCCAAGTAGATTTTTTTCAAAATTCTACTTCTATAACAGCTTGAAAACCGAAACCGAGATTCTAACTAGCTCCCAGCTAGTCTGCTTTAGAGGTATCTAAGGAGTTCTGTGATTTATTTATTTTGACAGCTATGTCTCGATATCGGAAAATTAAGCTCGTTGGTTTTAGACCTGGTATTTTGACCTACCCATCCCGTTCAGGCTTGCGGGTGCTCTTTCTTCTGGTTACTCTTCTTTGAGCAAGCACAAGAAGAGTCACAAGAAGAGTCACTCGCCCATAAAGGGCGAAAATCACGGTTCAATTCAAGAAAACGAATAATAAATAAACAAAATTACCCGTGCGCCAGCACAAAAAAGTCCCCCCTAACCACCAATCCGCCGATACTTGATCCGATGCGGCTGATCCGCATCATCACCCAGGCGTCGCTTACGATCGGCCTCATAGTCCTCAAAGTTACCTTCAAACCAGGTGACTTTACTGTCCCCTTCATAGGCCAGGATATGGGTAGCGATTCGGTTCAGGAACCAGCGGTCATGCGAGATGACTACTACACAGCCGGGGAAGCCGAGTATCGCTTCTTCCAGTGCGCGCAGGGTTTCAACATCGAGGTCATTGGTGGGCTCATCCAGTAGCAGTAGATTGCCACCTTCTTTCAGCAGCTTAGCCAGATGCACGCGGTTCCGTTCACCGCCGGACAGATCAGCGATCTTTTTCTGTTGATCGCCGCCGCGGAAATTGAAACGACTGACATAGGCGCGTGATACAGTCTGGTAGTTGCCGACAATAATCTGTTCCTGACCGTCTGATATTTCTTCCCATACGGTCTTGTTACCATCCAGTGCATCACGTGATTGATCGACACAGGCTATTTTGACTGTTTCGCCAATCTTTAATGTTCCACTGTCGGGTGATTCCTGATTTGTTAATAAGCGAAAAAGAGTAGTTTTTCCTGCCCCGTTTGGACCAATGATCCCAACGATTCCACCTTTGGGGAGATTGAAGCCAAGCTCATCGAACAGTAAATGGTCACCGTATGATTTAGACAGCCTGTCTGCTTCTATCACCAGATCACCCAGACGAGGACCGGGTGGGATGTACAATGAATGGGTTTCATTTCGCTGTTGGGTTGTCTGTGAAGAGAGTTCTTCGAACCGGGCAAGACGGGCCTTGCTCTTAGCTCTGCGACCTTTGGGATTACTGCGTACCCATTCCAGTTCTTCCTTGATAGTGCGCTGGCGAGCTGATTCCTGTCGTTCTTCCTGTTGCAGGCGTTGCTCCTTCTGTTCCAGCCAGGAGGAATAATTGCCCTTAAAAGGCAGGCCATGGCCACGATCCAGTTCCAGTATCCATTCCGCCACATTATCGAGGAAGTAACGGTCATGGGTGACGGCGACCACGGTACCGGGGAATTCTGCCAGAAAACGTTCCAGCCAGGCGACAGACTCAGCATCCAGATGGTTGGTCGGTTCATCCAGCAGCAACATATCGGGTGCTGATAGCAATAGCTGGCACAGTGCGACACGGCGTCGTTCACCACCGGATAATTTTCTGACATCGGCATCCCAGGGCGGTAGGCGCAGGGCATCGGCGGCAATATCCAGTTTACGATCCAGCTCCCATGCGCCGGCAGTTTCGATGGCTACCTGGAGTTTTCCCTGTTCTTCCAGCAGGGCATTCATTTCGTCATCTTCCATCGGCTCAGCAAAGCGGGCGCAGACTTCATTATAGCGATCAACCAGTGCCTTAGTTTCAGCTACCCCTTGCTCGACATTGCCTCTTACATCAAGAGTCTCATCAAGTTGAGGTTCCTGTGAGAGGAATCCAATCCTAATACCCGCCTGTGGACGAGCTTCTCCCTCGATTTCGGTATCGATGCCTGCCATAATCCTCAAAAGCGTTGACTTGCCTGAGCCATTAAGTCCAAGCACGCCAATTTTTGCTCCGGGAAAGAAAGACAACGAGATATCTTCAAGAATCCTGCGGCCGGGTGGGACGATCTTGCTGACCCGATTCATTGTGTAGATGTATTGCGCCATATTTTGCTCCTCTATAGGGAGCTTGATTATCTTGAATTAATCAACACTGCGCCAGTATTGATTGATATGCGATCTAAAGACACAGGACAAAAGAGGAAAGATCAAGATCCAGATAGTTCAACTGTGATGGATTTGATTTTTTTATGTCCGAATGAATTCGAACCTACAATATTACCGTTCGATGTAGAAAATGACTTGAGATGGAAATGGCGTAGCGAAACCACTATACCCGGGCGGTACATTTACACAATATCATCGGAATTTGATCAGGAGGATTTGCTTCTATCATCAGATGAATCTGTATCCGATGAATCATTGTCATCAGGCTTTTCATTGGCAGATTTCTTCTTTGCCAGTCGTTTCTCTTCAGCTTCTTCTGTTTCCTTACGTAACGTTGATTTCACCATTTCGGTAGTAGTGCGAAAATCGATCTTGCCACTACCCATTTTGGGGAGTTCTTCAAACACCAAATATCTTTTCGGCAGGGAGATGGTGGGCAGATCCTTTGCTAATTTCTGGTTTAGCTCTTTGCAGTCGCAGTCTGCTGTCATGGCGACGACTATCATGGCACCTTTGCGTGCGTCAGGCACCTCTACAACACAGCATTCGTGATCTTCAGCCAGGCGCTTGACCAGTTCGGATTCAACCCTGACCAGAGAAACCATTTCACCGCCAATTTTTGCAAAGCGCTTTAATCTGCCTTTGTGCCAGAGAAAACCATCTTCATCAAACATGCCCATGTCACCGGTTTCATACCAGCCATTCTTTATTTTTAGAGCAGTTTCTTCCAGATCATCGAGGTAGCCTTTCATCACCAGATCACCCTTGACCAGAATATTACCTTCTTTACCCGCAGGCAAATCTTCTCCTGTATCGATGTCCGTAATACGAACCTGAATGTCAGGCAATACGCGGCCTACACTGCCAGGTTTATTAGCATCGGGTAGATTGGATGATATAACAGGGCTGGTTTCGGTCGCCCCATAGGCTTCAATTATTTCTATGTCATGTTTTTCTTTGTATGCGTCGCGCAAGGTTACTGGCAGTTTGTCGGCACTGGCTATAAGGAGGCGAATCGATTCGAAATCTCCTTTTTTAGCCTGTTTTAGATATCCCATTAGAAAGTAGGGGGTGCCGAATACCAATGAGGCTTTTTCTTCGTGAATAATACGCACTACCGTCTTGAAATCGAGAGGGTTGGCATAGACTACCAGTCTCATACCGAGACTTAGAGGCAACCAGAAGTTCGCCATATGCCCGAAAACGTGGAAATAGGGCAGGATGGCGAGCATGCGGTCCTCATGCTTGAATTCAAATGCCTGGTTGGCTGTTTTTATGTTGGATGAAATATTCCTGTGCGTGAGTTCTACCGCCTTGGGCGCTTTCTCGCTACCGCTGGTAAACAGGATTACAGCTGTTTCTTCCAGGTCGCCCCTGTGTACCAGGTTTTGCAGAAGAAAAATGGGCAGTTTTGATTTTACGGCAGCCAGAAGTTTTTCATATTTTGAAACAGAGCCGACAATGTCTTCAATGAAAACCATGCCGGGGACCAGACGGCAACCCAGTTTTTCGAGCAGCGCGCGTGAGGTAATAATTGTATGAAAACTACATTTCTGCTGAGCAAATTCCGAGTTTTCTGCAGCACCTGTGGAATAATTGATCATCACAGGGACTTTGCCGGCAAACAGGGTCGCGAGAATGGCCAGTATGCTGCCACTGGAATTAGGAATCATTATCCCGAGATAGCCGTCCTGGTATTTACGGAAGCGTCTGGCGAGTAATAACGCACCGATCAGTGCCCTGCCATAGGTGATATTTTTGCGTAAGTTGCGATCAACAATGGCGATTTCACTGGAATATTTTTTCGCCGTCGCAATGAACATCTGATGCAGTGGTACCATAATACTGCCCCCTTTCTCGGTATTATTGTTGATTGTTACTAACCTTGCCGCAGAGGTCAAATGATCTCGGCACCGCACTAGATATAATTTTTTATGATAGAGTACCTCGCTCCGTGAATCTGCGGCGAAAGTTAAGGGCACCTCTATACAGATAAATCAAATTCAAAAAGGGCGGTACATGCATCAAATTATGACAAAATTCGTTATTGGTTTAGCTGCTGGTTTACTGGTTTTTAATGTTTCGGTTGCAAATGAAGTGGTCTACCTGAAGTCAGCAGAGCCCTGTTTGGTAACCGTCTACCCGGCTCCTGATGCTACGCCCCTGTCAGAAAAACTGAACTGTGGTGAAAAAGCCAGCTTGCTTGAACGACAGGGCCGGTTTGTCAGAGTCCAGGTAAGTGAGAACAGAATTGTCTGGATTGCAGATAGAAATATTGCAGCCGAAGCACCGGCAGAACAGGAGGTTGTACGATTAATGGAATATCAGAAGAAGATAGAAGCAGAGCTTGCCAGTCTGAATGATCAGGTTAGTCGTCTTAGTGAGAAAAGCTCAAAATTGATTAATGCTTTGATAGCGGCGGAGGCGTCGAAAAAACAGAGAAAAGAAAAACAGAACAGATAAGAATGGCAACATTGTAGGTCCGAATTCATTCGGACAATATTTGTGCGAATGAATTCGCACCTACAGAAAAAGAACCTGTGAGTATGTATTTAATTCCGATGTAATCGTGCCTGTTGTTTGGCTCGAACATAATCCTTCTGCGGAATATAAAGCAAGGAACCAATCTTTCGCATGATGTGATTTTCATATTTATTGATCACGCCATCGGCCAGCGCGATTCGCCATAACATCTCAACGATTCTTAGCTTTTCTTCATTCGAGTAATTTTCATTGATGCAATGGGTGAAGCTTCGCAATGAGACTGCGCTGTTTACCTGTTCTTCCGCCAGGGCAGTAATCTGGGTAATTTCATCGTTACTGAGGTCAAATAACTCGCGCAAAGATGATTCTACGACTGCCCATTCTTCATCAAGATATTCAAAATCTGATTTCAGTACTTCGATAAATAGAGCCGCAGCTGCCATCTGTTTCTTATGGTAGTCATTGTACGCTTTGTCGGTCGTTGTGACTGACATGGTGCTTTCAAAAAAAGCAGTAATTCGCTTGAACATATCTTTCGTCTTCCATCCTTTATCTTTTACCTTTTGCCTTTCACCTTTCAACTTTAACATTTATCTCTTACCCAGGAGGCCAGCTCATTTGCCTGCCAGCAAGTAAGTGGAGATGTATGTGGTAGACTGCCTGACCCCCTGCAGCGTTACAGTTCATCACCAGCCGATAACCATCCCTGGCAAAACCCGCATTACTGGCCAGTTCCGCAGCGATACTGCTTAGTTTTCCCAACAAATATGTATCAGATTCTTCCACATCATTAAGCGTGGCGATATGTTTTTTTGGAATGATAAGGATATGTGTTGGGGCCCTGGGGTTAATGTCATTGAATGCCAGTATGTCATCATCTTCATAGACAGCATCGGGCTTGATCTCGCCATTTACCATTTTACAGAACAGGCAATCAGTCATTTTATTCTCCAGTTAATCATCAAGAAATCGTTGGCTAAGTCCTGCATAGGCATCAGTTCGTCGGTCGCGCAGGAATGGCCAGGTCTGTCTAATTCTTTCACAGTATTTTAAGTTAATTTCAGTCTGTAGTAGACAGTCTTTGTTGGCACCGGCCTGTGACAGTATTTCACCCTGTGGACCGCAGATAAAGCTGTTGCCCCAGAAGTTGATCCCTTTAGTATTACCGGATGGATCAATTTCAAGCCCATGTCGGTTAGCTGTCAGCAATGGTATGCCATTAGTGATGGCATGACCACGCTGAACCGTTATCCAGCTATCCAGCTGATTTTGTTGCTCTGTTTCATTATCGGCTGGATCCCAGCCTATAGCGGTTGGGTAGACCAGTAACTCTGCACCAGCGAGAGCCATTAGTCGTGCCGCTTCGGGAAACCATTGATCCCAGCACACCAGAACACCAATGTTGCCGAGACTGGTTCTAATCGGCTTGAATCCTGTATCTCCGGGCGCAAAATAATATTTCTCATAATAACCGGGGTCATCAGGGATGTGCATTTTGCGATAGCAGCCGGCCAGACTTCCGTCACTATCGAGAACTATGGCAGTGTTGTGGTACAGGCCTGCTGCCCGGCGCTCAAATACTGAGCCGACTATGACCATTTTCAGGCGCAAGGCCAGGCCTGACAGAAATTCAGTCGTAGGCCCGGGGATAGATTCAGCCCGGTTAAACACCTGGCGGTTTTCATGCTGACAAAAATAGAGGCTGTTATGAAGCTCAGGTAATACAACCAGTTCTATATCATCATCGGCTGATTGTTCCAGCAGCTGAGTAAGCTTTTTCCAGTTCTCATCACGATCATCTGAAAATGATGTCTGAATAAGTCCTGCGTTGAAATGTGAGCGAGTCATATTATATTTTTCTTTTATTTAGGGAGCCCTTTTCATTCGTCATTGTGAGAAACGTACCGAAGCAATCTCTAAACGACTAATTATAAACTAAGAGATTGCTGCACTTCGTTCGCAATGACGGATTTTTCTGAATTAATCAGATGGTTCCTTAAAGTATTTGCATAGTGATACAGTGCAAACTGCCATATTGCTCTATCAATGAACGGCACTGAATGGGAATGATCGTGTGCCTGGGAAAGCATTTTTGTAGCTGTACCATAGCCAGTGAATCGCTATCAACGCTGTATACAGGCGCTATCACACACCCATTGAGTATCAGGAAATTGGCATAGGTGGCAGGCAGTTGCTGGCCTTGCTGATTGAAACAGGCAGTGGGTAGCGGTAACGGTATCAAATTGTATGGCTGGCCATTCGTCTGTGTGAACGATTTTAACTGCTTTTCCATTCGGGACAGGGATTCAAAATGTGGGTCTGCCGGATCAATGCATTGCACATAGGTGATTGTGTCAGGGGAACAAAAACGTGCCAATGTGTCGATATGAGCATCGGTATCATCGCCTTTAATATGTCCGTGATCCAGCCACAGTACGCGCTGAACCCCTAGTGAAGATTTTAATCTGTCTTCAATCTGTTTTTTCGACAGGCCTGAGTTTCGTGCCGGATCCAGCAGGCAAAGACTGGTCGTTATGATAGTGTTATGGCCGTCGCACTCTATACTGCCGCCTTCAAGGACGAAATTGATGGTTTCAAGGACTCTTTTTGGGCTGAACTGCTGGTGTAGCAATGAAGTGAGAAGATTGTCCTGTTGATGCGGGTGTTTATTGCCCCAGGCATTGAATTTAAAATTCAACCACACTACTTCGTTTTCCCTGACCAGGCTTATCGGTCCGTAATCCCTTGTCCAGGTGTCATCATAAGGAATGGTAAAGAGCTCAAACCGTTCAGAGGGTATGCCTGCCTTATTACAGCATTGCTGGACATGCTGCCGGGTATCTGAATCGTCACAGCAGATATAGGCATGGCAATTCTGGGCAATTAATTTAGTGAGCTCAACATAGGTGGCTTCAGCATCTGCCAGATTATCGCACCAGTCTGTAGAATTCGTCGGCCAGCTGATAAGGACACCGCTCTGGTGTTCCCATTCAGCGGGTAGGCGCGATTTATATGGTTTCAATTAACAGGGCCATTGTTGATGGTTAGAATCGTTTCTACCGGCTGCTTTATTGTAGGTGCGAATTCATTCGCACAGGAGAGAATGATCGAAGTTCTGTGTCCGAATGAATTCGAACCTACAACATATTTCTAAATGACGCACTGAATCACAAATTGAGGACACTCAATGCTTTTCAAGTTTCCCCAGCTCTTCCAGAATAGACAGTGTTAGCTCCTCCGCCTGCTTGGCCATGCCTTTTGTTAATGTATCTGGATCACGTTCACCATTAACCAGGCGGTGGAAGATCCCCGAAATCCGGGACATTTCCCCACCCACTTTTGACATTTGTTCTCCCATGTTTCCTAGCAGAGACAGGGCAGGAGCATTGCCAGTGGCGGCCGCCTGTATCATTGATGCCAGGCCGGGTGCGGCCATTGAGCCATCCGGCTTCTGTTCCGGATCGGGCAGGGTGGCTGGGTTTTGTATCCCCTGCAGGATACTACTGGCGATCACGTGGTCTTCTTCATCCAGTATTTCCAGCATGCCGGTCTCTCTCTGTCCGGTATAGATCTTACGAATAACAGAAACCAGGTCTTTCCATCCGGCCTGTTCTGCCTGTTTCAGCAATGGCTCCAGTTGATTATATTCGTCCGGTTTCATGCAGGCCTCAGCGACGGCATTGATAAATTGTGCGTGAAACTGTCGAATCTGATCGGTTCTCGAAATCGGCTCTGTCATGCAGTGACTCCAGAAGTTGATTATTCTAGATACCCTTCAGGATACCTCTATTAATTAGTGCGCAGTATATTACGCACATCTCCGGGAAAACAATCTTGTATAATGCGTGCTTTTGTTAAGGGCACCCTATTAAATTTAAAAGATCGAATGATCATCAGGAACCGGGTCTGAAAATATGAAGCTTCTTTCTCCATTTCGAGGCCTGCGGCCTGTTGCCGACAGGGTGGCTGATGTGGTCGCGCCACCCTATGATGTCGTCAATACTGCTGAAGCACGTGAACTTGCCAGAAATAAACCCTGGAGCTTTTTGCATGTTTCCAAACCCGAGATAGACCTGCCGCAGGGAACAGACCCCTATGATGAGTCCGTCTACCAGCGTGGTGCGGAAAACTTTGCGAATATGATTGATGAGGGGATTCTTATTCGTGATGATAAGCCCTGTTATTACATCTACGAGCTGACCATGGGTGAACATGTGCAAACCGGCATAGCGGCGGCTGCATCGATTGAAGCCTATGATAAAAACATCATTCGGAAGCATGAATTAACCCGGCCGGTAAAAGAGGATGATCGTGTCAATCAGATCAGGGCATTGCACGCACAGACCGGCCCGGTATTTCTGACCTACCGGCAACGAGACGATATAGATCAACTGGTAGAACAAAAAAAATCTGAGGTACCGGTCTATGATTTAACCTCCGATGATAGTGTGCGACACCGCTTCTGGGTGGTTGATGATGCCCGGCAGCTTGCACAGTTTGATGAGGTATTCAGCCACCTGGATTATTTGTATATCGCTGATGGACATCATCGTTCTGCAGCGGCCAGCCGGGTTTGTGCGATGAATGAATATAATGTTGCTGGAAACCGCTCCTGCAAGTATTTCCTGGCGGTACTGTTTCCTGATGATCAGGTGGAGATTATTGATTATAACCGGGTAATTGCAGACCTGAATGGCTTATCGAAAGAAGAATTCCTGTCACAGGTTGGTGAAAGCTTCGACATTGAAAAAGCTGCAGCAGCGGTTAAGCCGGATAGTAAAGGGCTCTACGGCATGTACCTTGATGGGCAGTGGTATCGCCTGTCGATACATGATGATCTGACGACCTCCGCAGATTCAGTAGAAAAGCTGGATGTTCAAATGCTGGATAGCAATCTGATAGCCCCTATCCTCAACATCAACGATCCAAGGCGTGATATACGCATTGATTTCGTCGGTGGTATACGCGGCCTGGGCGAGCTTGAGAAACGTGTCAACAGCGGTGAAATGGCAGTGGCCTTTTCTCTTCACCCTACCGGCCTGGATGAACTGATGGCAGTTGCCGATGCCGGCAAAGTCATGCCACCCAAATCCACCTGGTTCGAGCCCAAACTTGCAGATGGGCTGGTTTCTTATGTTCTGGATTGATCAGGTTTTTATTTAACAGCAGAGGACACTGAGGTACGCATTGGTTTTTTTTGAAAATAGCGGATTTCAAATGTAGGTGCGAATTCATTCGCACAAGACTGTTGAAAAGGAGTTTATCTTCACGATATTGTCCGAATGAATTCGGACCTACAAACGGGGCATCCGATAGTAATTGAAAATACATAAAAACCTCTGCGTTCTTTGCGCCTTGGCGGTTCAATTATTTCTTTTATGTCCCGAAGCATAAATCAAAATCACATCCATCCATCTATCGGGCAGTATCCGTTTCAGGAATTTAAACACGTGAGCAGGTTTGGTCACGGGGTAGCGAATGCGGGGTTTTCTGCTTTCCAGCGCATGGATAACTTTTTCCAGTACCGCATCGGCAGGCAGGGTGAAGGGAACCGGCTTGTCTGACTGGAAACGCTTTATTTCTTTTTGATAGGCTACTTTTTGAGCACTGTTTTCGGGATTGATCGCTGAGGTAAATGCTCTGTAGGCATTTTTCCGAAAATGGCTGGCGACAGGGCCGGGTTCGATCAGGCTTATATATACTCCGCTGCTGGCGAGCTCCAGTCTCATGGTATCGGTCAGTGCTTCCAGAGCATATTTGCTGGCATTGTAGGCACCGCGGTAGGGCAGACAGATAAATCCCAGCATTGAGCTGATCTGAATGATATGGCTGCGCGGTTGCTGTCTCAGAGTTGGGATAAGAAGGCGTGTCAGTTCGTGTGTACCGAACAGGTTTGTTTCAAACTGGCGACGCAATATGTCAGTACTCAGATCTTCGACAGCACCAGGTTGGCCGTAGGCACCGTTATTGATGAGTGCGTACAGCTGATTATCAGTTTGTTCCAGAACCCAGTATACTGCCTGCTGTATTGAATTAGCATCTGCCAGATCCAGCTGTACGCAATTCAGCCCGAGTTGCCTGATTTTCTCCACATCCTGTTTCTTTCGCACACTGGCATAGACCTGGTAGCCACGCTTATGCAGGCCGGTTGCTATGGCAAGGCCGATACCGCTGGAGCAACCCGTGATCAGCACCTTACGGGAATCTTGAGTACTGTTCATCTTTAGACCCCCTAAATAGTTCTTCCTGGATTGATGGAGCCCCCTTTATAGGTTACCTGGAAGGCGAAATCGATTAAAATGGACGGATACGGTATTTCTACTGGAGACAAAGCTTATCATGAGCCATCCACAGGTAAGTGTTAGATTATGAACGAAGTGTTACGCGTAGGGGTTATCGGTGTCGGTTATCTGGGTCGCTTTCATGCACGTATCTACAACGATATGCCCGGTGTAGAACTGGTTGGTGTTATCGATACAGATCACGAGACAGCGAACCGAGTCGCCGGTAAGTACGATACCCGTGCCTATTACGATCCAATGGCTTTGCTGGATGAAGTCGATGTCGTCAGCATTGTCGTGCCGACTTCCTTACACAGACAGGTTGCAGTTCCTTATCTTGAAAAAGGCATTCATATGCTGCTGGAGAAACCTGTGGCGTCGACGCTGGAGGATGCTGGGATAATAGTGGAGGCAGCACGTAAGCATGGCGCTACACTGCAAATCGGGCATCTTGAACGCTTCAATGCCGGTATTATGGCGCTGGCTGACCGTGTTACTGAACCGCGCTTTATTGAAGCACACCGACTCGGGCCGTTTGTCGAACGGGCAACTGACGTTGATGTGGTCACCGACCTGATGATTCATGATATCGATATTGTGCTGTCACTGGTGGGTGAAAAGTTGGCTTCCATTTCGGCGACCGGTACACCGGTGCTCACCGATCATGTTGACATCGCCAATGCCCGACTGGAGTTTACCAACGGCGCTGTTGCTAATGTCACGGCAAGTCGGGTATCCAGCAGAAAATTCAGACGCATCAGGGTGTTCGGTCGAAACAGCTACAGGGCTATTAATTTTGTTGATCAACAGCTAGAAGTCGCGTACCCGGGCGATATTCCTGACGGTCAGAATTTCCCCGAGATCGTCTATGAGACCCACAGCATTACACCCAGCCAACCACTGGATGCCGAACTGGATAATTTTATTGATGTCGTCCGCGAAGGTGGTGATCCGCTGGTGAGTGGGGAGGACGGCATGGAGGCCCTGCGTGTCGCCATGCAGGTGACAGACATCATAAAAGCAGGTAATTCGGAATAGTAATAATAATATGACAAAACCTGAAGGTGTGCCTTATCTTGACCTGAGTAAGGAATTCAATGTTCTTAAAGATGAGTGGTTCGCCATGATTTCAGAAGACGGCGCGCACGGCAGCTGGATACTGGGGCCGAATGTTCATGCCTTTGAAAAAGAGGTGGCCGAGTTTATCGGCTGCCGGTATGCCATCGGCGTAGCAAATGGGACGGATGCCCTGTATCTGTCCTTGCGTGCGCTGGGAATTGGTCCGGGTGACGAGGTGATTACCACACCTTACACCTTTTTTGCTACTTCTGAAGTCATCGATATGGTTGGTGCCAGGCCTGTATTTGTCGATATTGAAGTCGATAGTTTCAATATAGATCCAGTGCTTGTTGAACAGGCCGTAACGGAAGGAACCCGTGCCATTATACCGGTCCATCTTTTTGGTAATCCGGCTGACATGACCGCCATTAACGCCATAGCAGAAAAATATAATCTTGCAGTGGTAGAGGATGCTGCACAGGCATTCGGTGCGCAGCATGATGGGCAACGTGTCGGCAGCATGGGCCACACCGGTTGTTTCAGTTTTTATCCGACCAAGGTGCTGGGTTGTTATGGTGATGGTGGATTGCTGACTACTGACAGTGATGAGATTGCAGAAGCCGTTCGAAAATTGCGCAACCATGGTGCAGCCGCCGCTTTCCAGCATGATGAAATCGGCATGAATAGTCGTCTTGATGAAGTGCAGGCGGCTCTGCTGCGTCTCAAGCTGAAAAAACTGGACGAAAATATTGCTTCACGCCAGCGTATTGCCGGCATGTATGATAAAAGGCTGGCAAAACTGGGTATTATTTGTCCCATCCGTCCCGAACATGGCTCGCATGCCTTTAATCTCTATACCATCCGCAGCACAAAAGTAGACACGATACGGCAGGCGCTGATGGAGAACGCTATAGGTAATTCGACCTGCTATCCTGTTCCGTTGGCCTTGCAGGAGGTTTATCAACATCTGAAATACAGTGCCGATGATTTCCCAGTCTCAGTCGCTCTGGGCAACGAAGTGGTTTCTCTGCCTGTCTTCCCCGATATGACAGAGGCGCAGGTTGATCGAGTTTGTCAGGTGATTGAAGTCGCGATTACCACCGATTGATTAACCGATTAATTTGCAGCTGAAAGAGACATATTCGAATTGCCTGTAGAAATACTCCCATTCCTTCAGTGGCAGGCAAGCCTGGATCCGCGACAGTTCTATTCACAGCCATCCCCACCGCAGTATCCTGCATTTTATAAGGAACAGTTTTACTACCTTGAGCAACGGGCAGCCGAAGGCGGTCGCTGTGTACTGGCCAGGCAGCAGCCTGATGGAACAAAAGAAATCCTGACACATGATGGATTTAATATACGCAGTCGGGTGCATGAATACGGCGGCAAGGCCTTCCTGCTGGCTGAGGAGCATGTCTGGTTCAGTAACGATAGCGACCGACGAATATACAGACAGAAACTTTCTCCACTGGCCTCGCCTGAGGCGCTGACTGTAGCAGACAGTCAGGACATGGCTATCGATTTCCAGCTGACAATGGATGGCAAAAATCTAATTTTTGTACAGGAGCATCCAGTAAAGGATGACGAAAATGAGAACTCTCTGTGTGCGTTGTCACTGCATGCAAAATTGCCTGCCAGGCCGTATCCACTGGTCAGCGGCGCGGACTTTTATACCAATCCTGTCATCTCGCCGGATGGCTCACAGCTCGCCTGGATAGAATGGAACCATCCGCAGATGCCCTGGGATGGCAGTCTGCTAAAGACTGGGATCTTGCAGGATGATCACGGAAGCCTGTCTGTAGGGCCATCTTCAATAAAAACCATCGCCGGTGGTACTGAATGCGCGATTTGTCAATTGCAATACTCACCGACGGGACGGCTTTTCTTTGCATTGGATGGCCGGGATAATGAACGGGGTTTACAGGCAGATTGCTGGGATTTATATGCCTGGGATGGACAGTCGATTGAGCGCATTACTAATGATGACGGTGAGTTTGGTGAAGCACACTGGATATTTGGTCAACAGCGTTATGTTGTGCTGGATGAAGAGCGAATTATTGCAATTCGAACCCGGGATGGCAGCGATCAGCTGGTCGAGATTGATCTCTTACATTCTACAGTCAGTGTGTTCGATGATGAACATTCGACAGGTCTATCTCAACTTTCACCTGCAGGGCAGGGGTCGGTGGTCTATGCGGCGGCCAGTTTTAGCCGAGCAACAGCGGTGCATATCTGTTCAGCAGAAAACAAAGAAATAACTAACTGGTTCCCGGCTGAACCACTGCTGGATGATGTCGACATCAGTGTTCCACAACATCTGTCCTATCCTACATCTGATGGCGAGTGTTCGCATGCCTGGTATTACCCACCGAAAAATCACCTTTTTTTGGCCCCAGAAGGCGACAAGCCGCCGCTGTTGGTGATGGTACATGGTGGTCCTACATCACGCTGCGACAGTGCGCTGAATTATCAACGTCAATACTGGACCGGACGTGGTTTTGCCGTACTCGATGTAAATCACCGGGGCAGCACAGGCTATTGTCGAAGCTACCGCCAGTCATTGCAGGGGCAATGGGGCTTGATGGACAGCCTGGATGTGGCCAATGCAGTCGAATATGCAATAGAGCAGAAACTTGCCCATCCGCGACAGATCTGTATTCGCGGTGGCAGTGCCGGCGGCTACCTTGTATTGAGGGCGTTGACACTTTTCCCCGATCTATTCTGTGCGGGAGCCTGCTATTACGGTATCGGCAATCTGGTGACCCTGATGGAGTTTACCCATAAATTCGAAGCCCATTATCTCGACGGCTTACTTGCTGCACCGTATCATGGTTTGGAATCAGATTTGCCGGGTAGCCCGTATTATGACCGTTCGCCATTGCATGATCTGGCGTCATTAAAGTGTCCGATGATTATTTTTCAGGGACTTGAAGATAAAGTGGTTCCACCCGAGCTTTCCCGTGAACTGGTAAAGAGTCTGCAGGCCCGTGGGGTTTATCATCAGTATATTGAGTACCCGGGAGAGGGTCATGGTTTTAGAAATCTTGAGACTCGTATTGATGCGCTGGAGAAAGAGTCTGCATTCTTCAACGAAGTAGTAAGTGGCTGACAGTGAACTAATGTCTGGATTGCATTTAGAATTTGTCCGAATAAATTCGGACCTACAAAATACGCCGGCTATAATTTGATAGCCATTTTTCTTGCTTATGTAGGTGCGAATTCATTCGCACAGCTCTTGTCCGAATAAATTCGGACCTACAATTATCTTCTTTTTCAGTGATGTATTGAATCTGTAGGTGCGAATTCATTCGCACAAGAGGCATCAACAAGCTACGATAAAATTAAGGACTGTAAAGAAATAATACCCTGTGAGAATATAATAAGATGGGTCAGGAAATTGAAAAATCAGAGTACACACGTGCCGACTTCGAGAAATTTCATCGTATACTGATGCATGAAACAGCCCTGTTGCACGGGTTGTTTGATAACAATGCGTTCAATTCCTGTCATGCGGTCGGTGGTTACGAGCTGGAAGCCTGGCTGGTAGATCAGGCAACGCAACCAGCACCCGTCAATCAGGCATTTATTAATCGTCTGTCGAATCCTCTGGTCGTCCACGAGCTGTCACGATTTAATGTGGAACTGAACTCTGAACCGCATGAATTGAGAGGAAATGTATTGAGCCTGATGCAGTCAGATCTATCCGGTCTGTGGCAGTCATGCACGGAGACGGCCGCAACACTGGAGACCCGTCTTGTCATGATGGGGACACTGCCCGTGCTTGATGATGCACATCTGACGATGGCCAATATGTCTGAGGTTAAGCGCTACCGCGCACTCAATGAACAGATACTCAAACTACGTCGTGGTCTTCCAATCCGGCTCGACATCAGCGGTCGTGATCATCTGCAAAGCAGTCATTATGATGTCATGCTGGAAGCAGCGGCAACATCATTTCAGATCCATTTGCAGGTTAAGCCAGAGCATGCAGTTCGTTACTACAATGCTTCAGTTCTCACATCGGCTCCATTGCTTGCGGCCGCAGCAAATTCCCCTTTTCTTTTCGGCAGGGATCTGTGGTCGGAGTCACGTATACCCCTGTTTGAGCAAGCGGTAAATACTGAAAAAGAGGGTGTCATCACAGGCCATAGCGGTCATTCACGAGCCACCTTCGGCCACGACTGGTGTAAAGAATCAGTGTTTGAGCTGTTTGAAGAAAATGTTGCATCGTATCCTGTATTATTGCCCACCTTAAATGATGGGGATGAGAAAAATCTGTGGCATCTGCGACTGCATAACGGCACCATCTGGCGCTGGAACCGCCCGCTGATAGGTGTCGATGACGCAGGCTATAATCTACGTATTGAACAACGGGTAGTGCCTGCTGGCCCAACTATCATTGACATGATTGCGAATGCCGCACTTTATTATGGTCTGGTTGTAAGCCTGGCCAATGAAAAGGATGCTCCGGAATCACAGCTCAGTTTTAGTCAGGTAAAAGGTGATTTTTACACTGTTGCTGAGCGCGGTCTCGATGCTGATATCTGCTGGCCCGGTATAGGAAAGCTGAATGTGGGGGAATTACTGACGAATCACCTGTTACCCTACGCACGATCAGGCCTGGCAACGCTGGCTATAGATGACACTGACATCGAAAACTTACTCGGTGTCATCCAGGCACGTGTTGAATCAGGGCAGAACGGTGCAAACTGGCAGCGTAACTATTTATATCATCACAAGTGTAGTATGCAGGAAATGACCGAGGCATATATCAATAATCAACAGTCTTTCAGGCCGGTGCACGAATGGTCGGTTTAGGTTTCAGGGTATTGCATCAGGTACCTGACGGTTTGCTGGAGGTCGATTCAGCAGGCCTGCTTGATCTGCTTGGCGGGCCCGCATTAATCCATCTCGAAGGCAACCGTAAAGATAGTCTGTTCCTGAGTGTTATGTTACACGGCAATGAGTATACCGGCCTGTTGGTGATGCAGCAGATATTAGATCGCTATCAGGACAGAGAACTGCCGCGTTCGCTGTCTATTTTTATCGGTAACGTCGCCGCAGCAGAACAGAATCTACGCACCCTGCCAGGCCAGCCGGATTACAATCGTATCTGGGGCTATGGTGACACCCCTGAGCATCAGATGACGCATCAGGTGATGAAGGAGATGTCTGAGCGGCAGGTCTTTGCCGCTGTTGATGTCCATAATAATTCAGGTAAAAACCCCCATTTCGCCATCATCTGCAGGCACGAAAAGAACTTTTATCATCTGGCTACGCTGTTTAATCGTACTGTTGTCTATACGGTTAAACCGGACACCACCAGTACCTGGGGTATGTCAGAGTTTTGTCCAGCGGTAACCCTGGAATGCGGACTGCCGGGAGATCAGCATGGGGTTGCATGTGCGGTAGAATATATTGATGCCTGTTTGCATCTATCACACTTTCCTGAACGTCCGCTGGTGGAACATGACATGGATTTGTACCAGCTTGTTTCCATAATCAAAATACCCAGTACTTACAGTTTCGCTTTTAATGGTGCAGGCATGGATGATGGGACAGATATAGTGTTCAGTAAAAACCTTACTTCGATGAACTTTTCTGAAATCGCCAGCGGCGAGCGATTTTGTCGAATAAAAGAAGGCTCAGATGCCTTCCTTGAGGCCTGGGATAAACATGGAAAGGATCGATCTGCAGAATTTTTCACCCGTGACGGTGAAGACTATAAACTTACAGTGCCAGTGATGCCTGCCATGCTGACAGATGATGCCAATATTATCCGAATGGATTGTCTCTGCTATCTGATGGAGCGTATAGACTGGAAGTCCATTAAGGAAAAACCGGAAAATGAAAATATTCCGGTACAGACAAGCTGATGACCTCATCGTTGACAGATCGGACACTTGCACTGGCAGGTATTTTTCAGTCAGCGACACTGGTGCATCAACTGGCGACAATTGGTAGAGCAGAAGAAGGTGCTATACACAGCAGCATTGAAAGTCTGTTTAAGATAGATGCCGATGATGTGCCGTCAGTCTTCTCAGGAACAGGTGGTGTTTCGCTTGGGCTGAGGACATTAGCCGATTTTGCCGGCAGTGATAAAACTGAAACCAGTCTGACAATCCTGGCATACGTACTCAGTCTGATGCATTTGACCCATAAAATGCTGCGTCGACCGGAGTTACTTGAGCAATTAAGCACGCTTATCCAGAGCGTACAGCGTCAGAAGGACTATTTTGAATTTATGCAACAGGACTCAGGTATCAATTCCACCCTGCTTGCTCGCTTTGCTGATATCTACAGTGAAACCATAAGCACTTTGCAGCCCCGGATAATTGTGAAGGGCAACTCAGATTTTCTGCAGCAGAACGACATCGTTAATCGAATTCGCTGTTTGTTATTAGCCGGTACACGAGCGGCCGTGTTGTGGGAGCAGCTTGGTGGCGGGCGTATTCAGTTTTTATTTAAACGTAAGCAGTTTGCAGCGACGGCGAAGGAACTGATGAATGAGTAAGGCAGTTTTCAGTGTTCAGTTTTCAGTAACATCAAAAAAAACATTGTCTTCCGCGTAGTTCTCGGGAACTTTGAGTCTGCACAAACATCTCCCTTAATGAACACTGTTACTTTAAAATTCTCCCCGCCGATTTAAAATGATCATCCCAATACCCCGTATCCAGCCGGTCTATTTTGATTTTTTTCCCTGAAGACGGGGCATGGACGAAGCGAC
>ENA-ORDP01000442-ORDP01000442.1-marine-sediment-metagenome-genome-assembly--contig:-NODE-442-length-27428-cov-3.153838_pt1 | contig 27428 bp, 32 predicted proteins | sample MGYA00248627_ERZ508539 | MGnify/ENA primary metagenome ERZ508539 (study PRJEB26208, sample SAMN05571518) | marine sediment metagenome | biome: deep sea; feature: Hydrothermal vent; material... | reverse complement strand
TAGCGCCGGTCGCGGCGTTGGAATTCCGAGACGGCGTTGAGGAAATCATCCTCTGCGAGCTCTGCCGGGAAGACGAGGGCCTGCCCGACGGGCCCGTCAACAAGGCCGGCATTCACCCCAGGTTCGACATTATCCCCGAGTGGAGCGGGCTATGAATTACCGGGTCGGCGACCGCGTTTACGTGCCATCCCGCGACGAGCACATGACGGTGATCGGCACGATGTTGGCCGGGTACTGCATGCGCGAAACGCCGGCGAGGTCGCTGCCCGCCGAGGAGCACCACTTGCACAGAAAGGCGACGATTCTGGGTTCAAAGTGGGTACTAGACACCAGTCACCCTCCGAGCGCGACGTTGATCATGTCAAAAATTTGCAGCGGCGTGTTGTTCTTGACGTCGATGGCGGCGCGCAGACAGGTGGCCGTACAGGTGCCGCAGCCTTGGCACAAGGCTTCGTTGACGCTTGCCTTTTCAGCGTCGAGCTTAATGGCGTCAAAGGGGCAGGCCTGTACGCACATGGCGCAGCCGGTGCAAAGATCCGTGACCACCCGGGCCACCGAGGGCGACGCCGCCAGGGTTTCCTGGGACAGCAGGATGATCGCCTTGGCCGCCGCCGCGCTGGCCTGGGCCACGGTTTCGGGGATGTCCTTCGGCGATTGGCCGGCGCCGGCCAGGAAGACGCCCGCGGTGACGCTTTCCACCGGCTTCAGCTTGGGGTGGGCCTCGGCCAGGAAGCCGTCCTTGTCCAGGGAAATCTTGAGGACCTTGGCCATTTCCCTGGTTCCCCTGGTCGGAACCATGGCCACCGCCAGCACCACCATGTCGGCGTTGATCTCGACCATTTGTCCGGACAGGGTGTCGGAACCCTGGACGATGATCTTGCCGTCTTCTTCGTAAAGCTGGGACACCTTGCCGCGCAGGTACATGACGTGATCGTCGTCGATGGCGCGCTGGATGAATTCCTCGTAGCCTTTGCCGCCGGAGCGGATGTCGATATAGAAAATGTGCGCCTTGCCGTCGGGAACGTGCTTTTTGTACAGCATGGCGTGCTTGGCCGTGTACATGCAGCAGACCTTGGAGCAATAGGGGCAGTGAAGCTCGGGGTCGCGCGAGCCGACGCATTGAATAAAGACGATTTTCTTGGGAACCTTGTGGTCCGAAGGGCGCAGGATGTGGCCGCCGGTGGCGCCGGAGGCCGAACACAGCCGTTCGAATTGCAGGCCGTCGAGCACGTCCGGGTACTTGCCATAGCCGTATTCGGACAGTTTTTCCTTACCGTAAAGCTCGAACCCGGTGGCGACGATGATGGCCCCGATCTCTTCCTCGATGGTCTCGGGCTGCATGTCGAAGTCGATGGCCAATGGCTCGCAAACGTCGGGCTCGGCGCACTTGCCGCAGGAGATGGGATTGATGCCCATGCAGGTGTCTTCGTCCAGGTAGAAGGTGGCGGGAATGGACTGGGCGAAGGGAATGAAAATGGCGCGGCGCCCGGTGAGCCCTAAATCGTATTCGTTGGGAACGATGATCGGGCAGACGTCCGTGCAATGATCGCACAGTTTGCACAGCTCGGCGTCCACGTAAGTGGGCTTCTTGTGGATCTTGGCCTTGAAGTTGCCGACGAAGCCGGTGACTTCCGTAACTTCGCTTTTGATGTGCAGCTTGATCTTGGGGTTTTTTGACAGCTCCACCATCTTGGGCGAGAGGATGCACTGGGAGCAGTCCAGCGTCGGGAAGGTCTCGGACAACTTGAGCATGTTGCCGCCGATGGTGGGGTCTTTCTCCACCAGGACCACTTCATAGCCGGCCGCCGCCATGTCCAGGGACGCCTGGATGCCGGCGATGCCGGCGCCGATGACCATCACCCGGCGGGTGACGGGAATGCGCTGGGGGGTCAGGGATTCGTTGCGCATGACCTTCATGAAGGCGCTGCGGGTGATCTTGATGGCTTTTTCGGTGCCCACGTCCTTGTCTTTGTGGACCCAGCTGCACTGTTCGCGGATGTTGGCGATTTCGCATTGGAACTGATTGACGCCGGCGAGCTCGGTGACGTCGCGGAAGGTCTTTTCGTGGAGGGTGGGCGAGCAGCAGGCGACGACGACGCTGTCCAGCTTGTTGTCCTTGATGGCCTCGATAACCGTGTTCTGGCCCGGCTCGGAGCACATATAGAGGTAGTCCTCGGAGAAGACCACGCCTTCCTCCTTGGCCAGTTCCTCTTTCACCTTTTTGACGTCGACGGTCGCGGCGATGTTGGTGCCGCAGTGGCAGACGAAAACTCCGGTGCGCTTTGTCATCCCATTTCCTCGGAAGCTATCAGCGGCCGCGCCTTCAGCGGCCCTACTTCTTACCTTTTTTCTTGTTTACCTTGGTCTTGCCCGCCTTCGCCTTGCCCTTGCTCTCGCCCAAGACTTCCTTGGCGTAATCGTATCCTCTTTCAAAGGCCTTGACGTTGTGCGTGAGAAACCGGTCCGGGACCAGGCCGGGCAGGGCGTTCTTCATGGCTTCGGGGGAAACCACCCCGGTGATTCCGGTAAAGAACCCGAGAGTCACCAAGTTGGTGAAAATGCGGTTGCCCAGCTCCTCGGCGAAGCGGGTCGCCGGCACCACGTGCAAGGTGATGTTGTCGCGCGCGGGCCGCGTCTTGACCAGGTCCTGGTCGGCGATGAGGACGCCGTCATCGCTCATTTGCGGCTCGTACTTGTCGTAGGCCTCCTGAGACAAGGTGATGAGAATGTCCGCCTTGGTGACGTAAGGATAGGCGATGCGCTCATCGGAAACCACCAGCTGCGAGGCGCAGGCGCCGCCGCGGGCCTCGGGGCCGAAGCTCTGGGTCATGGTGGCGAACTTGTCGTCGAAAATGTTCGCCGCCTTGCCGGCGATCAGGGCGCAACGCACGATTCCCTGTCCGCCAAATCCTGAGAATCTGATTTCACTCATTCGCCGCAATCCCCTTCACATTCGGTCTTGCCGTAAAGCTGGTAATCGTCGCCCATGACGGTGCTGAACTGGGTGTTCATGGCCTCCAGGAACGAGGGGTTGTCCCTATCGACGAACTTTCCCATGATGATCTTGTCCTGAAAGCCGATGTCGACTTCCCGGGTGTCGGCGCCGTGCTTGATCTCGGACTTGTCGTGATAGTACTGCAAAGCGTCCAGGCCGTCGCCGAGGCGGTTCCTGCGGGCGTATAGCGTCGTGCAGGGCGTGATCACCTCAATGAAGGACAGGCCTTTCTTGTTGAAGGCCTCCTGGATTGAGCCGGTGATGCGCCGGGCGTGCAGGGAGGTCCAGCGGGCGACGTAGTTGGCGCCGCAGGCGTCGGCCAGGAACGGCAGGCTGAAAGCGTTCTCGAAATTGCCGTGGGGCGCGGTGGAGGCGTTGGCGGTTTTCGGCGTCGTCGGCGTCACTTGGCCGCCGGTCATGCCGTAGGTGAAGTTGTTCACGCAGATGACGATCAGGTCCATGTTGCGCCGGGCGGCGTGGATGAAGTGATTGCCGCCGATGCCCATGATGTCGCCATCGCCGCTGAAGACCACCACCTTGAGTTCGGGGTTGGCCAGCTTCAGTCCGGTGGCGAAGGCGATGGGGCGGCCATGGGTGGTGTGAAAGGAATCCAGGTTGACGTAGCCGGCGACCCGGCCGGTGCAGCCGATGCCCGAGACCACGGCCAGCTTGTCCATATCGATGCCGCTTTTCTTGACGGCTTCGGCGAAAGAGGTGACGACCGTGCCTATGCCGCAGCCGGGACACCAGATATGGGGCATCCGCTCCATGCGCAGGAAGTTGGCCATGGGGTTTCCTTCGATGAAATCCTCCCCGTCGGCGTATTCTTGGTCTTCGGCGGTTGTCTCGGTCATTTGATTGCCTCCTTGATGGCGGCGACGATGTCGTCGGGGTCATGGACGTCGCCGCCCGGGTGGGGGATGGAGACGACCTTGCACTGTCCGCCGGCGCACCTTTCGGCCTCCAACACCATTTGTCCCATGTTGATTTCGGGGAAGATGATGGCCTTCACGTCCTTGGCCACTTCCTTGATTCGCTTTTCGGGGAAGGGCCATGCGGTGATCAGGCGGATGGAGCCGACCTTGATTCCGGCCTCCTTCGCCAATTGAACGGCCCTGACCGCCACCCTGGACGTAATGCCGTAGGACATGACGACGACCTCGGCGCCTTTGACGTCCGTTTCCTCGAGTTTGATGATCTTGTCGGCGTTATTCTTGATCTTGTCGATCAAATGGGGAATGACGATTTTCTGCTGGGCGACGGTGAGGGCCGGGTAGCCGCGTTCGTCATGGGTCAGGCCGGTGGCGTGCATGTGGTGGCCGTCGCCGGCCTTGGCCATGGGCGCGATGCCGTCCTTGCCGACCTTGTAGGGTTTGTATTGCCCCTTGGGGCCGTCGTACCAGCGGCGGTCCAGGACGTTGATGTCCTTGGCCTCGGGAATCACCACCTTTTCATGCATATGTCCGATGCATTCGTCGATCATGATGAAGACAGGAACGCGGTAGGTCTCCGACAGGTTGAAGGCCTCGATGGTGAGGTCGAAGCACTCCTGGGGCGAATCGGGGCAGAGCGCGATGATTTCGTAATCGCCGTGAGAGCCCCAGCGCACCTGCATCATGTCCTGCTGGGCGACGTAGGTGGGCAGCCCGGTGGAAGGGCCGGCGCGCTGGACGTTGGTGATGACCATGGGGACCTCCATCATCACCGCCAGGCCGATGTTTTCCATCATCAGCGAAAATCCGGGACCAGAGGTGGTGGTCATCACCTTGGCGCCGCCCCAAACGGCGCCGATGTTGGCGGCCAAGGCGGCGATTTCGTCCTCCATCTGGATAAAGATGCCGCCGATCTTGGGAATGCGCTCGGCGAACAGCTCGGCGATCTCGGTGGAGGGCGTAATCGGGTAGGCGGCGAAAAAGTTGGCCCCGGAGACGAGACCGCCTTCGGTAACGGCGTGGTTGCCGTCCAAAAAATGGGTGCCGGTGTCGACGGCCTTGGGATTAGCGGCGATCTTGCGCACGGTTACTTCTCCTCTTCAACGGGCTCTTCAACGGGCGTAACGAAAAGCGCGAATTCAGGACAAATGATTTCGCACATACGGCAATTGTTGCAATTCTCGGCGGCCTTGACAAAAGGCGGATGGTAGCCCTTTGCGTTGTACTCCAATGAAATTTCCAAAACGTCCTCAACGCAGTATTCAACGCAAAAACCACAGCCCTTGCACCAATTTTTATTGATGGTGAGTGCGCCTTTCTGACTTTTGAGGGCTCCGAAGAACATTACAAAAATCCTTTCTCGGCAAGCACCGGACAGGGGTTTATGTAATGGGCGTCCAAGCCGATCTCGGTGGAGGGCCTCTCGAAAGCCATGGCCATCAACTGGGTGAAATAAACCACGGGAATATGTTCGAAGCCCGGGTATGCGCGCGCCGCGTCCTCTTGGCGGCTGTCCAGGTTGAAGGCGCAAAGGGGGCAGCTGACGGCGACGATGTCGGCGCCCTGGGCCTTGGCGGACTTGAGAATCTTCTGTGTTTGCTGAGCCACGATCTCCGGCTTGTCGACGGTCTGGTAGGAGGCGCAGCACTCGGACCTGTGGGGGAAGTCCACCGCACTGGCGCCGAGGGCTTCAATCAAACCCTCGAAAAAGGAGGGGTTCTCCACGTCGTCGAAGGCCACTTCCCTGGGCCGCGTCAGCAAACAGCCGTAATAGCCGGCCACCTTCAGGCCCTCCAGGGGCTTGGTCACTTTCTCCGACAGCGCCTCGTAGCCGATCTTGTCGCGCAAGACCTCCATCAGGTGGGTGACCTCGACGTCGCCTTCGTAGTCCACTTCCTCATCGTACATGAAGTCGTTCATCCGCTCCAAGATGTCCGGGTTGGCCTTGACGTGCAGGTTGGCCCTTTTCAGCGTGTTGTAGCACATGGCGCAGGTGGTGGTGAGCTCCCCGGCCTCGGCCTCCTTGGTCCGGATCAGATTGCGGACCGGGGCCAAATGGCGCATCAAGTCGTCGCTGGCCAGGGAGAAAACCGTGCCGCAGCAGTTCCAGCGCTCAAGCTCTTCAAGCTCGACGCCAAGGAACTTCATCGAGGAAATGGTGGAGTCCTCGAAGTTCCTCGCCTTGTCCTTGAGCGTACAGCCTGGGTAGTAACTGAGCTTCATTATGGAACGCGCCCCACTCCAACGAAGTGACGGAATATATAGATAAACCGGGAGTTTGTAAGGATGTTTCCCGGCGGCGAAATTGGAAACACCCGCTAGGGGAGCGCCGCCGTCTCTTTAGGGCGGGGGCTGGCCCACCCGTTAGGGCGGGCGGCCCACCCGGAGCGATGGTGGAAGCGGTCGGCTATCAGCCGTCAGCTATCAGCCGTCAGCTACCCGCCCCCTTAACCCCAACCAAGGGCAAGGCCCTTGGAACCCGTGAAATTAAGCAATTACATCATGTCCCCGAAATTGTTTTGGAGGACGTGGAAATTGTCGACTATCATTAGGCGTAATGAAGGAGCCACACCATGCGCACACGCACACATCCCGGAAAATTGCTAAAGCGGGAATTGGCGGCCCGCAAATTGAGCGCCAACAAGCTTGCGCTTGAAATCAGAGTCCCCGCCAATCGCATCACGGCCATCATCAACTGCGAGCGCACAGTGACGGTGGAAACGGCGCTGCGCCTCGGCGTTTACTTTGGCGCCGGCCCCGGCCTTTGGTCGACCATGCAGCTAAATCACGACCTGAGCATCGCAACACAAAAAATGGCCGATGAACTAAAACGCATCGTCCGCGCGACCGCTTCAGGCGAAACGCCGGAAACGGCGTAAGGTCAGGATGCTTAATTCAAAAGAGGCGAAAATGCTAAAATGCAAGACCTGCCCCTGCCCTGACCCCCACCTATCAAATATCCATTTAATCTGTCCCAAAAAGGGTCATGCCGATTAATCCCGTATCGTCACGCATTGTTTTCAATGCCTCAGCATCATCCCTCAAACATTTATCCCATAAAATTGCCGCCCTATCAGCGTCATACCCATTATTCTTTTAGCGCATAACAAATTTGTCTAAATATTTCCTGCCCTTTATATCCACCAATATCATCAGGTTCCCAGCCTTTCTTAGACAGGCGGTCATAGACCTTAACTGGAAAAGTCATTCCAAACATTTTTCTCTCCAAAAAATTTCAGACATTATACATTAAATTGAAAAAATGCAGGTTAATCACACCATCCTTCACGCTTCCCTCCGTCATAGGCCCGCGCTAGTCCCTTGCTCAGCATCACTGCCGATACATCCTCGCCGGTCATGGTTAGCACCCGCGCCACGACGCGGCCCGCGTATTTGCCTAGCCGTACGTCGGTGAGTCGGACTTGGGGGGTGGCTAGGGTGGTTAGGTGGGTGCGGGCTTGGATTGCCAGAGTGCGCTCTTTCTTACAGGCGGCTTTTAGTTCAGGGGCGTCTATTCCGGCTAGGCGGACTTTTGTGCGCATTGTTAGGCCGGGCCATAGGGGGACGTCCACGGTTAGGGTGTCGCCGTCTTGGATGGAGATGACGCGGGCGGTGTAGGGGCCTAGGATGGGCGGGGCTTTGGCCGCCGTCGCCGTCGATGCGGTTAGGGCGAGGCAAAGGGCGGCTTTTAATAATAGCGTGTGGTTTCTTGATGGTGACGGTTTGGGCTTCATGGGGGTGTGAGGTTAGCGTTGCGGGCGCTATTCGTAAACAAAAATGAGACTCATAGTCTGTAGACCAATAATGTTCGCCGTGGCGTTCTTGCGGGCATGGATATCCGCAAGCAAGTGGGCCGAAATCTGAAGGCCATCCGGCTCCAAAGAAAGTTGTCCCAGGAGCAGCTCGCCTTCGAGTGCGGCATGCACCGCACCTACATCAGCGGCATCGAGCGCGGGGTGCGCAACCCTTCCGCCCTCGTGCTGAGCAAAATCGCAAAAGCCCTCAACGTGGAACCCCACGAACTCTTGATTACTGACGGGAAATAGTGTCCCGATTAATCATAAAGTCGAATGTCCCCATGAATTAGCCGGAAGGTTTCGGGATGCATTCTACATAGGAGCGGATAACGGGAGTCTCCACCGCTCGTTTATCCGAGCGATCCCGGAACTCAAACGCAGGAAATTTCCTGACAAACGCCTCTGCCGCGGCAATGCACTCAGGTTGGGTTTCGAATCGAACCGGCGCGTGGTCGATATCCTCCGTCGATGAAAAGAGGACGATTATCAGCAGCCATTCCATCAATGCCTCCACTCCGTTGACGCAATCAAAGGGATAAGAAAGACCATAGGCGGTTCGTGTTTGACGGGCAAGCTGTGCGCTAGGCTGGCCTTCTCTTTCGCGGGGCGAAAAAGACGTGGATGGCCGTGTCGAGCACGGCCATGACTGAAGAGTTCGATGCTTACCTTGACAAATTCGCCCCCCCGTCCCCTTATTCGCGCGAACATTTGTGAAGGCTTACGATGACCGAGGATATGCATCCCTACCGCACCCACACCTGCGGCCAATTGAGGCTGGAGGACGCTTCCCGGAAGGCCCGCCTTTCCGGCTGGCTGCACCGCAAGCGCGATCACGGCAATCTGCTTTTCATCGACTTGCGCGACCATTACGGATTGACTCAGATCGTCATCGACGTCTCCAGTCCGCTGTTCGAAACCGCCGAGAAAGCGCGGCCCGAAAGCGTGCTCACCGTCACCGGCACTGTGGTCAAGCGCTCGGAAGACACCATCAACCCCAGCTTTCCCACCGGCCAGGTGGAGCTCCGGGTGGAGCATATCCACGTCGAGTCGCCGGCCGATACGCTGCCCATGCAGGTGGCCGGCGACGCCGAGTTTTCCGACGACATGCGCCTTCGCCACCGCTTTCTCGATTTGCGCCGCCAGGGCATGCACGCCAACATCCAGTTGCGCTCGCAAGTCATTTCGTCCTTCCGCCGCCACATGACGGATCAAGGGTTCCTGGAGATCCAGACGCCGATCCTCACCGCCTCGTCGCCGGAAGGGGCCAGGGACTATCTGACGCCCAGCCGCAACCATCCGGGAAAGTTCTACGCCCTGCCCCAGGCGCCCCAGCAGTTCAAGCAGCTTCTCATGGTGTCGGGGTTCGACAAGTATTTCCAGATCGCGCCGTGCTTTCGCGACGAGGACGCCCGCGCCGACCGCTCTCCGGGGGAGTTCTACCAGTTGGACTTCGAGTTGGCCTTCGCCACACAGGAGGACGTTTTCTCGGCAATAGAGCCGGTCCTCCATGACGTATTCGAGGAATTCAGCGCCGCGCGCGGCGTTAATGCGCCGCCGTTCCCCCGCATAACCTACGCCGAGACCATGGAGAAATACGGCGACGACAAGCCGGACCTGCGCAATCCGCTTCAGATGCGCGACGTCACCGAAGCCTTTCGCGGCTCCGGCTTCGGCCTGTTCGCCCGCAATGTTGAAAAGGGGGCCGTCGTGCGCGCCCTTCCGGCGCCGGGGGCGGCTTCAAGGCCGCGCAGCTTTTTCGACAAGCTCAACGATTGGGCGCGCGACGAGGGGGCCGGCGGCCTCGGCTACATCATTTTCGCCGGCGGCGAGGCCAAGGGGCCCATCGGCAAGAACCTGGAAGAGGACCGCATCGCCGCCATCAAGGAGGCCGTTGGCGCCGGCGACGGCGACGCCGTATTTTTTGTTTGCGGCCAAAAGAAGGACGCCGAAAGGTTCTCCGCCGCGGCGCGGGCCAGGGTGTGCGCCGAGTTGGGGCTTTTAGAGGAGAACGCGTTCCGTTTCTGCTGGATCGTCGATTACCCCATGTACGAACTGAACGAGGATACAGGCCAGGTGGAGTTCAGCCACAATCCCTTCTCCATGCCGCAAGGGGGCCTGGAGGCCTTGGAGACCATGGACCCGTTGGACATCCTCGCCTACCAGTACGACATCGTCTGCAACGGCGTCGAGTTATCCAGCGGCGCCATCCGCAACCACAGCCCTAGTATCATGTACAAGGCCTTTAAAATCGCCGGATACGCCAAGAAAGAGGTGGAGGAGCAGTTCGGCGGCCTGCTTTCCGCCTTTAAGTTCGGGGCCCCGCCCCACGGCGGCGCGGCCCCGGGGATCGACCGCATGGTCATGTTGCTGGCCGGCGAGCCCAACATCCGCGAGGTCATCGCCTTCCCCATGAACCAGCAGGCTCAGGATCTGCTCATGGGCGCGCCGTCGGCCGTCGAGCCCCGGCGCCTGAAGGAGCTGCACATCCGCCTCAATTTACCCCCCAAATTACCCGGGGCGAAAAAGACGGATGACGGATCGAAAGAAGGGGAAAAGGCGTCTACTTAACGCCTACTACTTGACGCCCATTACTTAACGCCCATTACTTAACGTCCATTACTTAACGTCCGAGGCCACCCGCATGCGGGTGATGCTGTCGGGCTTGCTGACGATGCCGTTCATCACCGAAGAGCCCTTTTTGATCATATCCACGAACTCCATGCCTTCGACCACCTTGCCCCAGATGGTGTACTGGCCGTCCAGGTGAGGCGACGCCCCCAGCATGATGAAGAATTGGGCGTCGGCGCTGTTGGGATCGGACGTCCTGGCCATGGACGTCACCCCGCGCAGGTGACGTTCGTCGGAGAACTCGGCCTTGAGCTTGACGCCCGAGCCGCCTTTGCCGTTGTCGCCGCCTTGGACCATGAAGCCGTCAATCACCCGATGGAACTTAAGCCCGTCGTAATAGCCTTCACGGACGAGCTTCTTGATCTGGGCGACATGGTTAGGGGCCAGATCGGGCCTCATTTCGATGACCACGCGGCCGTCTTTCAGGTCCAGAAAGAGCGTGTTTTCCGGGTCGCCCGCCAAGGCTGCGCCGGTCATGACCAAGCCGCCGAGGAGAAGAGCGAAAAGAAAAGAGACATGGCGCGCCATTTTTTTAATCCATATTGAAGTTTATGAATAAAAACGGATGAGAATACTACACGGTTTCGCATCCGATGTGTAGAGGTCATAAGGCGTGGGTCTTTTGTATCAATCGAACAGGGCGTCGATTTCGGATTGGCCGAGGGAGTTTTCTTTTTCCAGTTGCGGACCGTGGAGCATCTTTTCGTCCTCGGTCTTTTTCTCTTCCGGCTTGATTTCGACCTTCTCCAGCTCTTCCTTGCCCCAGATGTCCATCAGGGCGTTGACCCTTTTTTCCACATAGGTGACGGATTTGGCGATCTTGGTGACCCGCTGGCCGGTGATGTCCTGGAAGGCGCAGGCCTCAAAGACCTTCTGCCCGTTTTCAACGATTTTGACGAGCAGGGCTGTTTGTTCGGGATCGGTGATGGTCTTTTTTAATTCCACCACCGCCTCTTCGTTGCCTTCCATGGCGATCATGATGGTTTCGGTGGCTTCCTCGGTGGCCTTGACGATAGCGTCCAACTGGTCGGACATGCTTTCAAATTGATGGACGTCGTCGGCGTCGCGCTCGATGGCGACGATTTCCTCGCGAACCCTCTGGATGTATTGGAAAAGACCGAAGAGCTCTTTTTTCAGCATTTCAGTTTCTTGTAATTCTGTCATAGCGCCATCCTGTCCGAGCCAATTGGCTGATGAAAGCGGTGAAAAGATAGTTTTCCACGTAACTTCAACATCCTACTTTTAAGTTCATAGTGTTAATAAAAACTTTCCAAAACCCATTCTCGGCGTTTTAAGCGGCGGCGGGCCTTTGAGCCGCCACCATCTTGATTGATGCGAATTGCCCATTATCTTTCTATATAGTGTTCGTGGCCGCTCTTATCCAAGCCGGCGTAAGGAAAAACACATGGCGTTAATGACCTGGAAAGACGCGTTTAAATGCGGGAACCCGTCCGTGGACCATGAACATGAAGTCCTGATCAACCTCATCAACGAGATGCACGGCAAGGCCGGCGCCGATTGCTCCCCCGATGGCGCCGAGGACGTAATCAAGCAATATCTCGGCGAGATTCACGCCCTCATCGAGGCCCATTTCGCCCTTGAGGAAAAGATTATGCGCGACATCGGCTTTAAGGGCTACGCCGCCCACAAGGAAGACCATGGAAAATTGCTGGATGAAATCCGCGACATCATGGAAAGCGTCACCGGGGACTCATGGGAGGATTATGAAAAGGACTTGGCGAAATCCATGAGCCGCTGGTTCGGCGTCCACTTCGCCACTTACGATAGGGATTTTCACAGCGCCCATTCCGGGTGATTCGGAGCGGGCTCTTTTCATCGTTGTTTTTTTAATGACACGGATTCACACGGATGAACGCGGATGAACAAAGATTAAAGCCGCCTTTCATGTTCATCCGCGCCCATCCGTGTGAATCCGTGGAGTTTGGGGTCAGGTCTTGAATGTTGAATTTATATATTTTTATCAAATGCAACATTCAAGACCTGACCCCACTCACCTTTTATGTGCGGGGGCCATCACGGATGATTTGGAGCCTCAAGCCGCCTCGAACGCCACCACCTCAATGTCATCGGTGCGCATCGAGGCTTTCCACAGGTCGTAATGCATCTGCTGGGTCAGCCAGCTTTTAAGGCCCGCCGCCGAAGGCCTTGGACAGGCGTATGGCCATTTCCGGCGAAACCCCCGAATGGCCGTTGAGCAGCTCCGACAACGCCTTGCGCGACACCCCCAGCCCCTTGGCCGCCCGGGTGACTCTAAGCCCCAACGGCTCCAAACAAAACTCCCGAACAGCCTCTCCAGGATGGGGCGGATTGTGCATCTGCATGGCGCGCCGCTCCTAGTGAATTGGCGGCGAAGTGACTGCCCCCCTTTCCTCTTTACAGGAGGGACAACTGGTCCACTTCATCAAGACGGATCACTCCAACCAGCAACCATGAATCTGGATATCGTGAGTGAGCTCCTAAGGCGAAAACCATTCCTCTTTCTGGGTATTCAATGTTGAAAGTTTCATCCATTTTTCTTAGGGCGTCTTTTTCTCCAGAAATCTTTTCAAACCTGTAAAACATTGCCGCTGTTTCCCAATCGCCACAAATGTTTTCGTGGCGACGGCCGTCATCCGTAGTGTACTTGAACTTGAACTCGTAGGGGCAAGGCTCAAGAGGCTTCTGTCGTTGCGTTAGAAAAGACAATTGGCTTGCCGCCGCTGTATACCCATGCCTCTCCTTATTTATGGCTTCAGGGCGTTTTTTCTTGAACGTGAACACAGTATCTCTTGGTCGGATGAGCGCTAACGTCGCGCCGTTGTTGGCCGCTTCAAGAGTGGAACTGACAATTAACGGATGAAGGAATTCGGCCCGTTCTTTTTTTGGCATTTCTTTGCCGGGTCTGATCGTTCCTTCTTGAACCCTTTGACTCTCTGGACGTTTATCATCAGTTGGCTTCCGCCAATCATATTCGATCCATTGCCAACGGATGAATTTCTGGTCTTCAAGATAGCGGAAAGGAACTGGAAATTGACGGCGCCACTTACGTTCAGGAGTTACGCCTGCGCAGCAGACGGTTTCGCCGTGTTTGTCACCCGCATGGGGCAGCGCTTTCACCAGCATTAAAACGCGTTCGTGACCTGACTTCACCGCCATTCTTTGAAATTCCTTTCCGGACCCCAAGATGGCTGATATTAGCATCAATAATATCGTATAATGCTTCGGACACAATCTTTCGATGACAGCCGTTCGGGTCGCGCTCGTAGCACATAAGGCAAGCTCCACCTTCACTAGCAATCTCGGCGGCCCTTTCCAGGTCTGCTTTGAACTTCGAGGTCGTCATTTGAGCAGAGAATATTTTTATATAGTCATCAAGCCGCCCCTCGCGGGCGGCGTCACGCCCGTTCTTGGGATTGCCAAGGCCGACAAGGTGGATGTAATCGATCCCGATATTCTCCAGCGCTTCACGGAGAATATTTTTTGAAAAACCCTTGCGGCGGGAAATAGGAGCTTCGCGGACATCAATCAGGGTGGTAACGCCAGCAAATGCAAGAACTGCAAGGAAGTCCTCCAAAGAGGCTCCTTCGTAGCCGATTGTCGCGACTGACGTCATGATTAATCCTCCACCGCGCCCATAAAACCACAATCATGAACAAACGTCATTAAGGAAAGATTGACGCCAAAAGGCCATTCCGAGTGATTGCGCCTCATCACCGCTCCGATCCTCGCCGGCCGTTGACGAAGGCGCGCAAGACGGCGTTGATGCGGGTTTGGTAGCCCTTGCCGTGGTCCTTGAACCAATCGACCACGTCCCGGTCCAGGCGGATGGTGACCCGTTCCTTGTTTGCGGGCAAGACGAGTTCGGCGCCTTCCCAGAACCGCGCGTCGGTCTCCGGGATGTCTGAATAATCAATCTCATCGTCTTTCATGTGCGCTTGGCTTTATCCCATTCGAACTCCATCTATATTATATGTACGAATGTATGCACAAAAATCAAGGTGAATTTAATTGTTTTTCTTTAAATGACACGGGTTCATCCGCGTCACTCGTTTCCTTCCTGCGCGCCATCCTCCGTGCGCCTGTGCGTCCTTCGCGGTTAATTCTTCCTTTCTCCCAACCAAGAAAAACAGATAAACATCCTATTTATACTTGACATCCGATTATTATCTGCTAATATTCATGTTGGGTTCTTATTTGGGGGGTGGGGAAAAGGCCATAAACGTCCCTCAGTGACCAGGGATGACCAGAATTACACGGGGAAAACATGTGCAAGCCCTTGAAAAACAAGGAAAACCAATGAAAAAAACGGGGGAAAAACGCTTGAAAACATACAAAAAAGCCCTAAAAAACCCTTATTTCTCGTCAAAAACGGAGTCGGCTCGGACGGCGTTGGCTGCTAGAAAAGGTGTAGGAGAAAAATGGCTTCGTTGACCCAAACGCCCGCCTGGAAGGCGCTGGAGGCCCACCGCGAGAAGATGGCGGCGGCTTCCATGTGCGCGTTGTTTGACGGGCATCCCGGCCGCTTCGCGCATTTCTCCCTGGCCTTGGACGATTTCCTGCTGGACTACTCCAAGAACCTGGTGACCGCGGAAACCATGAAGCTGCTGTTCGACCTGGCCCGCCAGGAAGACGTGGAGGGGTGGCGGGACCGCATGTTCTCAGGCGGGCATATCAATGTTAGCGAGGACCGCGCCGTCCTGCACACGGCGCTCCGCGACCGCTCCGGCGAGGCGGTGGTAACCGGCGGCGCCGACGTCATGCCCGGGGTGCGCGACGTCCTGGGCCAAATGCGCGCCTTCTCGGTGGCGGTGCGCGGCGGCATCTGGAAGGGGCACACGGGAGAGCCCGTCAGCGATGTGGTGAATATCGGCATCGGCGGCTCGGATTTGGGCCCCGCCATGGCGTGCCAGGCGCTTGCTCCCTATCACAAGCCGGGGCTCAATGTGCATTTCGTCTCCAACGTCGACGGGGCCCACATGGCGGAGACCCTTAAAGCCTTGAACCCGGAAACCACCCTGTTCATTGTCGCCTCCAAGACCTTCACCACCCAGGAAACCATGTCCAACGCCGCCACCGCCCGGGCCTGGGTCGCCGATTCCCTGGGCGAGGAGGCGGTGGCCCGCCATTTCGCGGCGCTCTCCGCCAATGAAAGCGCGGTGGCGGACTTCGGCGTCGAGACGCAAAACATGTTCCGCTTGTGGGATTGGGTGGGGGGGCGATTCTCGCTGTGGTCCAGCATCGGTTTGTCCATCGCCGTCGCCGCCGGCGCCGAGCGCTTCGAGGAAATGCTGGAAGGGGCTTACGCCATGGACCGGCATTTCCTGGAGGCGCCCTTGGAGTCCAACATGCCCGCGATCCTGGCCCTGATCGGGGTTTGGAATTGCAACTTCCTCGGCGCCCAGGCCCACGCCGTGCTGCCCTATGACCATAACTTGCGCCGCCTGCCCGCCTACCTTCAGCAGGCGGATATGGAAAGCAACGGCAAAAGCGTGACCCGGGACGGCGACCCCGTTGACCACCACACCGGCCCCGTCATTTTCGGCGCCCCCGGAACCAACGCCCAGCACACCTTTTTCCAGTTGCTCCACCAGGGGACGCGCATGATCTCCAGCGACTTCATCGCCGCCGCCGAGAGCTGTAACGCCGGGCCTGAACGCCACGCCATCCTGCTCGCCAACTTTTTCGCCCAGACCGAAGCCCTGATGCTGGGCAAGAAAGACGCTCATGCGCCGCACAAGAATTTCGAGGGCGGGCGCCCCACCAACTCCATCCTGTTTCGCAAACTGGACCCCCGGTCCCTCGGCATGCTGATCGCCCTTTATGAGCACAAGATCTTCGTTCAGGGCGTGATCTGGCGCATCAACTCCTTTGACCAGTGGGGAGTCGAGCTGGGCAAGCGGCTGGCGAAAGAGATTCTTCCCCAACTGACGGCGGCCCAACTGACGGCGGAAGCAGACGTGGACAACCACGACGGCTCCACCAACGGGCTGATTAATCACTACAAGAAACTCTTAGGGCGCGGGTCATGACCATCCGCCTGCTGCCGGAAAACCTGATTAACCGCATCGCCGCCGGAGAAGTGGTGGAAAGGCCCGCCTCCGCCGTCAAGGAGCTGGTGGAGAACGCCATCGACGCCGGCGCCCGGCGCATCTCCGTCACCATGCGCGACGGCGGGCGGGCGCTGATCTCGGTGACCGACGACGGATGCGGCATGGACCCGGAAGAATTGGCGCTGGCGGTGGAGCGTCACGCCACCTCAAAGCTCGCCGACGACGATTTGATCCGCATCTCCACCCTCGGCTTTCGCGGCGAGGCGCTGCCCTCCATGGGCGCCGTCAGCCGGCTCTCCATTGTCAGCCGCCGAGCCAATTCGGACTCCGCCTGGTCCATTTCGGTGGCCGGCGGCGCCAAGGGCGAGGTTGAGCCGGCGGCCCTCAACCAGGGAACCCGCGTCGAGATTAGGGACCTGTTCTACGCCACCCCGGCGCGGCTCAAGTTTCTGAAGACCCAGCGCACCGAATTGGCGCACGCCGTGGAGACCGTGAATCGCCTCGCCATGGCGCGCCCGGAGATCGCCTTCACGTTGAACGACGGCGCCCGGGACATGGTGAAATTGAGCGTCGCCCCCATGTCGGGCTGCGGAGACTTGTTCGACGCCCGCCTGGAAAGGCTCGGCGCCGTCATGGGAACCGGCTTCGCCGACAACGCCCTGCCCATCGACGCCGAGCGCGACGGCTTGCGCCTGACCGGCTTTGTCGGCTTGCCCACCTTGAACCGCAACAACGCAGCCAAGCAGTTCCTGTTCGTCAATGGCCGCCCGGTGCGCGACAAGCTGTTGTACGGGGCGGTTCGCGGGGCTTACAGAGATTTCCTGGCGTCGGACCGCTACCCCCTGGTGGCGCTGTTCCTGGAGGCCCCGCCGGAAGCGGTGGACGTCAACGTGCATCCGGCGAAAACCGAGGTGCGCTTCCGTGACTCAGGGACAGTGCGGGGGCTGATTGTCGGCGCCATCCGTCACGCCCTGGCCGAAGCCGGGCACCGGGCCTCCACATCCGTTTCAAGCGCGGCCCTCGGCGCGGCGCGTCCCGGCGGCGTGGGCGGCGTGGGGGGAGGATATTCGCCGTCTCGCGGAATGTCTGCCCGTGGAATGTCTGAACAGGCCGCCGCCTATCACGCGCCCTTGCCCGACATGGAAGCGGCGCCTCAGGCGCCGCCGCCCGCTTCCGAGGCGGATGAAGACGACATGGGCGATTATCCCCTGGGCGTGGCGCGGGCGCAGGTGCATGAGACCTATATCGTCGCCCAAAGCGCCGACGGTATCGTCATCGTCGACCAGCACGCGGCCCATGAGCGCCTGGTCCATGAGCGCATCAAGCAGGGCATGGAGAACGGCGGCGTTCCCCGCCAAGGGCTGTTGATCCCCGAAGTGGTGGAGCTGGACGAGGTCTCGGCCGAGCGCCTGGCGGCCCATGCCGAGGAATTGCTGGACTTGGGCCTAGCGGTGGAGGCCTTCGGCCCCGGCGCCGTGGTGGTGCGCGAGGCCCCGGCGCTGCTGGGCGAAGCCGATTTGCAAGGGCTTGTGCGGGACTTGGCCGGCGATTTGGCGCCAGGGTATGGGGCTGAAGGAGACGGGTCGGCGTCCCTCAAGGACCGCCTGGGCGCGGTGGCGGCGACCATGGCCTGCCATTCCAGCGTCCGCGCCGGGCGCAGGCTCAACGCGCCTGAGATGAACGCCCTGCTGCGCCAGATGGAGGCGACGCCCCACTCCGGACAATGCAGCCACGGACGCCCCACCTACGTCGAGCTGAAGCTGGCCGACATCGAAAAACTGTTCGGCAGGAGGTGACGTCAGCCTTTTTTGAGGAACGAGACCTTGGCGGCGCCGTAGGTTCGCTCATCCAGGAGTTGGAAGCCCCGGGGGGGCTCGAAGATTTCCTTTGCCGAGGTTTCGGCGACGCAGATGGAGCCCGGGCCGATCCAGCCCTTGGCCGCCAAGCCGGTAAGGGCGGGGATCAGCAGCCCGCTTTCGTAAGGCGGGTCGAGGAAAGCGTAAGCGCACGGCGCCTTGGCCGCCAAGGGCGGCGGCGGCGGGTTGCCGGCGTCAAGCTTGAGGAAGACGGCGTTGCGCCACTTGCCGATGGCGGCGGCGTTTTTGCGGCAGCAGGCGATGGCGGCTCCGTCGTTGTCGATGAAGACGGCGCTGGCGGCGCCTCTGGACAGGGCCTCCAGGCCCAGGGCGCCGGTTCCGGCGAAGACATCGGCGACGGCGGCTCCGTCGATGCCGGGGCCGTCAACGCCATGCTCCAGGATGTTGAAAATGGCTTCGCGCGCCCGGTCCGAGGTGGGGCGCAGACCGCGAGCCCCCGGGGGGGCCTTGATGGCGCGGCCGCGGGCCGAACCGCCGACGATCCTCATGGCTGGAGCGCCTTGCCCAGTTGCTCGCGCAAAGCCTTGCCGGTGATCTCGGCGACCTCGCCGCGCTTGAGCTGGCCCAACTGAAAGGGACCATAGGCGATGCGGATGAGGCGGCTCACTTGAAGTCCCTGGTGTTCCAGCACCTTGCGGACCTCGCGGTTCTTGCCCTCGGTGAGGGACAGCGTCAGCCAGGCGTTGCCCTTGCGGCGGCTGTCCATCTTGGCGCGGATGGGGCCGTAGGCGACGCCGTCGATGGTGGAGCCCTTGGCGAGACTCTCAAGGCGCGCTTCGTCCACCTGGCCGTAGACCCGCGCCCGGTAGCGCCGCGTCCAGCCGGTGGAAGGAAGCTCCAGCTTGCGCGACAAGCCGCCGTCGTTGGTGATCAAAAGCAGCCCTTCCGAGTTCAGGTCCAGCCGCCCCACCGAGATCACCCGCCCCAGCTCCTTGGGCAGGCGATCGAAGACGCAAGGGCGCCCCTGTGGGTCGCCGTGGCTGGTGAGTAGTCCCGGCGGCTTGTGATAACGCCACAGCCGGGTCGCCTTGGCTTCGGGAATCGGCTTTCCGTCGACGGTAATTTTGTTTTCCGAGGTGACCGTGACCCCGGGCTCTTGAAGAGTTTTTCCGTCCACCGCCACCCTGCCGAGCGCAATCCAGCGCTCCGCCTCGCGGCGCGAACAGAGCCCTGAGCGAGCCAGCGCCTTGGCGACGCGCTCAGGTTTTTCGGCGGCGGCTTTAGAGGGGGCGTTCATTCATTCTTGTCGGGCATTCTCGTCGGGGGCGCTCTTGCGGCAGGCCTCGATGAAGGCGGCGAAGATGCGCACGTCGCCTTCGCTGATGGCGAACTCGGGATGCCACTGGACGCCCAGGCAAAACCGCTTGAGGGGGACTTCGACGCCTTCGATCACGCCGTCGGGGGCGCGGGCGTTGACCTTCAAGCTTTCCGGCTCGTCCTTGGCCGCCTGGTGGTGGGCGCTGTTCACCTGCATGGTTGCGACGCCGACGATGTCGTGAAGCAGGGAGCCCTCGACGATGCTCACCTGGTGGCCGGGCTCGTCGCGGGGATTGGGCTGTTCGTGAGCAAGCGCACCCGGGACCTCGTCGGCGATATGCTGGATCAGGGTTCCCCCGAGGACCACGTGCAGAAGCTGCTGGCCGCCGCAAATGGCGAGGATCGGCATGTCGCGCCCAAGGGCGGCGCGGACGGCGGCCAACTCGAAGGCGGTGCGTCCGTCCTTGGTGGTGACCGCCTTATGGCGCGACTCGGCGCCGAACAGGTCGGGATCCACGTCGAAATCGCCGCCGGTGACCAACAGGCCGTCTATATGATTGAGGTAGGCCTCAACATGCTCCGTCTCGTGTGGCAGGGCGATGGGCAATCCGCCGGCGTGAACCACGGCGCTGGCGTAGTTCCGGCGCAAGGCGTACCAGGGAAACTTGGAGTAGCCTCCAGGCTCTTCGGAATCCAGGGTTATGCCGATGGCGGGCGTTTTCATGAATGCACTCTACTTGACGTAAGCTATAATACCAGCCTGCACAGATAAACACCCACTGTGACGACGTCCGGAAGCCTCGCATCGCCGTCACAATGGGTGTTTATCTGTGCAGGTTGGTATAAGAGAAAAGCATGGTGTGTTCATGACTGTAAACGGTTTTATGGCGTTGGCTCTTGAGCAAGCCAGGAAGTCGGCGGAGCTGGGCGAGGTTCCGGTGGGGGCGGTGGTGGTTGACGGAGCCGGCGGCGACGTGCTGGCGGTCGGCGGCAATCGGACGGTGGAGTTCGACGATCCCACGGCCCACGCCGAGATGGTGGCCATTCGCCGCGCCGCTTCCTTGCAGGGGAGCTCCAGACTTCAGGGCTGTGACCTTTACGTGACCCTGGAGCCCTGCGCCATGTGCGCCGGGGCCATTTCCCTGGCCCGCATTCGCCGCCTTTACTTCGGCGCCTACGACGCCAAGGGCGGCGGCGTCGAGCATGGGGCGCGCGTCTTTGCGCAGGCCACGTGCAACCACAAGCCGGAAGTCTACGGCGGCGTTTCAGAAAAGGCTTCGGCGGAATTGCTGCAAGCGTTTTTCAAGGAGAGGCGGTGAGGGGCGGGCCGCGCCGCTGAATTACCGACCCCGGCGAGGAGATAAGGTCCGGGGCCGGTTTCCAGGCGGGCAAGGTTCCCGCGCCATGAAGCTTAAGAGTTCACCCTCACCCTCTGTGGGCTTCGCGGAGAACGTCTAGAGGGGCTTCTTTGTGGTTTCAAGGAACATCTTTGTGGTTTCAAGATCGACAAGGGACACCTCCTCGCCGACGTCGAACTCAAACAGGGCTTTATAGTCCTCCGGCCCTAACAGCTCCGCCGCTTGCGCCAAGAAATCCTGAATGGTTTTATTTGCGCTTGCCGTGAAGTCCTCAGCAGAGACAATCTCTTGTTCGCGCCTCTTCTCCATCTCCGCCTGAAAATTCTCACGAATGGCGAGAAGATCCTTCAGCTTCTGAGGGTCATCCTTGAGGCGCTCGGAAGCCTTATCAACAAAATCGTCTTTCAATGGAGCCTCCCCATCTGCGGATACCGAGCATTTCCGTCGCAGTTTATCCCAATCTGATTTGTTCGAACCATACGTTCCAAATAGGAAGGAACTTAAGGAGTATCCACGGGCTTTATTGACCGTCAGCGGGCCATTTGTCGAGTATAGCGCCTGATTGGCAAGCTGATGACAAACGCCATCAAGACCATATTTAAATATTGAGCCATGCGCCTTTGGATCGTTTGGCGCACAGATGCATGAGGAAATCCCCAGATTACCCGGCGCCGAACCGACGGCGCCTTCCGGGTAGATGTCGCTGTGCCCCTCTGGGTGATAATCCCCCCAACAGTACCAATAGAAATGATCTGCGGGTAAATCCGTGATCTTGTCGTAAACAGGTGGTGGTTTGTAATTGGTTACCCAGGTGTGGTCCAGTTTTTTGTCGATGCTGAGCGGATTGACCCAAGCATACAAAATAGTAGAGCCATCAGACATTGAATGCTCCCCCTTTCCATTGTTAAAGGTTAATGATCATCTTATTAATTAGTGTTTTAATAGTTTTATACCGTAATCCTAGGAAAGAAAATAGGAAATTAAATTTAAAAGCAATTATAGATAGAGGGTGGAGGGGAAGAGAGGAGAGGACTTCAGCGGCTGCGGTCGGTCTTATCCATGCGGCCCGCAACCGCAAGCCGGAAGTCTACGGCGGCGTTTCAGAAAAGGCTTCGGCGGAATTGCTGCAAGCGTTTTTCAGGGAGAGGCGGTGAGGGGCGCTCTATTCCGGAGCCGACAGAAATGACTTGAACATTACGTCGGCTTTCAGGGCGTCATCCAAAAGAAAATACCTCAACGCTATAATGAATTTTTCATTCGCCTCATCGCTTTCGCTGGCTGCGTCGAACAGTTTTAAGAGCCGGGCCGAATCACGGAGCAGTTTTTTGTGATATTCGGCGTGATCACCCACTTGCGGAAATTTCTCCTTTCGAAGGATGTCCTCCTCGTGTTGGAAGTGCCGTTTTAAGAAGCTTAAAAAGTCTTCCAGCAGACGCGCGGCGTCCTCGAATTTCCCTTTGTTGCAGGTGTTCGCGATAGTGTTGATAAAGTCGACGAGTTTTTGATGTTCGGCATCGATTGTTTCGTTATGCATTTTCAGGGAAGACGGCAATTCCAGTTTTTTCATTATTTATTTTCGCCTTTTTATTGTGCGCCAACCGATGTCGCGGCGGCAGAATCCTTCCGGCCAGTCGATCAGATCGACGGCTTGATACGCAAGTTTCTGAGCGTCGGCCACCGTCTTGCCGAGGGCGGTGACGCCCAGCACCCGTCCGCCGTTGGCGAAGACATTGGGGCCGTCGGCGACGGTTCCGGCGTGGAAGACAACCACGTTGTCCAATTCCTCGGCTTTTTCAAGGCCTTTGATTTGTGCGCCCTTCTCGTAATAGCCGGGGTAGCCGTTGGCGGCCATGACCACGGTTAGCGCTGCTTCATCGCGCCATTTCAGCTTTAGTTTGTCCAATCGACCCTCGGCGCAGGCCAGCAAAGCCTCCAGAAGGTCCGATTTCAGTTGCAGGATCAGCGGCTGGGTTTCGGGATCGCCGAAGCGGGCGTTGAACTCCAGAACCTTGGGGCCGTCGTTGGTGATCATCAGGCCGGCGTAGAGCACGCCTTTATAAGGGACGCCCTCGGCGGCCATGGCTTCGACGGTGGGCAAGATGATGGTGTTCATGATGGTTTTCGCCATCTTGCCGGTGATCACCGGCGCCGGCGAATAGGCGCCCATGCCGCCGGTATTGGGGCCTTCCCCGCCGTCGTGGGCCGACTTGTGGTCCTGGGCGGAAAGCAAGGGCAGCGCATGTTCGCCATCGACAAGGGCGAAGAAACTGGCCTCCTCGCCTCTCAGGAACTCCTCGATCACCACCTCGTCGCCGGCTTCGCCGAAGGCGCGCTCGGCCATAATATGGTCAATGGCGGCGTAGGCCTCGTTCTCGTTGCGGCACAGGATGACGCCTTTGCCGGCGGCCAAGCCGTCCGCCTTGACGACGATGGGGGCGCGTTTGCGCAGGATGTATTCCTTGGCGGCGTCGGGCTCGTCGAAGCGGTCATAGTATCCGCTGGGGATATTGTATTTGGCGCACAGGTCTTTCATGAAGCCCTTGGAGCCTTCTATTTTGGCGGCTTGGGCGCTGGGACCGAAGGCCTTGATGCCGGATTTCATCAATTGGTCCACCAATCCGGCGACCAGGGGCGCCTCGGGGCCGACGACGACGAAATCGATGTCGTTCTCGATGGCGAAGCAGACCAAATCGTCAATGTCATCCGCGCCGATGTCCACGCATTCGGCGACTTTGGCGATGCCGGCGTTGCCGGGTGCGCAATAGAGCTTTTTACACTTGGGTGATTTTGCGATCGCCCAGCACAGGGCGTGTTCGCGTCCTCCCGACCCAACCACCAAGACCCTCATTCGACGACTCCACGTTATTTCGATTGGTTTCTTATTTTTTGCCGACGGCTCCTGTATCGTACATACTGGCGAAGATGGCAACGGTTGAAAATACATCTTATGGAAGCGGCGAGCGCAATTCGCCGGTCCTAAGCGTTGGCGAGTTGGCGGGCGCGCTGAAGTGCGCCGTCGAGGATTCCTTCTCCCGGGTTCGGGTGCGCGGCGAAATTACCGGTTTCAAGCGCGCCGCCTCGGGCCACCTTTATTTCAAGCTCAAAGACGCGGACGCGGTGCTGGACGGCGTCTGCTGGCGTGGCGTCGCCGGGCGTCTGGGAATGGCTCCCGAGGACGGCATGGAGGTGGTGGCCACCGGGCGCATCACCACCTACGCCGCCCGCTCCAGTTACCAGATCGTCGTTGAGAGCATGGAGCTCGCCGGCGAGGGCGCACTGTTGAAACTGCTTGAGGACCGTAAGAAAAAGCTGGCCGAAGAGGGGCTGTTCGATGCTGACAAGAAAAAGCCGATCCCCTTCCTGCCCGAGGTCATCGGCGTCGTCACCTCGCCGACGGGGGCGGTGATCTGCGATATCCTGCACCGCCTGTCCGAGCGCTTCCCTCGCCGGGTTCTACTGTGGCCGGTTCTGGTGCAGGGCAAAGAGGCGTCCCAGCAAATCGCCGCCGCCATCGAGGGTTTTAACCGTTTAGAGTCCGCCACCTGCGTGACGCCAAAGGACGCCGTTCCCCGTCCCGACGTGCTGATCGTCGCCCGCGGAGGCGGAAGCCTGGAGGACCTTTGGGCCTTCAACGAGGAAGAAGTCGTCCGCGCCGCCTTCGCCAGCGAAATTCCCTTGATCTCGGCGGTCGGGCACGAGACCGACACGACCCTCATCGATTTCGCCGCCGACAAGCGGGCGCCGACGCCGACGGCGGCTGCGGAAATGGCGGTTCCGGTGCGCCTGGATCTGTTGGCCCAGGTGATGGACGGCGGCGCCCGGCTAACCGGCGCCATGGCGCGCCTTTTGGACAACAACGCCGCCCGCCTGGAGGGGCTGGCGCGGGGACTGCCCAACCTCAGACGCTTGGCCGAGGAGGCGGCGCAACGCCTGGACGACTGGGTCGAGCGGCTGAAGAACAGCTTGAAGGCGGGGGTGGAGCGGCGAAGCGCCCGTCTCAGGGAGCTGGCGGCCAAGCTCACCGATCCCGGCCGCGCCATCGCCCACGCCGCCCGCCTGCTGGAGGGACGGGCGCGGGCCTTGGAGATGGCCGCCAAGGGCCTGCTGCGCGAAAGACGCGCGCACTTCGACAGGGAAGCGGCGTTGCTGGAGAGCTATTCCCATAAGCGGGTGCTTGAGCGCGGCTTCGCCCTGGTCAGCGACGTCCAAGGCCGCCACCTCGGCTCCGCCGCCAAATTAAAACCTGGAATGGGAATATCCATCCGCTTCCATGACGGCGAAAGAGAGGCCGCCGCCGCCGGCAAACAAAAGCCCCGAAAGAAACCGCCCCCGGACCAAGGCGGACAGGGAACCTTGCTGTGAGGGCGGCGCTCTTCCTTGTCTTCCTGATTTTCTTTCTGACCGGTGCGATTCCCGCTCAGGCGTTGGAGTTGGACGGGGCTTTGACGCAAGGCGGGCTGGTGGTGGGACGCGCCGCTCCCGGTGCGCAAGTCGCCATCGAGGGCCGCAAGGTCCGGGTCTCAAAAGACGGCTTTTTCCTGATGGGGTTCGGCCGCGACGCCCCGGCCAAAGTCAAGCTGGTGGTGACGCGCCCCGATGGCGGCGTCCAATCCCGTGTTCTCGAAGTGGCCGGGCGGGAGTACGAAATTCAACGCATCGACGGTTTGCCTAAGCGCCAGGTGACGCCGAACCCCAAGGCCTTGCTACGCATCAAGGCCGACAACGCCAAGATCGGCGCCGTGCGCCGCCTGGACACGGACAGGGCTTACTTCGTCTCGGGCTTCGCATGGCCGGTTCGGGGACGCATCTCCGGCGTTTACGGCAGCCAGCGCATCCTCAACGGCAAGCCCAAAAGGCCCCATAACGGCGTCGACATCGCCGCTCCCCGGGGCGAGCCCGTAAAAGCCGCCGCCGACGGCGCCGTGGCGTTGGCTCACCCCGACATGTTCTATACCGGCAAAACCATGCTGATCGACCACGGCCACGGCCTAACAAGCGTCTACGCCCACATGAGCGAAATCCTGGTGGCGCAAGGCCAATGGGTGGCCAAGGGCCAGGTCATCGGCAAAGTCGGCGCCTCGGGCCGCGCCACCGGCCCCCACCTGCACTGGGGCGTCACGTTGAAAAAGACCCACCTGGACCCGGCTTTGCTGGCGGGGAAAATGGGGGGCCAATATTAAGTTTAACGCTTATCACACCCTGCAAATAATCCTCTCGGATTCCTTGGACAAAAGTCACTTCCTATTCCTTTTGGCGCTCTATCGGTCAACATTTCACTGACCCACCCCTTTTTCCCTTTGTACTCAACCCCATACAAGGTCATATTAACCAACAAAATATAAGTTATTATCAAACATGCATTGACTACGCTGCTTCAACGCTGATCCTGCCGGCGCACCGGGATTTCGGCTTGTGGATCAGGCGGGCCAGCCGGTCCGCGTACTGCTCGCCGGCCCGGGTCAGGCCGGTGATGTCCGAGGCGCTGAGGTAAATCAGCGTCTTAATGCGCTCGATGGGATGGGCCCAGCTTAAGCCCCTTGGGTTGACCCAGGCGCCGGAATTCATGCCCAGCACATGGGTGTGGTGGTCGCGCAAGCTCCCCGGCGGGGACGCCCTCCATGGCCCACTTCAAAAGGTCTTGGGCTTGGGCGCTTAAATTCCCCTCAAGATCCTCGGGCTGGCGGGTCCAGGCGCCGCCGTAATCGTCGCAGGCCCCAAGCAGGAAAAACAGCGCGATCATCAATATGCGGCGCGCGTTCATGCCTTCATCATAGCGCGTGATGAAAGTTGGCGCAAAACGCGCTTTATCTATGCTAAAAGGTGGTCCCATGAAAAACTTGTGGTCGGAAAAGGGCGCCCGGGCGGCCGTCGAGAGCCACGCCGGGCAGGGCGTTAGCGCGGACATCGCCTTGCGCGTTTATTCGGCGCGGCTGTTGGGAGGCGATCCCAAGCTGGTGCTGCACGGCGGCGGCAACGCCTCGGTCAAGACGCCGGCCAAATGCGTAACCGGCGAGGCCGTCCCCGCCCTGTTCGTCAAGGGCAGCGGCCATGATATGGGCCGTATCGAGGCGGCGGGTTTTGCCGCCGTGCGCCTTGAGCCGCTGTTGAAGCTGGCCAAGCTCGACAAGCTGGACGACAGGGACATGAACAACGCCAGGGCCTGCCATCTTCTGGACAGCCATTCCCCCGATCCGTCCGTGGAGTTCCTGCTGCACGCCTTTCTGCCTCACAAATATTGCGACCACACCCACTCAGACGCCGTGCTGGCCGTCACCAACCAGGCCGACGGCGGCAAACTGGCCCATGAGGTCTACAAAGGCCGCGCCGGCGTCGTTCCTTATATGAAGCCCGGCTTCGGTCTCGCCAAGAAAGCCCTGGAGGTTTATGAGGGCAACCCCGGCGTCGAGGCCCTGGTGCTGATCAAGCACGGGATTTTCACCTTCGCCGACAGCGCCAAGGAGGCCTACGGGCGGATGATCGACATGGTTTCCCTGGCCGAGAAACGTCTGACCCAAGGCCGCAAGAAGGTTTTCG
>ENA-ORDP01000441-ORDP01000441.1-marine-sediment-metagenome-genome-assembly--contig:-NODE-441-length-27561-cov-10.839962_pt1 | contig 27561 bp, 24 predicted proteins | sample MGYA00248627_ERZ508539 | MGnify/ENA primary metagenome ERZ508539 (study PRJEB26208, sample SAMN05571518) | marine sediment metagenome | biome: deep sea; feature: Hydrothermal vent; material... | reverse complement strand
GGTTTCCATAAGTGTAATCAACCCCGGAGTGAAAAAGCCCGATTAATAAATCCGGGTTTTCTTTTTCTTTAATTATTTTTACCCACTTTTTTGCGGTCTTTATCATGTCCTTAAAATCTATATTGCTCCAAATATTTTTAGGAAGCCACATAGGAATACCGGGCGTTATCATTCCCAAAACAGCTATTTTAATTCCTCCCCTGTTAAGAATTGCATAAGGGGGAAAATATGGTTTGCCGGTTTTTATGTTTACTGCATTTGCAGCAAGCCAGGGAAATTTAAATTCTTTTTTAATTTTATCATAAACATTGTGTCCCGGTTCAATATCATGATTACCAACAGCACCGGCATCGTATTTCATATAATTCATAACTTGAGCAACAATGTGTTCTGTGTTTGGCTTTTCAAAATTGTAATAATAAACAACAGGTTGTCCCTGTAAAATATCTCCTGCATCTAACAATATTACATACTGATCCTTTTTTGCTCTTTCTTCTTTTACATACGTATAGATTTGCGAAAGCGAAGTGCTTGCCTTTTTATCATTTTTAAAATCAAAAGGAAAGATGCTGCCGTGTATATCGGTTGTTTCAATGAATTTTAATTTTACAGTCTGAGCATTTATTGTAACTGATAAAATAAAAAGAACAAAAAACAGGGGGGTAAATCTTTTTAGTAATTTCATAATTATTTTATTATTTGTTAAGTAAAGTTAAACATATTGGCATTATTTTTTTTCTAAAACAATAACTTCATCACCAACCGCAACCTTACCAAGGTTCTGATGAATTAAATTTTGTCCGAACATAATTTTATTATTCACCTTTCTGTAACTGCTTAAAGTTAAAAGAGGTTCCTTATTTCTTTCCGATGTTTCCTGATCGGTGGTTGTAATAACACACCTTGCACATGGTTTTACAAACGAAAATATTACATCTCCTATTTTTATTTTTTTCAAATGGTCTTCTTCAAAAGGCTCACCCCCGGTAAAAACAAAATTAGGACGAAACCTATTAATAGGAAGAGGTGTTTTTAATCTTTTGTTCAAATCATTAAGTGAAGATTGACCAATAACCATAAAGGGAAAACCATCTGCAAAACTTACAACATCATTTTTATTTCCGTAATTTTTATCTACAAGGCGATATGTTGTATCAGGCATAAATACAAGCTTACAGTTTATATTTAATGTTTTACCGAGCCAATTATCCAAAGCGTTGTCATAATGTAAAGCTGTGCAGCTATCATTCCAGATTTTTATTTTTAGTTCTTTGCCGTTATCTATTTTGTGAGGAAAAGATATTGATTCAATATTTTTTATTTTATGTTTTATTTGAATCATATCGTCTTTAATTGAAGTAGATAACAATGCCATTCCGGGAAGCACTCTTTGTGTAATGAAAACATTGTTTTCATCAACAAGCAACCATCTTCTGTCGTATTGTAAACCTCTGTCCGTAATCAATGAAGTTTTAATTGAAACTCCCCCCATTGATTTAACAGGGTAGAAAAATATTTTTGATAATTTTAATTTGTTCATAATGTTTTGCCGTTGTGATGACGTTATTTTAATAATGTAATCACCATTATTTCGGGTGTGGAGTTGTAACGAACAGGCGCAATCGACATTCCCAAACCGCGAGTAACTATCGCCGTTAATTTACCGAAATGAAAAACGCCACGCACATATTTTGTTTCCAGCATGGTAGGAGATAAATTTTTAAACGGAAATAAAAACGTAATCTGCCCTCCGTGAGTGTGTCCCGCAAGATAAAGATCGTAATTATATTTTTTTGCTTCGTCAATTAAAAACTGTCTTGGCTGATGAGTTAGAAATATTTTTAAATCATAACGGTTAGATTTATCGACAACACCGTCCAGCGTAGTTTGAGAAATTTTTTGAACGTAAGTATTGGTAACAAAGGTAATTCTTATATTTGATGAATCAACAGGAATGGTGATGCCGGCGTTGTCAATCATTTTGATGTTTTTCTTTTTAAGAGCGGTTTCAACTTCGCGTAGGCTTCTTTTAGTATCCCACCTGTATGCCCAATTATCGTGATCACCCACGCAGGAATAAATTCCATGTTTTGATTTTATTTGTCCCGCAAAACCGGCAGCTTCATTTATATACTTCGGTGTTGTAGTAATAAAATCACCGCCGATTAAAACAAGATCCGGGTTTTGTTTATTAATAAGAGAAATAAATTTGCTAAGTCTTTTTTCGTTTGTGTAGCGATCAGCCTGCATGTCGGAGATGAAAACAATTTTAAATCCTTCAAGATTTTTAGGCAGGTCTTTTTTTGTATAATTATAGTTACTTACTTCTATGGTGTTGTAATCATACAAAATTCTTATAGGTATGTAAACGGAAAAAAACACAATTATTGTTAACGTTATAAAAAAGGAATATTTGTTTATTTGTTCATTAATGTTTCTGTTTAAAAATTTGAGAATTATATGGAGCACATCAACCAAAACAAAAAGCAGAATGGATTGCACTGCTATCAATAATAAAATCCAGAAAGGAAAGATTAAAAAAACATCAATTAAAAGTCCTTCGGGAAAGACGAGCCTGTTGTTGCCTGTCAAAGCCGAATAAGAAAATAATAGAAGTATGTAAAAAGGGTAAACATTAAATACTAAAAGAAGAAAGCGATTAAATATTTTTAATTTCTTTTTAGAGAGTTTTTTAAAAACAAACTTTAAAGATGAATTAAATTTTTTAATAAAATAAAACTCAATGCCGGTAAGCAGAAGTAAAAAGAGGATAGTTAGAAAAAGCATCCGCATAATTATAAACTTTTGAGTTTTTCTTTATCGGTTTTGTTTAATTTATCAACAACAAGACTGTAAGAATCATCAATCCATTCATAAATAAATTTATCATCCACAGAATTATCCAACAACACCGTATTCCAATGTTTTTTGTTCATATGATAACCGGGTATTACTGCATCGTATCTTTCCCTTAATTCCATAGCTTTTTCCGGGTCGCATTTTACATTTATGCTGTAAGGCGGATTTAAATTAGAGATTAAAAATATTTTTCCCATTACTTTGTAGACAGGAGAGTCTTCATCGAAGGGGAGCGATTCATCAACTCCCTTTTTATTGAGACAGTAATTTCTTATCAATTCTAAATTCATAGCAAATTATTTTTTGTTTATCATTTCAATTGATTTGTTAAACACTTCTTTAACCGTAATATCGTTAATGTTATTTGTGGTTGATTGGATTGAAAAACTTTTCTCACCTCCAGGTCCCCACTCATAACTTTTTGTCGGACCAAACAAAGCCAACACTTTTGTACTGGCTGAATCGGCAACGTGCATAGGACCCGTATCATTTGTGATGTAGATATCTGTGTGTTTAAGTACCGCACAAAGTTTTGTTACTTCAAAATTTTTTACAACGGAAAAACTTATATTTTCGCTGCTCATAAAAGTTGTTATACGTTTCAATATTTCCGTATCTGTGTAACCGGCAGTGATTAAAAAATTCGGCTTATAAATATCGTTCAACTTTTTAATTAATGAAATAAAATTTTCCGTGTCCCAAACATTTTCCTTTTTACCTGCCCCCGGATGAATACCGATTAAATGTTTTGTTTTATCGGGAAAGTTTTCGGTTAAAAAAGATTCCGCAAACGACTCATCTTTTTGTGAAGTTGTTAGCTTTATATTCCCGAGTTCTTCGCTTGTCAGGCTGCACCCGATTTGTTCAACAACATCTAAATTTCTGATTCTTTGGTGTTTTTTCAAACCGTTCCAATTGAAATCATTTTTAACATTTAACAGGTAGGAGTTTTTGTTTTTTTTACCGTCAATACTTTTTACACCAACTCGCATTCTTGCACCCGATAAGAAATTAATAATATGTGAAGTGGATGAAAGAGTAATAGTAGAGGGCACAACACCGATTTGATATTTTGTTTTTCTGAGTTCCTTTAAAAAATTAATAGATGATTTTAAGGTTGACCTGTCCAATGTTATAATTTTATCAATAAAGGGATTTATTTCTTTTATCGGTATCGGGTAGTTTGTTCTGGCTGCAACAAGTGTAATTTTTGCCTGGGGGAAACGTTTTTTTAAAGCAGCATATAAAGGAAGTGAACAAATCATATCTCCTATTTGATTGTTCTTTCCGACAACCAAAATATTTTTTACTTGTGAGATAAATTTGTCATTAAAATTCATTATTAAATTTTAGTTAAATAAAGGTTTTACACTTCTTTATTTAAAAACTTAGCTACGTCTTTAGCAAAGTATGTAAGAATCATATCAGCGCCAGCGCGTTTAATTGCAATGAGTGACTCCATCATTACTCTTTCTTCGTCTATCCAGCCGTTTTGTCCCGCTGCTTTTATCATTGAATATTCACCGCTAACCTGGTATGCTGCAGTGGGCATTCCAAATTTCTCTTTCACCCTTCTTATTATATCGAGATAGGGACCGGCAGGTTTAACCATAACAATATCGGCACCCTCTTCAATATCAGACTCTACTTCTCTTATTGCTTCGTCGCCGTTTGCAATATCCATTTGATGTGAGCGTCTGTCCCCGAATGAAGGGGAAGAATCCGCCGCATCTCTGAAAGGACCGTAATAACCTGAAGAATATTTTGCCGAGTAGCTCATAATCGGAATTTTTGTAAAACCTTTGTAGTCTAAAGCCTTTCTTATTGAGGCGACTCTTCCATCCATCATATCCGACGGTGCTATAATGTCGGCACCTGCTTGAGCATGTGACACAGCTTCTTTTGCAAGTAATGAAACAGTTTCATCGTTTAATATCTCTTCACCGTTCAGTAGCCCGCAGTGTCCATGGGAAGTATATTCGCACAAACAAACATCGGTAATTATTAAAAGGTTTTTAATTTTAGTTTTAATTTCTCTTACCGCTCTTTGAATAATTCCGTTGTCGTCGTAAGCCTCCGAACCTTTTTCATCTTTGTGTTCGGGTATTCCAAATAGAATAACAGCAGGCACACCTAATGTAACAAGCTCTTCGCATTCTTTAATAAGGTTATCAATAGAAAATTGAAAAACACCGGGCATAGATTTTACAGGGTTTTTTACGTTTTCTCCAGGCACAACAAATAAAGGATAGATTAAATCGTTTTTTGAAAGAGATGTTTCTCTAACCATGTTTCTTACTATTGGGTTGTAGCGCAGTCTTCTTAATCTTTTAGTAGGATAATTTGCCATCGTTTTCTCCGATATAAATTTTAATTTTAGTTTCTAAAATTAAGTAAATGTTAAGACTCTTACTTACGTCGCAGAATGCCTGCTCATTATTTTTTTGGTCGGTTATGGCAAAAGTAATCTCCCGTCACCGAATGGTCGGTGACGGCAACGGCAATATATTGGCTGTTACCGACCATTCGGTAACAGGAAACTTTTTACTTCATCACGAATAATTTCCGCACTGTGCAGACAATCTCCAAGGGCAATTCCCCTCCTGTAATTTCCACTTAGAAAGAACCCGGGATTGTTCCTTTCAAAATCCTTTATTGCTTCGTCAATTTTTTGGTAACAGGTATTGTATTGCGGAATTGCTCTTTCCCAAAGTTTGTGAGAGGTATAAACCGGTTCATTTTCAATACGCATAATATTTTGAAATTCATCTACCGCCTTTTTAATGGAAATCTCTATCGTTGCTTTACCGATTTTTTCATTTGTTGCCCCGCCGATAAAAAGAGTAAAGCAAACATTATCGTCATCTGTTCTGTGAGGAAAAAGAACCGAATTCCAAATTGCACCCAAAAACGATTTTCCTTCACACTGCGGGATTAAAAAACCGAATCCGTCAAGCGGACGGTGTATATCTGTTTTTTTATAAACCAAATAAACAACAAGTACGGAGGGATAAAAAACATCATTCAAATTTTCCGCTATATTTTTGTCGGTGTTTGAAATTATATTTGATAAAGCATAAGCGGGAATTGTTGAAACAACAGAGTCAGCAATTAAAGTTTTTTGTTCTTCGTCTTTGGTAAAAACAATTTTATAAGAACCATCATTTTTTAATATTGATTGTACTTCCGCAGAAGTTATTAAATCGTTATCCAAAAACGAGGCAATTTTGTTGGGCAGTGTTTCCATTCCCTTTTTAAATGAAAACATCTTGGCGCTTTGTTTTGATTTTTCAGCTCTTTTTTTTCTTTCTCTAATTGTTTTGATAGTTCCCAAAATTAAACTTCTGTGTTTTTTTTCCATCTCGTATAACTTTGGGAAAGCATATTTAACACTTAGTTTATCGGGATCACCTGCGTAAACACCGCTGACAAAGGGACTGATGGCATAATCTAAAAATTCTTTGCCGATTCTTCTTTTAACAAACTCGGCAATAGATTCTTCTTTATTTGTTCTTTTAATAAATGGCTCTGCAAGGAGTCTGAGTTTTGCTTTTGTAGAAAAAAGTTTTGACGACAGGAAAGCCTGAGGCGACATTGGAAGGGGAACAAGCTTGCTGTTTTTTAATATGTATCTTTTGTTTCCTTTTGAGTCAGCATAAATTAGTTCCTCGCTTAAACCGAGGTCTTTAATTATTGTTTTAATAATTGGGTATGTTTCCAAAGAACTGTTTGGACCCCTATCAAACAGGAATCCGCTTTCTATTATTGTTTCAATTGAGCCTCCAACTTTTCCTTTCTTTTCCAAAACGGTTACACCGAAGCCTTCTTTCTTTAAAAGGTAAGCAACGGAAAGCCCGGATATACCTGCACCGAGAACAACTATGTTTTTTTTATCGTCCATTGTTTTATAAATATGGTTTTATTACATCCGTCAATGCTTCAATAAATATTACGGAATCATTCAGACCTTCCATAACGATATAATTTTGTATCCCTGCTTCATCCGCTATTTTTTTATAAAGTATGCCAAGCTCATACTCTGTTTCAATATGATCGGATACAAAGCTGATAGGCACTATTAGAAGGTTTTTTGTTCCTTTTTCCGCAAGCTCCTTTATTTTATCTGCGGTGCTTGGCTTAAGCCATTTTACCGGTCCGACTTTGCTTTGATAGCACGACGAATACGCTTCATCTCTCTCTTTCATTACGGCATCTATTGTTCTTTTTATGTGCCTGCTGTACGGGTCGCCCTTTTTAACATAGCTTACCGGTGTTCCATGTGCACTGAAAACAAGGTGAACGCTTTTTCTTTTTTCTTCGGGAAAATTTATTAATGTTTTATCAATCTTTTCGTTAATAGCTTTAATATAGAAAGGGTTGTCAAAATAAGAATCAACATAAACAGTGTTGACCGATCCCTTGTAAAAGCGTCTCCACTCATTAAATGAAGAGCCTGTTGTAGATATTGAATAATGCGGATACAGTGGAAGCAGAATAATTTTAGAATAATTTCCGTTTTCGATTTTTGCTGTGGCTTCCGAAGTTAACGGGTGCCAGTAACGCATAGCGACAAAAACATCAATATTTTGATTGTCTTTTCTTAAGTTGTTTTCAAGCATTTGTCTTTGTTTTTCCGTCCACTTTCCGATGGGTGATTTCCCCCCGATTGCTTCGTATTGTTTCTTCACCTTCGGTGCTCTTTTTTTAGAGATGTATCTTGCTAATGATTTTTGAAAAGGGAGTTTAAAAATATCCCGGTCGTTAAAAAGATTTTCCAGAAAAGGCTGAACCGCATCAAGAGAATCCGGTCCACCAAGATTTAATAACACTATCGTTGTTTTATTCATATTTAGAAAATACTTGTGAGAAATCTCTGAAAAATAAAAATATATTCGGATTGTCATTTCGACCGGAGGGAGAAATCTTTTCTCAACAAAAGTGAAAGATTTCTCAGTCGAAGACTCCTTCGAAATGACAATTTATTAGTTGTACAACATAACCTAAAAGTAACGGAAATATTTAATTTTTTCATATTTGATAAAGCAGCTTATAATTAGAAAAGAACGACTGTCTTTTGAATTTTGTTGTTTCCTCAAATTGTTTTAGAATACTTTGCCGTATCCTCTTTGTTTTCAATGTATTTGTCAAAGTTTATGGCAATGTTTCTTATAAGAAGTTTGCCCATTTCCGTAACGGTAATTTTATTGTCTTTAATAGATACAAGGTTATCTTCCTCGAACTGTTTGAGATTATTTAATCCCCAAGAAAAATAATTTTTAAAATCTATTTTATATTTCTCTTCAACGGAATTCATATTAAGTTCAAAATCACACATCAATTTCATTATTACATCTCTCCGCAGGTGATCATCATCGCTAAGCCTGTAGCCCTTTGCAATCGGCAGGGTGTTGTTGTCTATCGAATTATAATATTCTTTTTCTGTTTTAAAATTTTGTGTATAAATATTGTTAAGCTGACTTATAGCGGTTATACCCATTGAATAAAGGTCTGTGCCGGCGTGTGTGCTGTAGCCTTGGAAATTCCTGTACAGCTTCTTTTCATTTAATGCAACAGCAAGCTCGTCGCCGGGCTTGGCAAAATGATCCATTCCAATAAACACATAACCGGCTGAAGTTAATTTTTCAATTGTCATTTTTAAAATATCTAATTTTACTCCGGGTTTGGGTAGGTCCTCTGTATGAATTAATGCCATGTGTTTTTTCATCCAGGGCAAATGGGCGTAATTAAAAACAGCGATTCTATCGGGAGATATGTCAATTATTTTATCAACGGTTTCCGAAAAAGAGTTTATTGTTTGAAAAGGTAGACCGTACATTAAATCCAGGTTAATACTACTGAATCCGAGTTCTCTTACCCAAGCAACGGTTTGTCTTGTAATATCTTCAGGTTGAATTCTGTTTACCGCTTTTTGTACCTTTTCGTTAAAATCCTGAACCCCCATACTTATTCTATTAAAGCCGTTATTCCTAAGTGCTTCAAGATGTTCCCGTGTTAATTCCCTGGGGTCTATTTCACATCCGTTTTCTGATCCGCCTTCGGCGGAGTCTTTAAAATTAAAAGATGATTTTATGTAAGAAGCCAAATCGTTAATTTCGTCTGGACGAAGATGTGTCGGTGTTCCGCCGCCCCAATGAAGCTGGGAAACTTTTCTGCCCGTTAAAATATATGCTCTTAAAAGATCTATTTCTTTCTTTACATAATTGATGTATTCTTTTACGCGGTCCCTGTTTCGTGTAATCAGCATATTGCATCCGCAGAAATAGCAGAGAGTATCACAGTACGGAAGATGGTAATAAAGCGAAAGGTCGGGCAAACCCTCTCCGTAATTGGTCTTTATAATTTCGTCGAGATAATCCTGGTGAGTAAAACTTTCATTAAAATGCGGAGCCGTTGGATAGCTTGTATACCGCGGTCCGGGTTTATCATATTTTTTTACAAGGTCGAGATCAATTTCAAACATTAGTTACACCAATTAATTTTTTATTTCGTCACCGAATGCCTGCCCATTATTTTTTTTTGGGTCGGTGACGGCATATTAATTAGAAACCCGATTTCTTTAAGAAATCGGGTTTCTTGTTTATCTTCTTTAAGAAACTAGGTTTCTCTTTAAATCTTTGTGATATTTAACACTCTCTTCTTTTACATAATTTACAAAGGCTTTTGCTTTGTCAGGGTCTGTTGTTGGTAAAATGCCGTGACCAAGATTAAAAATATGTCCGCTACCGTAACCGAAGGAATTTAATATTCTTTTTACTTCATCTTTCATTACTTCATAATCGGCAAACAACATTGCCGGGTCCATATTACCCTGAAGAGCGGCTTTATCGCCTATTTCACTTCTTGCTTTATTTAATTCCATTGTCCAGTCAACACCCACTACATCTGCGCCTGCTTTTACTATTTCTTTTAAACTGTGATGCACCCCTTTGGCAAAGACAATTACAGGTTGGTCATCACGTTTTATATTTGCGATAATTTTTTCAATGTAATTAAGAGAAAACTCTCTAAAATCTTTTTGCGAAAGCACACCTCCCCAGGTATCGAATATCTGAACGGCATCCGCACCGGCTTCTATTTTTGCCGAGAGATAACCGGCAACAGTTAAAGCCAGTTTATCCAAAATTATGTGTGCCAGTTTTGGATTATTATAAATCATGCTTTTAACGTTTAAAAAATTTTTAGAGCTTCCTCCTTCCACCATATATGTAAGCAAAGTCCACGGTGAACCGCTAAACCCGATTAAGGGAACCCTGTTGTTTAGTTCCTTTTTTGTAAGGGATACGGCATCCAACACATATTTCAAATCCGTGAAAGGCTCTATGTTTTTTAGTTCGTAAAAATCCGCTTCACTTCTAATTGGCTTTTCAAAAACAGGTCCTTTCGATTCGATCAACTCTAAATTCATTCCCATTGCTTCGGGTATAACAAGTATATCGGAAAAAATTATAGCAGCGTCAACGCCGATAATATCAACCGGCTGAATTGTCACTTCGGATGCAAGCTCAGGGGTTTTGCAAAGAGTTAAAAAATCTGCTTTTTCTCTTATCGCCTTGTATTCAGGTAAAAATCTTCCCGCCTGACGCATCATCCAAACCGGGGTTCTTTCGACAGGCTGTCTTTTACAGGCTCTTATAAACAAATCATTTTTTAATTTTGTCAACATATTCTCCGCAAATAACGGTTTATATTATTTTAATTTATAGTGGTTAATTATCGCTTTAATTAATCCGTTAATAGTAAACTCGTCCGGCATCACGTCCACTTTTACTTTTCGCAATTCGATAGCAGCCTTTGTAGTCGGACCTATTGAAGCAACATCAAAAGAAGAAAAGAATTGAGCGGGATTTATTATGTCTAAAAGTTTTAAAAAGTTTTTAAAAGTAGAGGGACTTGTAAATATAAACATATCCGGTTTTGTTTCTTTTAATCTTCTAATATTTTTTTCCACAATATTTTTATTCGGCAATGTTACATTGTAAACATTAGCCGTTTTTAAAATTGCTCCTCTTTCAGAAAGACCGTGAGGAAGCTCTTCTCTTCCAATTGCAGAGCGAGGTATAAAGACAACTTTGTTTTCTATATCGTATTTTGAAAGCTCGTCTACAACACCTTTGCCACTGAAGACTTTAGGAACAATAGAAACGGGAATATTCATTTCTTTACAAGCGGCTGTGGTTTTATTACCGACGGCAACAACTATCACGTTTTTAAAATCGAATTTAATATTTAATTCACCGCATCTTTTTATAAACATTTCAACGGCATGCTTAGAAGTAAAAATGATAAAATTAATTTCATCTTTACCCTTTACAATTTCGTCAAAAGCCTGCCAACTTTCGGGCGGTACAATATCCAACGTGGGAAATATGATTATATCAGCACCTAATTTTATAAATGCCTGGGCGGACTCTTTCGATTGTTCTATCGTTCGTGTGATTACTATTGTTCTTCCGAGAAGAGGCAAAGTCTCCGAAATTTTATTACCTACAACAAGACTTTGGAGAACAAAATTAAATATTTTTTCTCTTTCCGATTTCTGTTGTTCCTTTGAGTGTTTCTTTTCAATGCCCTTGTTAACGGCTGCATACAAACTGCCCAATATCAGTTCTGTTGTTAATTTAATATCCGTCTTTCTGAAAACTCCATCTTCCTGCCCCATGCTAATTATATCGTTTAACAATTGTTTAAACCGGTTTTCCAAAAGGTTTATTTCTTCGCAAAATTCATTTTGTTTGTTAAAGGATTCTTTTTGATAAATGAGAAAAAAGTTACTATACTTCATCATAAACATATAGTTGTGTATAACAAAAGTATGAAGCGAGTTTATCCTGTTGTTTTCTCTTTTAGTTTTCTCAATTAAAGAATTTGTCAAAGCGGAAAGTTTTTGTTCGATAAGATAAAAATATAATTCTTCTTTTGAATTAAAATAATTATAAACAGTGCCCTTTGCTATACCGGCATTTTTTGCAACGTCTTCAATCATTACTTCGTGATAATTGTTTTGAGAAAAAAGAACAGAAGCAGAATCAATTATTCTTTCCTGTGTCAAATTTTTTTTCTCTTCCCTGTTTGTTTTTTTATCTATCGTTAACTGCATAAATTTAATCAGCTTTTGTAAACTTCGTTTAAAATTTGTTTTGCACCGGCTTTCAATATATCCTTTGCCAAAAGCCTGCCCATTTTTACGGCATCGTTTTTTCTTCCCCTTACTGTTTTTGAGTAAGTGGTTTTTCCGTCCGGCGAAGCAACAATACCACTTAAATATAAACCGTTTGATTTTATTATTGCGTAAGCACCTATCGGTACCTGGCACCCGCCGCCCAAAGCCTTTAAGAAAGATCTTTCGGCGGTTATTTCAGTGAATGTTTTTTCATCGTGTAAAGGTTTAATAAGTCCGGCTGCTCTTTTGTTTTGTTCGTTTATTTCAATACCCAAAGCTCCTTGCCCTACCGCCGGTACTATTTCATAAGTTTTAATATAAGACGAGATGTGTTTTTTTAGGTTCAATCTTTCCACACCGGCTCGTGCAAGTATAATTGCATCCCAATTTGATTTAAGAAATTTATCAATTCTTGTCGGAACATTTCCTCTTAAACCCACAATTTTTAAATCAGGTTTTAAATGAAGCAGTTGACTTTTTCTTCTTAAAGACCCCGTAGCAACGATAGCGTTTTCCGGAAGAGATGCTATGGTTAGTCTTTTCTTTTTTGCAATTAAAACATCTTCAACGGGGTGTCTTTTTGTAACGACTGCTAATTTCAAGCCCTTTGGCAGAGATGTTTCCAGGTCTTTTAAACTATGTACGGCAATATCAATTTTATTATTTAACAGCTCTTCTTCAAGTTCTTTTGTAAAAAGACTTTTGTCACCAATCTTGGAAAGTGCTTTATTTAAAATTTTATCGCCCTTTGTTTTTATTATTTTAATTTCAACAAAAAGGGTTTTGTGAATTCTTTTTAATTCTTTTTTTATGTAGCCGGCTTGCCAGAGGGCAAGTTCACTTCCTCTTGAACCGATAATGATTTTATTTTTCTTTTTCATTATTCTCCGGGTGATGTTGGTCAATGCCGAACATTTCTTTTAATATACCGACCTTTGTCTTTGTTATTGCCGAATCGTTTTCCTGCTCTGCAGCTTTTTTTAATTCCGTAGTTGGATGATGAAGTAATTTGTTAATAATACGTTTCGTTATTATTTCCAATTTATCCTGATCGCTTTCTGTGAATTTGTTTTTGTTCTTCTTTACTTCTTCAGCCCGGATGTTTTCAAAGTGCTCTCTAAGGGTTCTGATTGTAGGGGCAGCATCTAACGAGCTATACCAGCTGGAAAACTCTTCAAGTTCTTCTTTTATTATTTTTTCAACCTTCGGAATTTCGGAATGTCTTTTCTTTAAATTGTGTTCTATTATAATATTTAACGAATCTATGTCTTTATAAAAAACATGGTCTAATTCTTTTGATTCAGGGTCAATATCTCTCGGCACCGCTATGTCCATTAAAATGATAGTAGAACCTTTTCTTGTTTTTATTGAAGTCGATATATCATCCTTCGTAAGAATTAAATCATTAGAACTTGTTGCACTTATTATTATGTCAAATTGATGTAACTGCTTTTTAAAATCCAAAAAAGGAATAGTTGAACACATTAATGTTTCTGCTAATTGATCTGCTCTTTCTTGAGTTCTATTTGTTATTGTTAACTTGCCGATTCCCCTGTCTCTTAAATGTTTTGCAGCTATTTCACCTGTCTCACCGGCGCCTATGACCAAAGCTGTTTTTTTACCCAACGAAGAAAATATTTTTTCAATTAATTGAACTGCAGCAAAACTTATTGTTACGGCTCCTTCCGATATTCCCGTTTCTGTAATTGCTCTTTTACCTGCATGGGTTGCAGATGCAAAAAGATGTCTCAATAAAAAACCGGAGGATTGAAGATCGTCGGCTATTTGAAACGAACTTTTAACCTGTTTGAATATTTGATTGTCACCGATAAGCTGAGAATTGATTCCCGTGATAATACTGAATAAATGTTTTACTGCATCGGTAGATGAAAAATATTGGAAATGTTCACCCGATACATTTAAACCGGGTTTTTCATTAAGTAGAAAGTCCTGTATATCTTTATGAAGCGTATTTAAATTCTTAGGAATACAATATATTTCAGTTCTATTGCAGGTAGAGAGAATAAAACCTTCTTTAAAAATTTTCTCTTTTGCTTTTAATGTTAAAGCCCTTACTTCATCTTCATTTAAATGAAGAGCTTCCCTAATTTCTACCGGGGCAGTGTGATGATTTATTGCAACTGTTAAGATGTTCATATAAAATCAATAAAATGAATGGAAGCTTTGTGAAATAAAATTTGTAACCATCGTTGAAAGTATTGCAATGAGAAAACCCCCTATCAAGATTGCTACTAATTTCTTTCCCTGCCATTTACCCAAAACCTTGCTTAAAATACCGACACCGTATAAAATCCAAACCAGTGCTGTCCCAATTATTTTTGGATCAATAAAAGAAAACTTTGGAAATGCCTGGGGAAGCCAAATAAGACCGATAATAATAGCAATAGTTAACATTGCAAATCCAATAACCGCAGAATAAAAACTAAGTTGTTCTAAAACCTCCAAATTGGGCATTCTTTCATATATTAATCCGAACCTGTTGGTCTTAATTTCTTTGTAAAGCATTAAGTATAAAAATCCGTAAACGGCAGAGATTGTAATTGCCGAATAACCTATTAGTGCAGTAAAAACGTGGAAGCCGAGGAGATTATTTTTTAAAACTTCTTTAACAAAAAATTCATCGGTAATAAAGATGGAAGATATTGTTTGAAATAGAACTGAAAATATAATTATGAACGGACCTGTTCCCCTAATATCCGTAAGTAACTCTAAAATAAAATAAGAAAATGCAATTGCAAAAGCGATAACCGTAAATATTTCAAAAACATTTGTAATGGGTGGGTGTTCAAACTTCATTGTTCTTAACAAAAGATAACTAAGATGAACTAAAAGAGTAATGAATAAAAACAGCCGCTTAGAGTTTGCATATTTATTATTACCCCTTCCAAAGTCGTACGAATAAATTATAAATGTGATAATGTATAAAATGGGAAGGAGAACATTTAAAGTATCGATAAATGGTTTCATATTTCACCTAAAAATAAGTTGACCGGTGGGTTCAAAAATAATAAAAGCAAGGCATATTTCCAATAGGATGACCAACAGGTCAACAAAAAACATAAAGGGTGAAAAAAGCCCGATTTCTATTAGAAACAGGGAGAAAAGAAATCAGGCTTTAATAATAGTTTACTAGTTCAATATTAAAGGCAAACCGTTTTTACCCGCACCGATAACAACAATTTTTGCATTTGTAGATTTTGCAAGATTTTCAGTTGCTTCTATTCCTTTCCACTTTAAAAGTTTATCTGTTATGTCTCTTGAAACTATGTTCTGGAAATCTGCAATACCTTTTGCTTCTATTCTTTTTCTGTCTGCTTCCTGCGTTTCTTTTTTAAGAACAAACTGCATCCTTTGGCTTTCCTGGTCGGCTTTAAGCTTTTCTTCAATTGCCGCGGTTAACCTGGATGGTAAAATAATTCTTCTTAACGGCGTTGCTTCAATGTTAATTCCTCTGGCACCAACCACTTTTTCCAAGTCGCTTCTTATCATACTTTGCAGTTTTTCTCTTTTGCCTGTATAAAGCGCCTGCGCATCAAATAAAGAGGTAACCCCGCGGACAACAGATCTGAACTGAGGAACAACAATTTTGGAAACATATTCTTCACCGACTGTTTTATAAATTTTATTTGCGTTTTTCACATTTAAACTGTACAACAAACTTATCTCTAATTGTACGCTAAGCCCTTCTTTAGATGGGACGTCCATTACCTCCCTTATTTCCTGGGTTCGAGCATCAAACTTTACAACTTTTGCTAATGGATTAACAAGGCTAACACCAGGCGACAAAGTTTTATCACTGACGTTTCCGAAAAAATCAATTACCCCTACGTTACCGGCGGGAATTACGGTCCAAATCTGTGCAAAAGCAATTAAAAGTGCTGCGAATATTCCCATCAAAGCATAGGTTGATTCCTGCTTTTGTCCTTTTTGTTTTGCGGCTTTGTATACAACAAAAGCCACGATTGCTGCTAATATGGCTATTATAAATAACATATTATTTCTCCTTTTTGTTAATGGTTATTATTTTAATATCAAAGAAAGTAGTTTTAAATATATATAATGGAAGTTTAAGAATATTATGCCTTCAATATAGGTTAAATAAATGGTAAATAATTTTAAAACAATCCGTTAGCTCGTGTTGGAAACAGAGTTTTACGGACTAATAGATAAGAATTAACCGCAGAGACCCGCAGAGAAAAAATAGAGTTTCTAAATGTGTACGTAATAACACAATTATGCAGAAGCTATCCATTCTGGAGAAATTATGTTCGGCAACAACCACACGAAAACCTGCTATTTACTTTGTCCGTTGCCAGCACATCAAAATATTATTTAGTCTGAAGAAATAGAAAAAAAAATAATTATTCTGAAAAAGAAAAAAGTTAATTTGTTCGACTGCGAATGCAGTCAAATTTACAATAGCCTCGAATGAAATTCGAGGTATAATAAAGAAATGTACAGCACAACTGCGATAGCAGTTGAATTTTGGAATGTTGATTTTGTGTGATGTTTTTTAACGCAAATGGGATGCAGTTGAATTTTAGAATGTTGGTTGATTTTATATTAGCACATCAAAAGATTATTTAGCCATAAAAAAGGGTTAAAGGTAATATTATTTTATAACTTTTTTTACAAGATTTGGTTTTGGTGTTTTTTTATCAGACAGCAAAATTGCTTTGCTTAAATTTTCTTTTACGTAATTAATTTTCTTTTCCGATTCACTTCTAATTTCAATTAACACGTCTCCCTTTTTGACTCTATCACCAATTTTATATTTAAAGATTAAACCGGCTTTCGGTTCGATTGAATCTTCTTTTGTTTTTCTTCCTGCGCCAAGCTCTAATGCAGACATTCCTATTTGATAATTATCCATCTTGGCTATGTACCCGCTTTTATCAGCGTAAAGATATTCAATCACTTTTGACTTGGGATATTTTTCCGGGTGCTTAATTATAGAAATATTACCGTTCTGTAATTTTACAATCTCTAAAAATTTATCAAAAGCTTTTCCGTTTTTAATTAATTGTTTTGAAATTTCTATTCCTTCATCAATAGAAGAAGCTTTGTTGCCAAGATAAATCATTGCACCTGATAATAACGTGCTCAATTCAAAAAGATCGTCTTCTTGTTCACCTTTTAGAACCAAAATTGATTCATAAACCTCCAGCCAATTACCGACATATTTACCGAGAGGTTGATTCATATCGGTTATAAAAGCTATGACTTTTTTATTGAATGCTTTTGCTGTTTTGATCAACGAGTTTGCAAGTTCAACCGCATCGGATGTTTTTTTCATAAAGGCGCCGCTGCCTGTTTTTACATCCAAAACCAAACCGTCAATTCCCTCGGCTAATTTTTTACTCATTATACTTGCGGTTATTAATGGTATTGATTCAACGGTTGCCGTTACATCTCTTAGCGAATAAATTAATTTATCGGCAGGGGCAACATCTTTGGTTTGTCCTATTAAAACAGCCCCGCATTGTTTTATTACTTGTTTATATTTTGTTAATGATAGATCCGTTCTAAAACCGGGGATTGATTCCAATTTATCTAATGTTCCGCCAGAGTGACCAAGCCCTCTTCCTGAAATCATCGGAACATTTACTCCGGCTGCTGCAACTATTGGAGCAAGTATTAAAGAGGTTTTATCCCCGACACCGCCGGTGGAATGTTTATCTATTTTTGTACCGGGGATGGAATCTAAATTTATTATCTTTCCGCTGTAGAGCATTGCTTCGGTTAAAGCTGCCGTTTCTTTTTTGTTCATTCCTTTTAAAAATGCAGCCATAAGAAAAGCTGAAAATTGATAATCAGGAATTTTCTTTTTTGTGTATGAAGAAATTAAATATTTTACCTCTTCACTTGATAAAGATTTACCGTCTCTTTTCTTTCTTATTAATTCTACAGTATTCATAATTAAAATTTAATAATAATCACACATAGAAAGAAGTGAATTAAAGCAACCTTCAAGGTTTTGACGTATTGGTAAACGATTATTAATTTAGGTAACCTTGAAGGTTACTTTTTTTTTGAATGCACTTTTATTTTGGTTATTTTTACGACTTGAAAAATTATATATCGGAGAAACATTTTAAATGCAGTTTAAACGTAGAACATACACTTGCGGTGAATTAAGAGAAAAAAATATCGGGGAAAAAGTTATATTAAACGGATGGGTAAGCACACGTCGCGATTTAGGGGGCGTAATATTTATTGATTTGAGAGATAGATATGGTATAACTCAAATTGTATTTGAGCCAAACCATAATCAAGAAAGCCACAACACAGCAAAAGAATTAAGGGGAGAATATGTAATTTCGGTTGAAGGTATAGTAGAAAAAAGATCTGAGGAAACAATCAATCCTTCTCTTGCAACCGGAACGGTTGATCTTATGGTAGAGAAACTCCTAATATTAAATAAAGCACAAACACCTCCGTTTTTAATTCAGGATAAAATTGACACGAATGAAGAAACGAGATTAAAGTATAGGTTTTTAGATCTCCGTCGCCCGGAATTACAAAAGAATTTACTCCTCAGGCATAAAATGTATCAAACAGTACGTGATTATTTTGATGAAAATAATTTTGTTGAAATTGAAACACCCATGCTGATGAAAAGCACACCCGAAGGTGCAAGGGATTACCTTGTTCCCAGCCGTCTTCATAAAGGAAAATTTTACGCACTGCCCCAGTCTCCGCAGACTTACAAACAACTTTTAATGGTTTCGGGTTTTGATAAATATTACCAAATAGTAAAATGTTTTAGAGACGAAGACCTTCGTGCAGACCGTCAGCCTGAGTTTACACAGATCGACGTTGAAATGTCCTTTGTTAAACAAGAAGATGTTTTTAATGTTGTTGAAGGGTTGATGAAAAAGACATTTAAAAATATCTGGAATAAAGAATTAGAAACCCCACTACCAAGACTTACTTATGCAGAGGCGATGGAAAAATACGGCTCGGATAAACCCGATTTAAGATTTGATTTGGAAATGGTTATTTTAAATGATGTTTTTGCTAAATCAGAATTCAGAGTTTTTAAGGATCAAATTGCTGACAATGGAATTATTACCGGGTTAAAAATACCCGGCTGCGGAAACTACACCAGGAACCAATTAGATGTTTTAACCGACTTCGTTAAAAAACAAGGTGCCGGTGGTCTTATTTGGATGCGCGTAAGAGAAGAAGGTTTGGAAGCACCTGTCGCCAAATTCTTTTCAGAAGAAGAAAAACAAAATTTAGTAAAAAGTTTAAATACCCAAACGGGTGATTTGATTTTTATTCTAACGGGTAAAAAATTAAAAATCCTTTCTATTATGGGTGCACTCAGACTTGAAATGGCGAGACGTCTTAATTTAATAAAAGAAGATACTCCCCCGAGTTTAATTTGGGTGACGGATTTTCCCCTTTTAGAATGGGACGAAGAAACAGACCGTTATTATGCAATGCATCATCCGTTTACTTCACCAAGAGATGAAGACCTTGAGTTGTTGGAAACTTCCCCGGGAGAGACCAGGGCGAAAGCATACGATTTAGTTTTAAACGGCAACGAAATAGCCGGGGGAAGCATAAGAATTCATGATTCTTCGGTGCAGTCAAAAATGTTTAAAGCACTCGGTATTACAAAGGAAGAAGCCGACCTGAAGTTTGGCTTTCTGTTAAATGCACTTAAATATGGTGCACCGCCTCACGGAGGTATTGCTTTCGGATTTGACAGGATGGTTATGTTGTTTACGGGAAGTCAATCCATAAGAGAAGTAATAGCATTCCCAAAAACTTCAAGTGCAATTTCTTTAATGGATGATTCCCCTTCACCCGTAAGCGAAGAGCAGTTAAACGAACTTCATATAAAAATAAAAAAATAATATATCCGGTGTTGGGTTTCATAATCCGTCAACTTTAGGGAGTGTTGCACAACTAATAAATTGTCATTTCGAAGGAGTCCTCGACTGAGAAATCTTTCACTTTTGTTGAGAAAAGATTTCTCCCTTTGGTCTCCCGAAGGGACTCCGTTGGAGGAAATGACACTGGCGATAGTTCTGCAACAGACCCTACCGATAGGTAGATTTAGAATGACAAATTATAAATTACTTTGCTTGCAAAAGTTTTTTGTACAATTTTTTATTTTTTGTAAGCTTAACGGCAAACTGAAATTGATTATCGTTTTTAAGTAATTCTTCTATCCTTCCGTTTGCTCCTTTGTAACGTGAAGCAAGTTCACTTTTAAGTTGATTCAAAATACTCTTTTTATCGTAATCGATTTCTTTTTTATGCAGCTCTTCCATTTCGTTTCTAATTTTATTCAACTTACCGATAACATTTTTATACACGGTTTTGTCTTTAAGACTTGCAATAAGCTGGATTAACTCTTTTTCGCTTTTGGATTCATAATGAAAATTGTTGGAAGCTAAATATTTTTTAAAATCATTGAGTAAAATTTTATCATTTAATTTATTAAACTTAATATCCTGATGAGCATAATAATAACTATCTGCGAAAGTAAAAAAAGTACCCCTGGAAAGAAGAGCTTCTGTAACTTCCAATAATTTATTTCTCTTTACGGTTGTATCGGGATTTATTCCTCCCCCACTAAATACTGTCCTTTGGTTGTCTGTTTTAAAAGAAGTTTTAAAAATTGAATCCGGTTTGGAAATTACTTTATTGTTTTTTGTATAATCAATTCTCTGTATGCTCCTTCCGCTTGGGGTAAAATATTTTGCGGTAGTAATTTTAATAGATGTATTATAATTTAAGGGTGTTATCGTTTGAACCAATCCTTTACCGAAAGATTTGGTCCCGACTATTACAGCTTGGTCGTGATCTTGCAGTGCGCCCGAAACAATCTCCGAAGCTGATGCACTTCCTCCATTTATCAACACAACAATTTCTGCATTTTCAATTAATGGATCGTGCAGTGAATAATATTTTTTTTCATTTGTTTTTTCTCTGCCCAGAGTTGAAACTATTAAATTACCCTTCGGAAGCAAGTCATCGCTTAAATTCACAGCCACATCCAGCAGCCCCCCGGGGTTTCCTCTTAAATCAAGTACGATGGATTTTATGGGTTTTTCTTTCTGTAGATCTTTTAAAGCTCTTCTAACTTCATCGGAAGCGGAACGGCTGAAGTTGCTTAATTTAAGATAAACGTTATTCGACTTTTTAGGATAGAAACCGGCATACAATAAACTTTTAACAATTACCTCTTCTCTAACAAGATTAAAACTTAAAGTGTCCTTTTCTCCGTTTCGGTGTATTTTAATATTAACCGTTGTACCGGGTTTACCTTTTACAAGCGAAGAAATAAAATTAATATTTTTGGGAGTGATTTTAGTACCTCCGGCTTCTATTAAAACATCTCCCACGCGCAAACCTTGTCTTTGTGAAGAATATCCGTCAAAGACATCAGTAATAGTAATCTTCTCTCCTCTTATCCCGATAGAAATTCCGATGCCCCCGTATTTTCCTGTTGTCAGCAAATCATAATCACTTTTTTTATTTTCGTCAATAAAAATTGTGTAGGGATCCAAAGAACCAAGCATACCTTTTATACCGGCACGCATAAACTGTGCAGGGTCAATATCCTCAACATAATTGAACGTAACTTCCTTATATACCTTGCTGAACAGATCAATATTTTTTGAAATCTCAAAATACTTATCGGTTATAAAAACAAATCCCGTAAAAAACACGACTATAAAAAATGATAACAATATTCCTTTTATTTTCTTCCTATTCATGCTAACTGTTTGTCCTCCAGTTTTTTCACTTCGTTTAATATTTTTTCATTTATACTTTCAATGCTCAGTACACCATCGATAACTTTAAATCTTTCTTCCTGCTGAGCCATAATCAAATAACCTTCCCTCACACGGTTGAAAAATTCGCTGTCCAAAATCTCCAGCCTGTCAAGCTGTTCTTCTTCCTTTTCCATTTTCCTTAACTCTGCTACTTCCACTGGAATATCAATTATAAACGATAGGTCAGGGGTAGTGCCATCTATTGCAAGATAGTTTATTTTATATACTGTATCAAGGTCAACCCCTCTTCCGTAACCCTGGTACGCAGTAGTAGAATCATGAAAGCGGTCTGAAAGTACATAATATCCTTCATCCAGCAAAGGCTGAATTTTTTCCCTAACAAGTTGGGCGCGGCTCGCCGAGAATAGAAATATTTCAGGTTCTATAAACATTTCATTATGTTCTTTGGATAGAAGAAGTTCTCTTATCTTTTCCGATATTGCCGTTCCTCCCGGTTCACGTATTATTTCTACCTTTTTGTTTTCCGATATCAAATGTTCTTTCAGTAGTTCAATTTGAGTTGACTTACCGCAAAAATCTATTCCTTCAAATGTTATAAACATAACAAATTTGTTCCTTCTTTTTTATCTGTATTTTTTTATTACGTACTGCACTCTCTCCGGTTGTGTAAAGAGTAATGTTGTATTTTCAGGTAAAATTATTTTAGGCTGAATGCTTCCCAATGTATCGTATATTATATCCCTATAATTAACAGAAGCTTTAAACTGATCGTTTGTTAATTTTCCGAGTACATCAATTCCGCCCCTTACACTGATTGTTATTTTATTAGGTAGTAAAACCACTTCCCTATTCTTCGGTACATTCAAAACCTCAACACTGAGTTCATTAATATTTTTTTCAACAATTTTCTGAACATCCAATGTTATTTTGATTTTATTAGGAGAATATGTTACACCCTGAATATCCATAAGCTTAATATTTGTTTGTATGGATTGATCAATTTTATCTAATACAAATTCATTTGTGAGTATGGAATTTAATTTTCTCATCACACTTCTCGGACCCGTAACTTTAACCGTATCGGGAGATATTTTTATCTTTGTTGCCAAACCATAACCCTGCTTAAAACTCAATTTAATCTGAGGAATAATTTTTAATTTTTTAGTTCTTGTTCTTTCAACATTTATGTTTATTGTTTTGGGTTGAATATTTATAACTTCAACATCGGATGAGAGCCACTGATTTTCTCCTAAAAAAGTTGTAAGGTTCAAAACTTTTTTTCCTCTTCCTTTTCCCACAGAAACTTTATAGTCCGAACGTGAACCTAAATTCAGGGTAAATAATTTCCAGCCTTGTCCCTTTAATCTTACGGATACGTCTTTGGGTATTTCCACACCGGAGGAATAACCCTTTGGAAAATCCACAAGCTTAAGCGCGAAATTGTACGTTGTGTAATAATCGTTTGACAGTGTTATCGACACCCAAAGTACTATCGAAAATAGTAAAGATAAAATTATTATGTGGATGTTCTTTCTCATAACACAAATATATACAATAATATTGAATTTTGTTTATTCGACTCAGAGGAGAATTATACTTGTCCGGTAAATAAAGGAAATTTTGGATTCCGGTTAAATAAAGAATTAAAAACAGATGGTTTATATTTTTCGTATTTTTTCGTAAGTTGTTATAATCGCACCGTGATAGCCGTGTAAAAGATTGCTTCACTCAATAAAAATAATGTTGGGATTCGTCCCATAAGGGTTCCTTCAAAAACAATGATATAGTTAATTTAACTTCCGAAAAACCAATTTAAATTGTGTGTGAAATTTATTACTGAAAAGAAATAAAATGGTATGAAAGAAAACATGCTGATAAATACAATTCTTGTTACAGAAATAAAACAGCTTATTGAGCAAAGCCGTCAAAAGGTTGCGGTAGTAGTAAATTCTGAAATAAGTTTGCTTTATTGGAATATAGGTAAAAAAATTAAATTGGATATTTTAAATAATAAAAAAAGAGCCGAGTACGGAAAGCAAATTATTGCTGTTTTATCACAATATTTAACCCTTGAATACGGCAGAGGATGGAGTGAAAAACAATTGCATCATTGTCTCTACACCGTAGAGACTTTTCCCGATAAAAACATTTTCTCTACACTGTGTAGAGAATTGAGTTGGTCGCATATCAAAGAATTAGTTTATATTAAAAACACACTAAAGCGAGATTTCTTTATCGAAATATGTAAGCTTGAACATTGGAGTGTTCGCCAATTGCGTGAACGTATAAAATCAATGTTATTTGAAAGAACAGCAATTTCTAAAAAACCCGAAGAAACAATAAGAGGAGATTTAAAACAACTTAAAAATAAAAAGAAATTAAGTTCAGACATAGTATTTAGAGATCCTTATTTCCTTGATTTTTTAGGTCTAACAGATAAATATTCTGAAAAGAATTTGGAGAGTGCAATTTTAGCAGAGTTGCAACAATTTATCATAGAACTTGGGAATGATTTCGCTTTTTTAGCACGTCAAAAGCGTATAACTATTGATAATAGAGATTACTACATTGATTTACTTTTTTATCATCGCAGATTAAAATCATTAGTCGTAATAGATTTAAAAATAGGAGAATTTGAAGCAGGCTTCAAAGGACAAATGGAATTATATCTTCGTTATCTTGAAAAATATGAAACCGTTAATGGGGAAAATCAACCTATCGGTTTAATTCTTTGCACAGGAAAGAATGAAGAACATATAGAGCTAATGCAATTAAATAAAAGTAATATTAGAGTGGCTGAATATTTAACATTACTACCACCTAAAGAATTATTACAGGAGAAACTGCATAAAGCTATAGAAATTGCAAAAAATAAATTTCCTAATAGAAAATTAAATTAGGAAAATAAAAATGAATAATATCGAACAAATAGAGTCCATAACCCAAAACCGTGTAGTAAAACTTTTCCAAGAAGAGTCGGGTTGCAAATATCTTGGCAAGATGAAAGAACTTGAATAGATAGGTGATCATGGAGAAATAGTTTGAAAGATAATGGTCAAGCAAAAGACCGAAATTATTAATTATACTTGTCCGGTAAATAAAGGATATTATAGATTTTTGAATTAAAACTAAAACCGAAACTTTGGAACCGGCAAATATTTTTCTTAAGAAAAATCTAAAAAAAATTAAATTAATTATTTGTTTTCCAGTAAAATTGGATTAAATTAATAAATGTAAATAAAACGGGAAGCATACATTTTCGTTTTGTCGGGATTAAACAGGGAAAGTGAAATTATCCCAAAGGTCCATTTGTCTCCAATTAAGGATGCCTATATTTTTTTGCAAAGACACTTAATAGAAAACCTGTACGATATATAATCATTTATTTGATTCTTCAATAAGTCTAAATAATTCTTTATTTCAATTAATTAAAAGAGGTATTCATTATGTCTAAACTTTCAACAGCTTGGGGCCCGATGTCAATTAGAGTTATCATCGGAATTGGCTTCATCTATCACGGGTTCATAAAGCTTTTCACTTCTTGGGGGCACGATATTTTTCTACGAATGCTTACCGAAATTGGTATTCCGGGAGCAACTGTAATTTCTTGGTTAATTGGTGCCATAGAATTTTTTGGAGGAATAGCGATTCTCTTAGGTGCTTTTGTGACTATAGCTAGTATAATCCTAATATTGAATATGCTTGTGGCAATGTTTACTGTAAATATCTCTCAAGGCTTTAATGTATTTAATGTAACGGTTATGGTAGAAGCAGGCCCTAAATATGGATTACCGGGTTACGAAATAAACCTGTTGTATATTGCAGGGTTAATTACTTTGCTGATTGCCGGGGCAGGTATGCTTTCAATTGATAAGTATTTGAAAGAAAGATCAAAGCCCGAATCATCCGAATAATTTTTTTTATATTAATCGACTAATAATTTAGATTCCCGAAATGTTTACCTGTGGGGAGGGCAAAGCCAAAACTTTCGGGAATCATTAATACTATAGTGTAAAAACATTTACATTTTTTCTTAGACTGATACCGCCCGCCTTACCGAAGCTTGTTAAGTATATATCAAAAAATTTGTCGCTACAGAAGAAGCAAATTAAAATATGTCACGGAGTGGTCCCCAAAAAAACGGGGCAGGCGTGACACCCAAATAAACCTGCTTACCTGCAACATCTTTAAAAATAATTAAATAAAGTGTTAGCTTTTCTCATTAATTGGATTAAATTAATATATACAAATAAAACAGGGGTTTAAATTTCACTCCAAATATTCTTTAACCTCTTTAAGATGTTTACTTAATCATTAATTATACTAACAGGTTAATAATATGTTGAACTTCTTCTGAGAATGATCAGAACATCAAAGTATCGATGAATTAAATAAAAAACTCTATGGTTGTGTTTTAACATAACACACCTTTAGGTGTCAATAAAAGATGGAGTTAAAAATGAAAATAATAATAATTGCTTTGTTAGCGGGAACAATTTTTTTTGTAGGGTGCAAAGAAAATATTCTTACAAATTCAACATCTGCTAATATTCCGGTTATTGCAAATACTACAAATGCTTTTGCTTTTACCCTAATTGCGAATTCTTATTCATCAGAAATAGAATATGATTTATCATTTTCTACTGATTCACTTTCGTATTCAATTACAGTTTTTAATCAAACATCCGGAGATGGCTCTTTAACTATTTTAGATTCAAATAACTCCATTGTTTACAGTGATACACTTTTGATCAATAAAGTGGTTGCTTTTACTCAAGCTGCCAAAGGAATTCCAAAAACTATTAAACTGACTTTTAATAATTACACCGGCACATTATCTTTTGCATTGTCACGTAATAATTCCAATTAATAATAATTGCCGTCTAACATCTCAAATAAGTAAAGCCACATTCGTTCTAAGGCTGTCACTGCCTGCCACGATTTTTTATCGGAGGTCACACAGTGACAGTGTAAAATAAAGTTATACAATAATTCATTTTATTTTCCAAAATTAAAAAATAGGATTAAACTTTAAATCCTTAACCTGCCAACTCCCCTCCGGCGATTTATCCTTTGTTTTATTCATAAATAAATTAAATTAATAGGCATAAATAAATTGGAAATTAATTTGATAGAATACTCCGGGAGATTTGTATGATCCATAAAATTAATAGTAAACAACACAATTCAAAACTTTGCTTTGTGTGCGGACTGAAAAATAATTTTGGCATTCACGCTCATTTTTATGTAACGGAAAATCAAGAACTCATTGCGTTATTCACACCCTCGGATGAACATCAAAGTTATCCCGGAAGACTTCACGGCGGTATTGCCTCAGCTATTCTTGATGAAACAATTGGAAGAGCAATATTAAATAAATATGAAGCCGAAGTTTGGGGTGTTACAATAGAATTAAATTTGAAATTCAAAAAGCCGATTCCTTTAGATCAACAATTAAAAGTTATTGGAAGAATTACAAACGAAAGCAGCAGAATGTTTGAAGGAACCGGAGAGATCATTTTACCAAATGGTGATGTTGCAGTTACTGCTAATGGTAAATATCTAAAGGTACCTATAGAAAAAATTACTGATTTTGATATTGAAGAAAACGAGTGGCGAGTTGTTGAGTTGGAAACTGATCCTAAAGAGATTGAAATATAATTTGTGGGCAGGCTTTGTAATGGTGTCACGGAGTGGTCCCCAAAAAAACGGGGCAGGCGTGACACCCAAATAAACCTG
>ENA-ORDP01000440-ORDP01000440.1-marine-sediment-metagenome-genome-assembly--contig:-NODE-440-length-27562-cov-9.860108_pt1 | contig 27562 bp, 21 predicted proteins | sample MGYA00248627_ERZ508539 | MGnify/ENA primary metagenome ERZ508539 (study PRJEB26208, sample SAMN05571518) | marine sediment metagenome | biome: deep sea; feature: Hydrothermal vent; material... | reverse complement strand
AATTCAAAAGGCTCTGAGATTAATGCATGAATACTACAATGAAAAAAACGAAAGGTAACCATGAAAAAGAACACGAAAAGCTGGAAAGAAATTAAAGACTCTGTTTACGGCGAAAAAGGCACCGAAAGAAGAGACGAACTTGAAAGAGAATTCGAATCTTTCAAAATAGGTCTTTTATTAAGAGAAGCAAGGAAAGAGAAAAATCTTACACAAGAAGAACTTGCCGAATTGGTAAACAAAAAACGGACTTATATTTCAAGAGTTGAAAATAACGGAAGTAATTTGACATTAAAAACCTTGTTTGATATTGTTGAAAAAGGATTAGGCGGGAAGATCAATATATCAATTGAATTATGATTTACGTGCTACAACATCAGCTATACTTCATGCCGCAATTCGTTGTAAAAAAATTTGTTGTGTGTTGATAAAAGTTATGGCTAAATAGAAAAATACATTGAAACATTAAAAACATTAAAAACATTAATTGAACAAATTAAAAAACACGGACTGAAAGAATGAAAATTCAGCCCATAATAATGAATTTCATTGTTTTAACATTCGCGAATTTTTAACCGCCTTTGGTGTGTAGCGGCATCTTCTTTAAAAACAATCAGACACAAAACATAATAATTTCTTATTTTTATTTCCAAAAGCAAGTTATTATTAAATGCGCTACTTAATTATATTCTTTATATTTACAACATCCCTTTTCCCGCAGCACAGTAAACTTTATAAATCCATTAACCACATTTCCAAATATATTGCTTCCGATTATTTCAAAAATCTTTCCGAATCAAAATCCGATATTCAATTAATAGACTCGATTTATATTTACCAATTAAAATATCAGAATTATAATTTTACCGAAACTTTACTTTCTTTAACTTTCGCTTTAGTACCTGTAAGGAAAGTACCGATTAAATTCCCTCTTTTAAATAAATTTAATTACCCATTGATTTCAGTTACCGATTCTCTTTTTAATTTGAAGAACAAGCATCTGCCAAAATATTTTTTCGTAGATTCACCAACCAATAAATTCGGTGATAAAGATAAATTGTCTCACTTTTTTGGAAGTGCATTTATATCTTACAGTTCAAACATTTTTGATTTCGGCAACCTAATTGGTTATTTTGTTGAAGTTTTTGAAGATAATTTTAAGGTACAATCTACAATTGACAAACGTGATATGATGGCAAATACTTTAGGTAATCTTTTCGGTAAAATGTTAAAGAAAAATAAAAAAGTTTTACCGTCACAAATTTTAATAACAAGAACATTATCATATTTTAGATTTAATCAATGAAATCAATTTTAATTATAGACGACGAAATAGGAATTTGCGAAAGTGTAAAGTTAATTCTTGAGTATGAAGGTTACGAATCCGACTATGCAACTTCAGGCAAAGAAGGATTGGAAAAACTAAACCGAAAAGAATATTCTGCATTGCTTTTGGATATTCAGATGCCTGAGATGAACGGCTTTGAGGTTTTGAAAAAAGTAAAAAACAAATTCCCTTTTATTTCAGTAATAATAATATCCGCACACGGAAGTTTAGAAAATGCAATAAAAGCAACAAAGCTTGGCGCTTATGACTTTATTGAAAAGCCGATAGACAGAGAGAAGCTTGTAATAAGTACCCGTAATGCTGTTGAAAAATCAGCACTACTTGAAGAGAACATCGAAATAAAAAAATCGCTTTTGGGCAACGGGCAAATATTGGGCGAAAGCAAAGCAATAAAAGATATTCTTTTAATTATTGAAAAAGTAGCCCCTCTTGATACAAGGGTTTTAATTACAGGCGAAAACGGTACCGGCAAAGAATTAGTTGCAAGAGCCATACACAATAAAAGCAAGAGAAGAGATAAACCTTTTGTAGAAATAAACTGTGCAGCCATTCCCAATGAACTTATTGAATCGGAATTATTTGGGCACGAAAAAGGATCTTTTACCGGGGCTTCTCAACAGCGTATAGGCAAATTTGAATTAGCCAAAAACGGTACCTTGTTTTTGGACGAAGTAGGTGATATGAGTCCACAGGCACAGGCAAAAGTTTTAAGAGCAATTGAGGACGGAAAGATTGAAAGAGTCGGCAGCGGAAAAAAGATTGAAGTTGATGTTAGAATAATAGCGGCAACAAATAAAAATCTGAAAGAAGAAATAAGCAAAGAAAACTTTAGAGAAGACCTTTACCACAGATTAAATGTTATTCCAATTGTTGTTCCCCCGCTAAAAGATAGGGTTGAAGACATACCGATATTGGTAGATCATTTTGTGAAAGATATTACATCAAGATATAACAAACCCCCGGTTAAGTTTACAAAGAATGCACTTGAATTATTGCAGTCACAGAAATGGAGCGGAAACATACGTGAACTGCATAATGTAATTGAGAGGATAATAATAATTATAGACAAACAGTTTGTTGATAAAAACGATCTTCATTTTTTATTCCCGGAAGTTACTTCATCTGTTGATGATTTAATATTGGAAAGTAATTCATTTCAAGACTTTAAAGAAAAGACAGAGAGAGCTTTTATTTTAAAGCAACTAAACAATAATAACTGGAATATCAGCAAGACAGCAGAACAACTTGATATTCAAAGAAGCCATCTTTATAACAAAATAAAGAAATATGGAATTGATAAAGGAGACAGAAATGGGTGAAACAATATTCTCAAAAATTATCAGAAAAGAAATTCCGGCAGACATTGTATTTGAGTCGGAAAATGTGCTTGCATTTAAAGACATTAACCCACAAGCCCCTGTACATATTTTAATTATTCCCAAAATTGAAATACGTAGGATATCCGATTTAGATATGAAAAAACACGGTTACTTACTCACAGAAATTTTTGATGTTGCCAACAAACTGGCGAAAGATTTTCAAATATCGGAAGAGGGATACAGACTTGTGTTTAACTGCGGAAGTAATGGAGGACAGGAAGTTGAATACTTACATCTTCACCTGCTTGGCGGCAGGCAAATGAAATGGCCTCCGGGTTAATATTAATTGAAAGTTGAAAAGTTATAAGTCGGATTTTCAATTACAGAAAAATAATTTAGCACCACAGTTTTTATGCGTGATGTAAAAATACCCTTTCTAAAGAAGATATCATCTTTTCTCTAAAGATGGGTTTTGAAATAAAATCTTCAAATCCGGTTGCAATAAATTTTTCTCTATCCCCGGGTAAAACATAAGCAGTTACGGCAATAATAGGTATGTTTTCATAACCCGGCATTTTCTTAATAATCTTTAATGCGTCCAAGCCATTATATTCACCTTGAAGATTTATATCCATCACAATAAAATCAAATTTTTCCGAATCTAATAAAGGCAAAGCTTCTTCAAAACTAACTGCATACTTAATGTCTTTTAACCCTTTTAATTGAACTTTAAATAATATTTGTGAGTCAACCTGGTCTTCTATATAGAGACATTTGAGTTCTGATAAATCTATGCTTGGCACAGGAGTAGTTGCTTCTTCCACAGTAACCGGTGGTTCCTCTTCAATTGTATCTATTCGGAATGATTCTTCAGTTGTAACAGGCACCGATTTTTCTTTAGTCACGACAACAGGTTCTTGTACTTTTTCTGTAGTTTTATCTTCGACTATTTCGCTACGTTTTATTTCCTTTTCGATATCAGGAGATTTACTTTTTTCTACTTTTTGTGTTATATCAAATTTAAGAGGAAATACGAAACCGCAATTCTTGTTGTCGGTTTCATCTTTATGAAATTTTCCGTTTAACAATTTTAATAAAGCTTTTGTTAAACGAATTGTTAACACAGATAATCCGAAAACATCAGCTAAAATTTTCTCTTCTTTGAAAAATAAATCAACAACTTTCTTATAAAGTTCTTCGGATAAAGAAGCGTAGCTGTCTTTTATTGATATTAAGAGACTATCATCTCCAAACGAAACAGCAGAAAAATATAACTTTTTTCCGGAACTTAATCTTGATATAATTTTATATAACAAAAATGTAAGAGTTTGAAATCTTTGTAAATCTGTTTCAATATTTAATGAAGACGATATTTTCCCGTATGCAAATTCCTTTTTCTGTGTATCTTCAATTTCATCATTTTTTTTCTGTAGATTATCAATAATTTCCGGTATTCCTACATTCGTAATATTAAGTTGAACATCATCATTCAAAATATTAGAGTAATCAATTACAGAATTCATTGTTTCCAATAACCTCACCCTGTTTTGATCAATAATTTTTGTTGTCTCTTTTTGCTCAGGTGTTAAATCTTTAATATTATCTGTTAGATCTTGTATGAACCCTAAAATAACATTTATAGGTGTTAAAATTTCATGGAAGAGACTTGAAAAGAATAAGGAATCTACTTGTTGTTTATAATTAGTAACAGAACCGGATGTTTTATCCACAACTATTTGTTTAACAACATCTTTTTTAATAATACCAACAATAGTAAACGTATCAATATTACCTTCAAAGTCAAAAATCGGTGTAGCTGTTAGTTCTACCGGAACAGGCTTTCCTCCATTTTTTCTAACCATTGCTTTTAGATTTACAGGCTCCAGTTTTTTAGATTTAAATATTGTGTTATTTATGTTGCTCCTGTCTTCATCTATAAAGAGTGACACAAATGATTCACCTACTATTTTTTTAACTGTAGTATTTAATAAATTTAATGCTTTATCATTTGCAAATTTTATAAACCCTGTCTGATCTGTTGTGAACAGTAAATCCGTCGTATTATCAAATGCCGCTTTATATTCTTGATTTTTCATTTCAAGATTTAAGTTTTTTGTAACATCTTTTATAATATTAAAATGTGCTTCTTTGCCTTGATACGTAAAAGTGATCTTACTTATTTCCACAAAAATTGTTGATCCGTCTTTTCTTCTGTGTCTGTAGGGCCCCTTAAATTGTGTACTTCGTAATTGATTGTCAGAAGATGACTCTAACAAAGTCTGAATGTTTTCAGGAGTATAAAGGTCTGTTAGATCCATTTGTAGAAATTCATCTTTCCTGAATCCGTATAAGTCCAGGGCTGCTTCATTTACTTCAAGAAATTTTAAATTATCTTTATCATAAATGAATATCGGTTCAGGATTGTTTTGTATCAGAATATCAAACATTTTTCCTCTTCTTTTTAATAAGCTTTCAAGATCATCTGTGTTTACTACCGGGCTTGCATCAAAAATAAAGCCGTTAACTTTTGTTTTTTCAAACCTTAATTTATGTAAAACTAATTCAAATGATTTCCCTTTTTCATTATCGTCTTTCTTATTAATCGTTAAACTATACTTTTCACTTTCTAAAGAAGAATCAAGAAAAGAATTAATTTTATCGATTATTTCAGATGGAAATATTTCGCTAAACTGTAACTTTTTTCTACCCTTTAATTTTCTTATAAATAATTTACGAAAATGTTCACTTTTCTGCTTGAGAATACCGTTATTATCAAACAACGCTATAGGTCTTGGATATTCATTTAACAAATTCGGATTTAGATTAAAAAAGTCGCCTCCTGTTATCTTTGTTTCCTTCTCTTTAATTTTTTGAATTATACATATTATTGCAATAACATTATTATCCGCATCGTTAAGGGGAATTTGTATTGTTTGATAATTTTGAAATTGTAATAATGATTTTACAGGAGCGCCTTCAACTATTACACAATTCAATGAATCATTTATGTAATCATCAATAGATTTGTAAAAATTTACAAGATGAGCAGGTACAAAATCGTTAAATTTCTGACCTTCTAATATTGTGGAATTAACCCCAAGTTTTTCTGAAAATTTTTTATTTACTAAATTAAAATTACTTGACTTATCTTTAATCCAAAAAGGTTCACTCAGTTTATCTACTTCTTTTCTTAATTTTTCCTTCCCAATAAAAGTAAAAGGATACAACGATTTAATTTCATCAATAATTTTTAAAATCTGTTTGTTGTTGATTAAGTTTTTATAATCTTCGTTTTTAACATTAATACTTGTACTTCCCTGAGATTTTATTGAAAGCTCTACGGATTTAAAAGAACAGAATATTAGGGATTCACCTTTTTCTGTATAGGAAGTTAATGTTACTTTTGATTTTATTTTCTTTCCGTTTGTTAACTGCAGGTCTATTAATTTTGCTTGTAGTTCTCCTGTGGAAAGATGTTCGTTAAAAATCTCGATAAACTTTTCAGAGGAATGTTCCTCTAAGTAATAAAATATTTTTTTGTTTTTTTCAGGGGATTGTAATAAATCATCGGCAGCTTCGTTACAAAATAAAATTCTCCCATTACGGTCAAATACCAAAAAGGGAGAACGTAAATTTTGTCCTAAAGCTGAAAATAGCTTAAGATTTATTTTGAATTTCGCTTCCACATTACCAACCATTAACTATGAATGAGAAAATACATCTTAAAATAAATTTAACCATAAATGATTAAACTTATTAAAGTGGGGTTTTAACAGAAGCAACATTTGACCAAGAAGAATCTGAGTTAGAATATGCTTTTATTCTGTAAAGATATTTGTGTCCGCCTGTCATACCTCCTGTATTGTCGGTAAATGTTGTTACATTGCTAGCAACAGTGGCTATAGTTTCAAATTTAGACCAAGCAGACCAGTTATTATTTCTTTCAACTTTGAATAGATTCTCATTATTACTGTTGTCCTGCCAGATCAATTTAACAATATTTGAACTTACTGCAACACCCTTCAGGCCGGTTGGGGGAGGAAATTCTCCCGTGCCGCCTGCACCTGCAGTATTTACCGCATCACTAAATTTTGAAAAACCAAATTTATTTTGTCCTCTAACTTTATAATAATAAACTACATTAGGTAAGAGATTATTATCATTTATGTTAAACGTACCAGGGGATAGTGGACCTAATTGCCTGATATAATCTCCTACAAACCCGTCTCTTCTCCATACTTCATAGTATACTTCATTTTGAGGATTGTCTCGCCACGAAATATTTACTGAATTAGACGAAGTCCCTTGTAACATTAATAATCTTACTGCAAAAGGCTTGCTTGGTTTAATTCTAGGCTCTGTAATTATAATATTTTTCATCGTATCACTATATGCTGCAGTACCATTAGAATCATAATATTTTAAATAATAGCTTATTTTTGTACCTATCTGTGACGGATCAAATACTAAAGCCAATGCTTTTGAAGGATCATTCAAGTTTGTAAAATAAGTACTTTTATATTGTCCGTTAACATATAATTCAACTGATTTATTACTTATAACCGGAGATACAGAATAATTTATCACTGTTTTGTCATATCCTACAGAATCACTTGTTACAGGAGAATAAATTGCAATGCTTCCGGTTTTACCACCTAAACCTGAAATAGGTGAGGTTGGTGAATTAACACAACCGGTAAAATAAATTGATGTTGCTATAATAAAAGTAGCTAAATATTTAATTTTCATTTTCATGATTTACCTTCAATATTTCATTTTAAGAGTTAGGTTTTGTATAATCCAAATAATAGGTACGGGATTCATTTTTTTCTAAATCATTTATATATAGATAAACAATGTTTTTTGCATTATCATATTTGTATTTAGCTAACTTTGTACCAATAATTTCCGTACTTAGTAAAACCTTTCTTGCTCCAGGTTGATTTAGATCAACTTTTACAACCAAACTATTTATAGTTTGAGCTCCAGAATTTGAAACAGTAACAACTGTTCTACTTTCACCTCTTGCTGTTACCCTTACTTCAACGTTTTCTTTCCTTTCAAACCATCTGCTTATTTCGGATGCTGTAGTTATCCAAAATTTCTTTCTTTTTAAATCTTTTATAATTTTTCTAACAACGCCAATATTTTCAGGTTTGGCTTGATATTCCGTATGCATTTTAAATACATACAATCCACCTTCAAACAATATTCTATCGACATCTTCCTGATATGTATATAATTGGTAATCAGGTAAAGTTAAACCAAAATCTCTAATAACTTCATAATCATCACGCGCTGTTTTAGTTATAGATACAATTTTCTTATCACCACGTATCATTATTTTAGGAACCGATCTATCTGTTAATGAATCTGTAAGAACAAACTTATATTTTGCATCAATTAAAGCTTGGATAGTATTTTCATCAAATAATCCATAGTAAGGTATTGCCCCGATAACAGGTTTACCTGTAATAGATTCCAAGATTGATTTTGCGCTGTTTAGTTTATCAAACTGCGTGCTATAATCATCTAAGCTATTTGAGGTATCATTTATAGATGCTAAGTAACCAATATCTACTAATGCTCCTACATCTCCATATCTTCCTAAAGTTTTTACTAATTTTTTATTTTGTTCGGCTTTATATGGATCAATAAAAAATGTTGCTTTTACTTTTTCTGATTTTAATACGCTTAGTAAGTTATTGATATTATAAATATCCTGAGAAAGAGTAGGCGTAATAATAGCAGCAGCTTTATATCCTCTTGGCCATTCATTATAGTATGCTAACGGTTTGTATGTTAACCAATTGATAGAATTATTGAATAGTCTGTCAAAGACGATATAGTCTTCCTGCACACCAATAACAGAATTTATCTCAAACCCCATCCAGATAAATCTACCTTTTCCATAATTCCCGTACACTATACCGGCAGTCTTTTTAATATTTTCCCTTGCCAAACCATTTTCAAGTTTGTAATTATACCAGAAGCTTACTTGAATGGTTCTTGGGTCCATTACTTCTGCAGCTATCGGTTTATCCCACGTCGCAACTTTTAGTGGAAATCCGGTTGGAATATTTGCAGTTATTGGTAATCCACCGCGTAGTGTGTGGACTTTTGTAAAATCATCATTCTTTATTTCTTTTTCAAAATTAATCCCATAGACTTCATTAAAGAATTCCCAGCCTCTCCATTTACCATCATCAGAGTAAGAAGCCGTACCACTTGTCGCAAAGATGCTGCCACCTCTGTCAACATATTTCTTTAGGTTTACAACTTCCCTGTCACTCAATGATTTTGAGCCTGGAAGAACAATTAAGCCGTACTTATAATGCTGACCTAACTCAATTGTCTCATCAGAAATGATATCATAAAGTTGATTGGAGTTATCAAGAAACTTTTTCCAAGTGGTTATATTATCACTTAACCAAGTACTACCTTCAGGCAACATGTTTTCAGTGTATTGTGAATAAAGTATTGCGATGTGTGGTTTCTCTTCAGCCAACGCACTCTTTACTATCTTGGGACTCGGAATAAGAATATCGGTATTAAATTTTCCGAATACACCACGAAGGATAAAGTAATAAGTTAATATTGCTCCAATCAGAAAGATTAATCCACTTAATACGATTAATCCTTGATTAATTCCGCCTCTTCTTTTTCTGGATTTTATTTCCACTTTAATGCTCCTGCATTTACGTCTTCTTTAGCCGACACATAACCTTCAGAAGTATATTTCATAAATTTAGAATCTCTAGGGCTTTGTGCAGCAGTATATCCCGCTACGTTAAACTGGGGAGTCGGTACTCCAACTCTTGATTGTAACGGTTTAACTTCCGGCCTATATTGTTGTTGAATAAATATTGGTTGTGGTTGTGGACCACTGCTTGCTACTGGCTGTTGAACAACAACCTGTGCAGGTGCTCTTTCAACCTCGCGTGCAGGTACAGGTGCAGCTGCTGGGGTTACCAACTCAGCTATAACCTCTGAGGGTCCGGCTGCCACAAATTGTTCTCCTTTGCTTTCTCTAATTTTATAGAGTATATAAGCACCTATTGCCAATATAAAAGTGCTTATTGTCGCAACAAGGATGATTGTCGATAGAATCGGTATAAGTTCCATGAGTTACCTCTTTTTAATAAATTAGTTAATTAATAATTATGATTTTAAAGCTCCAACTCGTTCTAATTTTCCCCAGGACATTTTTATGCCCAGGAATTCTTCTATTGTTGACATCACTTTACTAACATCAATTATAAGAATGAACACCATTCTGTATATTAAAGAATATGGTACGAGTCTAAATTCTTCTTTTTCTGCTGCTACACAGTACAAGGCTGTTACTAAATCTAACAGAGCCAACCCTGCCCACCAGAAGAAAATTAGTGATGTAAATCCAAAGAATAATGCAGCAACTATAAAGAACAAGTTTGCAGCTATATTCATTACCGGCCAAATAAGTGCTTCGTAAGCCATAGTCCACATAATAAATGTATCACCAAAGTTAATTGTCGGATTTACCATTAATTTTTTATGTTTTCTAATTGACTGAATAATTCCTCTTGTCCATCTGTATCTCTGTTTTAACAACTGATGTAATTTTTCCGGAGCTTCAGTATAGGAGATAGAGTTAGGCTCATAATATATTTTCCAGCCGTTTGCTAAAACTTTTAATGTAAGATCTGCATCTTCTGCGTATGTATCACTTGAATAAAAACCTGCTTCTTCAATTGCTTTTTTCCTGAATAAGCCGATAGGACCAGGAATTATATTTACCAGATTAACAAAACTCTGTGCACTTCTTGCCATATTAAGACCTTCTATATACTCAAGTGCTTGTAAGTCTGTTAATAATTTACCTCTGTTAATTACTTTTACATTACCTGCAACAGCCCCTATTTCAGGATTGCTGAAGTGTCTTACTGCTAATTTTACAGAATCAGGTGATAACTGAGAATCACCATCCATACATAAAACAATTTCAGCTTTCGAATATTTAATTCCGGCATTTAATGCTTGTGCTTTGCCACCGTTGGGTTTATTTATTAAAGAAACTTTAACATCAGCGGAAAGCTTACCTTTTTGATAGCCTACCAAAGATTCGGCTACTTCTTTTGTTCTATCTGTAGAGCCGTCATTAACAATGATAATTTCATAATTTGAATAATCAAGCCCTAATAGTGATTTTATAGATTCCGCAATAACTTTTTCTTCATTATAAACAGGTACAATAATAGATACGAATGGAAAGAACCCTGTTGTAGGTTTGTATGTATATTCATTAATATATAGATAAGCCATTATAAGAATTGCAAAATATCTAATAACCAACACAAACAGGAAAATTACCAATGCTACTATTGTTGTATACTCAAGCAAAGAACTTACGTCAAGAACGGTTTGAGGTAAAGTGTATATAATTATAAATAAAAGAATTAATGATAATATACCGCTTACAAATATTCTTTTTACATATTTTGACGAACCCCTATTATCATGCTGACGTGGCTGTTCATTTTTCTTTTTTATTGTAAATACAGCTTTTTTAACTTTTTGACGTAATTTCATATTATTTCTCTTTTATTATACTTAAGTAACCTTAATTCAATTATAATGCCAGTTTAATTATTTATTTTTTAATCATTTATAAGCTTTCTTTTTTAGAATGTTGTAATGCTTTAAGACTAATTTCATTCAAAATCTCATAATAATGCATTTATCAACATTTTTGTAATATTATCTCATTTTATTATATTCTTTCATAAGTGCTCGAGTAAGTAAATCAGCTACTACTTTTCCACCTAAATTTGTAAAATGTATATAATCTCTTAGTCCTAAAGGAGGACCTGCGTTAACCCATCTATTTAAGGAATTCTTTCCACCCATAGCTTCATAAAGATTCCAAAAAGCAACATTTGTCTTTGCCACAATCTCTTTCTGAGTTTTCAGTAATTGTAAAACTTTAGGATCTGTTACAAATCTTGAACCTCTCTTTATACTTTTATCACCGACGCTTACAACAAGAATACTTGCGCTGGGAAATGCTTTCTTAAAATGATTTATAACTCTTACCATTTTGTTTCTATACCAGCTAAAATTCATTGTAAGCTGGGTTGCATTTACTCCAAATTGAATAATTATCAGTTTGTAATTAAGATATTGATCAAATTCTTGTAGTGTTTTCTTCTTAAGCTGTGTTAAAGAAACTCCTGAATTGCCTGTAAGTGGAAAATTATCTACATAAATACCGTTTCCACTTTCAAAGCTTACACCATAAAAATATGTACCTGCGGCACCTCCAAAATTTATATCCAATGAATTTTCTAAACGAGGTGAGTTAAGTACTAATTGCTTAATACTTGTACCTGGTTGTAATCTCCTAGATATTTTTTTTCCACTTTCAAAAGAATATTTGATTGAAGAAGAAGATTTAGCATTGCTGTAAAATATTCTTGCAGTTTTAAAAGAGCGTGAAGTTCTCATAAATTTTGTAGTTTGAAATTTTACCCTGCTGTTCCTGGTTGCTTTTTCAGTTAAACCGCTAATACCAATTGGAAAATGTTTGGGGTTCCCCTTTGTAATTGAACCCATTATCCAATTTCCGTAAACATTTTGTCTTACAGACCTTTTCATTCTTATATCATCAGGTTTTATGGATAGAAAGCCAAGTCCATCTCCTCCAAATTTATCTTGAAAATTTTGTCTTAGATTTTCTGTTATTACATCGCCTAATAATATTGAATCGCCATAATGAGCTATTCTTATTTTCTTAGTTCTGCTCCCTTTCAAAGCTCTAAAAAATTTATAGAGTTCTTTCACGTTGCCGGTTATCGGTACAAATTTTCCTTGAACTTTCTTCGATCTTGAAGAAAAATTTAACTCGTCCTTCGCACTAATATCATCTTCAGTAAAATCAATATATACTTTGCTGTCAGTAGATAGATATTGATCGTTGTTTGTTGCTTCCACATTACCGGAAGCAGTAACAAGCAATCCGTCTTCTGATATATTGTAGTAATCTCTTTGTGCATTTGTAATATTTGTAAAAGGAACAAGTAACAGAATAACAGCAAATAATAATAATTTCTTAGCTGAAATAGTTGAATTTAGTTTTGGGGTACTAACCACAATAATCCTCCCGGAAAATTATTTAATTTAATCGTTTTTTCAAAAAAAGCAATATCCTGTTTAATTTCATTTTATTTACTCTTAAACAGGATATCAAAATATTTATATCTCTTTATTTATTTTGTTTTAACTAATTCTTAACAGAATTTTTTCCTTACACAATTTTAGAAGAAACTCCAGTAAGCTGATAGTGTAATATATAGTGTATTATAGCTGCTGTTTGCTCTATAAGAACTTGAAGCACCAATTCTTCCGTTAAGTGTAAAATAAGGCATCGGTTTATAAAATATTTCACCATATGCTTCTCTTAAAATATAATTTATACTTGGTGCATATCCAATCTTACCGCCTAAATTTAATCTAACTTTTTTAGATTTATTAGCGTTCCATTCCATCCACAAACTATGTGTATCATAATTTTGAGGTGAATAATAAAGCGGATTATCAAATTTGTAATTTGCATAACCAAATTCATATCCTAAGAAAATATCTTTATAGAATTTTTTACCTATGCGTAACTGTAAATTATTAAAGGCATTTCCATCTGAAATAGATGCATAACGGAAGTAACCTGATAATTTAACTTTTGAGGATGCTAAGTAAAATCCATTTATCGTAAACATATCTACAGTGTAGTTAGAAAATCCAATTAAATTTGGAGACATCAAAATAACTCGTCCGTCGTTGTTCTCATAAGATGCAACTAATGAGTATTTAGATATGTCTTCTGCTTTTAATATTACATCAGATACATTACGTTTATTACCATATTGGTCTCTTTGAGTTCCAAAGCTAAATGAGGTAGTTATATAATCAGATAACCTGAAAACAAATTGTCCTTTAAATGATGTTAGATCACTACTTAAAAACGAACTTTGTAAATGAGTTCTTTTATATACTATACCTGCAGTCATAAAACTGGTTAGCCCTAACTGCATACCTAAACCGACCTTGTTAAATGAAAAGTCCTGGTTGTCTGCAAAATAAGTGGAGTGTGGGTTTAAAGCCATGTAACTAGGGAAAGTTGCAAATATATCGCCTATACTTCCGCCTGCCGGTAACCAGCCCATTCTTGCGTTTATTATTTTAATCTGTGTTGAGTCCAATTGAACCTTATTTGGATCATCATTTGGTTCCAACATCTTCTCGTAAACATCTTTTGCATCATCATACTGGCGCATCTTAGAATAAGCTTCACCTAAGTATAAATTTGCTTCGTAACTTTCGGGATTTTTTGCAGCTAATATTTTGAATTGATTTAATGCTGCGGCAGAATCAGCTGTCCACAACTGTGCTCTTGCTCTTAATAGTTCTGCATCAAAATCATCGCCTTCTTCTAAAATTTGGTCATAGATAGTTACAGCCTTATCATAATATTTTGCTGCAAATAATATGTCTGCATATTCCAAAAGTTCTTGTCTTGTAGGTGCTGTAATTTTTGATAAATACTCGTCATATTTTTCAACTGCAGCTTCATAATCACCGTCCATTGCCAATTGGCCTGCAGCTGCTCTAATTTTAATAATTTTCAAACCTTCATTTGCAGATAATGACCTTAAATAGAATTGTTCTGCAGATATTACCATGTTTGAATTTGGAGCTAAGTTTTTAGAAATAGCTAAATATTTCTTAGCATCTTCAAAATTTTTCTGCCACGAGTTTAAAGAAACCATTGCTACATTTGCATAAATATTATTGGGTTCTTGACTTAATACATTCTCTAAATATCCTTTAGCTTCGTCAAGGTCTCTTACTGCCCAAACAGAAATTTGACCTTGTAACAATTGATATTTTAAATTGTTAGGATCACTCTTTAGCAAAGTTTTAATTTCTTCATCAGCTCTATCAAAATCATAGTTCCAAGCTGAATATTTTGCAATTCGAAATCTTATTCCAGGGTTTATTCCGGGTACTCTATTCATATATTCATTTAATATTTCCAATGCACTATCATAATCACTTACACCGGCATAATAGTCAGCAAGTTTCAAAACAATTTTCTTGTTTGTGGGATCTGTTTTAATCTTTTTAGTATACTGTGCTATTCTTATCTGAGAAATACTATCTTTTTTAGCAGCTACTTCTGCTGTTAAATTTTCAACTCTTTTAGGTTCAACACCGGCTTCGGTTAATTTCTTTAATTGATCTTCTGCCTCTACAAATCTTTCAACCTTTACCAATGCGTTAATTAACTTAAAACGTAACGCATTATCATTTGGTCTTCTTTTTAACAATCTATAATACCTATCTATGGGATACTCGAATCGTTTTACTCTTTTCCTTACAATTCTCCCGTTTCTATATTTTACCGTAGTATCATTTATTGAATAAATATATGGTTTACCTTTTGCCCTGTCCAAACCATCTAATGCTTCCTTAAAATAAGGACGGATTGCAAGTGCATTTTCAAATGCATCAATAGCTGTTTTATTTTTACCAAGCCACAAAACAAAATATCCGTATCTTGACCAAAGTCTTTGATCTTTAGGATATCTTTCTGTGTATTTTTTTAATATCGGTTCACCTTTTTTAATGTGACCGTTTTTAGCAAGTATTTCAGAATATCTAATTATTTCATCTGCAGATGCTTCTTCCATAGTAAGATATTTATCGTACCATTCTTCAGCTAAGCCCCATTTACCAAGATTTTTGTAAGATTTACCAATATTCAAATAATTTGAAGGTACACTTGGATCAATTGCTATTTCTCTTTTATAGCCTTCAATATTATTATATAATAAAGATCTCCAAGCTGCTGTTGCTCGTGCTAAATTTGCATTGATCTGTTTGCTTTGGGGTTGAAGTTTTCTTGCTGAACGAAAATCATAAACAGCATATTCGTATACTTTCCTTTTTTCAAAACTTAATCCACGTAAGTTATATCCGTCAGCTTTTTGTGGATTTGCTGCTATGTATTTGTTTAAAAGGTTGATTGCTTCACCGTAACGACCAACAAGCATTTTCTTTTGTGCTTGTATTTTGTAAACATCAGTACGTCTCTGTGCATTTGTAAGTTGAACTGAGCTTAGTACTAATAAAATTGCTATGGTAATGATTTGTATTCTTTTCATTGCCTTAATCTCTTATTGGAAAAATATTTTTTTATTTGTTTCAAATGACTCGTTAGATATTTTATTAAAAACATCTTCAGCACTTTCAATTGTATCATCAGGATGAACTGCAAATACTGATATATGCTGTAGTAAATTTTTCATATCGGTTTCGTTAGTTACAGGTAAATTCGATTTAATTCTGCTAATCAAATTGTTAGTACTTTTTTGTTCTCCCCTTGTAAGTAGAACCAGTACCTTATCTTTAACTACACAGATTTTATCTTTTTTATCGGTTGATAATCTTATTGCATTCTGAAGTTGATTCATTGTTAATAAATTTTTCTTAACAACAATATCATCTAATTTGAATGAGATTACGGAAAAAGATTGGCCTGTGCTTTTATAAAGTGCCACCTGGTTATTTAATATAAGTTTAAAATCTTCTTCAGAATAAAAACTTGATGCAGCATATTTTTCATCTGGAATTTCTATATCTGATAACGAAGTATATTTTTTACTTTCTTGTAAGGGAGTTGCCAGTGTATTAGCACTTAAGCCTACGGTCTTTTCGGTAGTAATACCTCTATACGGTTCAATAAAATATTGAGCAGTAAATTTTCCTTCAGTATGTCCTACGTTTGGAGTAATCGTAATAAAACCACCTTCAGTTTCACCTCTACTTTTTCCTTCCATATCATCGGGTTTATCCAATGTTATAATACCGGTTGCAGAAAGTGATAATGTTTCTACAAGTGCTCTTGAGGAAGGAGCTGCAGGTTGCCCTAATATATAAAGACTTGTTATGTCAGATTCTTCAATTATTTCAGTTGTTTGTCTAAACACTTGATTAAGTCTTTCAAGATTTGAGAATCCAATAAACTGAGTTAATTCGTCAAACACTATTTTATTTGGTCTATGCTGATCAACGACAGTTACAATATCATTTAAGTATTCAACCAAAAAGTCATCCCTACTGATATCATTATAAAGTTCAGTTGGGGGAGCAACTCTGATAACAATTATTAGATTTTTATTCATATAATACTGAAGATCAAAATCTATTGAGGCTGCCATTATCATCAAATCTTTGGGACGTATACTTGTAAAAAACAGGCAAACTTCTTTTTGCTTTGCACATTCTAAAGCATATTGAAGTGCCATTAAAGTCCTACCTGATTTCCTTGGACCTATTAATAAATAGGTACCACCTCTATATAATCCACCCCACTTCTTGTCAACTAATGAGATGCCTGAGGGCAGAATTTGAATTTTACGTTTCATTTTTATTTACTCTAAGTTTATTATTGATTATTAATTTCTTTAGTTAACTCTTCCATCATCAAAATCGTAATCATCGTTCAGATCAATATTTTGATTATCTGATTCAAAATCATCACCTTCCATAAAACTAACTGCTACATCACTGTCAGAATTATACTTTGTTGATACAGGCTCATTTTGAAATACCACTGATATACCTTTATATGGTTCCAGAAAATAATGAGCTTTTACTTTACCTTCAGGGTGTCCTACTATTGGAGTTATTGTAATTACACCCTTGTTTTCTTCGCCGTATCTTTTTTCTAAATATATTACACCGGTTGAATTGCCAACAATTTTATCGGTAATTAATCTTGCATTTTCACTAACAGGATCTGAAAGTAAAAGCAAACTTGTTTTATCTTTTGCTTCAATTGTTTCAATTGTATTGATAAAAGTATTTTCTAATAATTGCAAATTGTTAAAACCAACAAATTGTGTCAGATCATCAAAAACTACTTTATCAGCATTATGTTCCTTTACAACAGTTGCAATATCACTCATATAATCCATTAATACTTCATCATTTGATCTCTCTCCGTTACCCATGGAAGGTTCGCTAACTTTTATTACAACAACTAAATTTTTATTCATATAATGCTGCAGATCAAAATCAATTGTAGCAGCGTGAATAAATAATTCGGTATGACGCATTGATGTAAAATACAAACAAACTTGTCCTTGCATTACACAATGTTTTGCATATTGTAAAGCCAGTAATGTTCTACCGGAATTTTGTGAACCAATTAATACATAAGTTGCGCCCTTATATAAGCCGCCCCAAACTTTGTCAATAATCGGTATCCCCGATGAATATAAATGTAGTTTACTTGCCATTGTTTTCTCCAATTCTTAGGAAAATTAAGCCAAATATTATGCCGAAATAAAATATTAAGATATTATTACTTTTTAAGCTTAAAACACAACATTCTAAGTATTTTATGAAGATTAAGTCAACAATAATCTGTATTAAAATGTTACATTTATCACATCAATACGATTAAAAACGTCTATATTATCAATGTCTTTTATGTTTAGAGAAATTTGAGAAGTATAAAAAGGAATGAATTAATTTAATCAATTTTTTGATGAATAATAACCAAATACAAAAAGAGCAGTTGCGTTGCCCACAATAGTTGGTTCGTTTGTTATATAATCCCATCTATCGTCATAATATTTTACCGAATCAGTATTAAAATAGTTATAGGATAAATTTTCTCTTTTTATATCATAATTTTTTAGTATTCCTAAAGGAGCTGGTCCTGCACTTAAAGCACCGGGTAAATATCCATCATTAAAATATGCAATTTGTGAATGAAGATGTTTTGGAAAAACTCTGCCTATATTATAAATAAAGCTAATTCCCCAAGGATTTCTACCAAGTATATAATCTCTTTGTGTTACAGCAAGAGAATCAAATTTCGTATCCCCGGTTAGTCTTTTAAAAAGTATTGCTTGTAAAGTTATACCTAAAAATGAATTGGTAGTACCCCAGGAGTATGGCATCCCTTCACCAAACACAGAATTCTTGGCAGTGCTTTTAAAATAAATTAAATTATTTTGAAGATAATCTTTAAAACGCGGAATTAAAGTTGCAAGTTTATAATCAGCGAGTGAATTAATGTCTCCCCAACTCCACCAAAAATCAGAACCTGCGCTATCGGCAAAACTTTCAGCTTCTTTTAAATAAGATGAATCTTGTGTAGATATAAATAATTCAGTAGCTCCCAGAGCTAATTTACCCAGAAATCTAGAATCCTGATAAAATCCTGACGGCATGCTATCAATATCCGGTACATTATCTTTTATAGAGTACAATTCTTTTGCCCTATTTAAATAATCATTCGCCAAATTAATATCTTTAAATTTATCTTTCCAAATTCTATAAGCCAATGCCATTGTGGCGGCATATAACCCAATTTGGTTTTTACCCATTCCCACATAACCCGGTCTGTTAAATCGTAGTGTATCATTTTCCGGCAACCGCCAGCCGACTTCATGATCCTTTAGATCCTGCACTTGAGTTACCAACTTATCTTTTTTGTAATTTGCCCTCTGCATCCAATCAAGTCCGATTTTTGCTTCTTCTAAAATATCGGGGACCCCGTTTTTATTACTATCAAATCCAAATTTTACATTATCAAAATCATAAGCAAAAAGCATTAAATATGTAGTAAAAGAAATTGTCGGTAAAAATTTAATGTAATCACCTGCATCGTGCCAACCGCCGGTAAGATCAACTCCTGACGAATCTTCAGCTCCGATTAACTTTGTTGCATCCCAAAGATGACCTTTTTTGTGTAGAATTGGTTTTGTTGGTCCACACCTTTGGGCTTGATAGAATAACAGGAGAGAATCTTTGATATTATTAAAAACGTTATCGCTTATTCTAAAAGGGGTTGACCTGTTTCCACCAACATCTATATAATAAATACCTTTTTTCTTGAGTGGAGTAAAATCAATTGGAACTGCGTAGTTAAATTTACCGTAAGTTAAAATGCTATCCGGAAGATAATCTTCGAACTCTGTTTTTTGCGTAACGGAATTGATGACATAATATTTTTGAACATCTATTTTGTCTTTAGAAAATATTACTCCTGTCTTAATATCACTCGGTAAAAATCCGATCTGACTTGTTCGTACATAAATTTTAGAATAATTAGATACGTTGTATTCATTAGAAGGAAATAAGAATAACAAGAAAAGAAAAGATAGATTAAGAATTATCTGCATATTTTACAACATGTATTTGAAAAGAATATCATTTAGAAGATTTTCTCTTTAGAATAATTTGTTTACTTCTTCTTTGGGAAATCAGTTCCGATAATTTTATCCCAAATTGGCGAGCTAACACCATAACCCAAGTTTTCGTTTTCAAAATGATGTTTTATATGATGTTTTTTTATTGCAAGCCATAATTTGCTGTGCATATTAAAATGATGGATTGCGTAGTGAGTTAAATCATAAAATAAATACCCGGCAATAAACCCTATAAATAAAGGGGCAACATAAACAACACCAAAAATTGCTTCAAACAAATAATAAAATAAAATCGATAGAGGAATGCTTACCGTAGGAACCATTACCAATCTTTTTGAATCCATTGGATAATCGTGGTGGACACCATGAAATATAAAGTGTATTTTTTTACCAAATTCAGATTTAGCCGGAAAGTGAAAAACAAAACGATGTAAAGTATATTCTGTTAAAGACCATACAATTAGCCCGAAAATAATAAACAAAACTATTACAGATGCTGATAAACTAAACAAAATACTTCTATACAAAAAATATGCAATAACCGGTAAGAAAATAAATAACGGAACAGTGTAATGAATTCTAGAAAATGCTTCAAGGAAATCACTTTCAAACATTCTTACTGTTACGTCTTTATTCGATACAAAATTTTTTGTCATTTATAAATCACTAACTTTAATTTTTAACAAGCTTAATACAAATTTATTAAATATTAAATCACTTTCAACGAAAAAATAATTTAGTGGAAAATTAATGACACAAATCACATTAAATTTCAATTATTCTAATTAACCTAATTGACCTAATTTCTAAATAAATTCCAAGAACCAAGCTCCTATTGGGCTATTGAGTATTATTTAGGTTAACCCCGTTAGATACATTATTTTAAAATAATGATAAAAATTTATTACGATTATCTAACGGGGTTAATTAGAAATTAGAGCAATTAGAAATTTATTTAATGGATTTATTTTTTTAAGACCGAACCATTAACCCGTCAAATAAGTCTAAAATTTATATCCGTTAGCTAACGGATTATTTTTAGTTTCTACTTAAAACTGGAAATAAATATTTGGTTGCAAACCTGCAAATTTAAATTGTACCACAAGCAATATCATAGCTGTTAATAACAAAGCTTGCACAACAATGGGCATTTTTACAACAAAACTTTCAGTCCATCTTTCCCAAGACTCAGGTAGAAAGTGTAAAACATAACCGATTACCATCAAAATAATAATCATAGGATATGCATTTACAAATTGCATAAATACGCCTGCCTGGAAAAACGAAACTATCTGACCTACAACTTCCCATCCGCTTTCTATTGAGAATGCTCTGAAAAAAATGAAAGCAAAAACAACGAGATGAAATGTAATTAAAATCTGGAAAAACTTTAATAGTTTTGTATTACTCAGTTTCAATTTGTTATAGAGCAGCGTTTTAGGTTTTCGCAAAAAGACAGATATTACAATATACAGTCCGTGTAATGTGCCGAAAAAAACGAATGTCCAAGCTGCACCATGCCAAAAACCTATGAGAAAAAATGTTACAAACAAAGCAATGGCAGTGCCGTAAATCCTAAGATTTCTTAACTTCATTTGAAGAGGTGCAAATAGGTAATCAAGCAGCCAAGAGGATAATGTGATATGCCATCTCCGCCAAAAATCAGCTATGCTTGTAGCTTTAAAAGGTGCATTAAAGTTATCCATTATATTAAAGCCCAGCAAAAGAGCCACACCAATTGCCATATCCGTGTAACCGGAAAAATCCATATAAAGCTGAAGCGTATAAGCATACGATGCTAATAAGTTTTCTACGCCGGTGTATCTTGTTGGGTCGCCGAAAACTCTATCGACAAAATTAAGACCTATAAAATCAGCGATAACAATTTTCTTAAATAAACCTGCCATTATCAGGTATGTTCCCTTCCCAATATTTTCGCGGGGTACATTTATTTCACTTTGTATTTGAGGAAGTAGTTTTGAAGCCCTATCAATAGGACCAATTAGCAAATCTGCAAAAAAGAACATATAAAGAGAAAAGTCTCTAAAACTTTTAACCGGTTGGAATGTACCCATATAAATATCAATTACGTAACTGAGTCCTTTAAATGTGTAAAATGAAATACCAATCGGTAGGAAAATATCCAAAGCATCAATGTGCCCTGAGCTAATATCATTAATTATTTGAATGAAAAAATTAGTGTATTTGAAATAACCGAGCACTCCAAGGTTAACAACCAAGGTTAAAACAAAAAGAAATTTCCTATTACCGGTTCCCTCTTTTAACGAACCCAGTATTTGACCCGAATAATAATTTGCAATGGTCATTATTACGAGAATAAGAAAATAATCCCCCACAGCTTTATAATAAAAGAACAGTGAGAAAAAGATAAGTGTAAAAATTCGTAGACTTTTTTTGTATGCGAAAATTTTATACAGTACTAATAACGTAAAGAAAAAGAAGATAAAAAAACTTGTACTGAAAAGTAAAGGATCACCTTCTTGGTATGTAAATAATTGTAGCAGTTTACTGAAATCAATATTGAAGATCATTCATTCTCCGTAAAATTGTTTTATCCGTTTTCTATTTTTGCTCTAATTTAGAATTCACTAAATTTTGAAGAGCACCAATATTCTGGCATTTTAATACTTCTATGCCTTTAAAATGTACATTAAAAGCTTTTTCAACAGCGAGAATAACATTAATATGATTTAGTGAATCCCAACCGGGTACCTGGTCCGCTGTTGTGTCATCCTGTATATCAAAATCTTCTAAATTAAGCTCATCAAGTATTACTTTTTTAAACTTTTCTGTTATCATTTATTAACTCCATTTAATATTTTCTTTTTTTACAACCAGTCTTTCTTTATTAGCTTTTCGGCTGGGTTTGCCTGCAGAACTTTTTATCAACCATCTTGGCGGTACCAAATAAACTTTTTTTATGTTTATGTCGTCGGACATTCCCGCCTTTATAATATCCATTATTAATTTTTTATGTTCTTCTTTGTCTGTTATTTTTGTCTCTGCTGCTACACTTATTTGTTCGCTTCCTAAGTCCTCATCGTCTTCACCAAAAGCAACTACTCTTCCGGGAATTACACCCTCAACATGACTGACTAAATCTTCAACGTCTTCGGGATATACATTATTACCCGCCACAATAATGATATCTTTTTTCCTTCCGATAATATAATATTCATCGTCTAAGCAGAAGCCGTAATCACCGCTGTAAAACCAGCCGTCTTTTAAAGCTGCAGCAGTTTTTTCGGGATAATTTCTGTAACCGTCAAATAACGAAACAGAAGATATAACTACCTCCCCAACCATTCCTTCTTCCAAGTCGTTACCGTTTTCATCTAAAATTCTTACTTCACAACCTTCAATTGTTTTGCCGGATGAAACACAGACTCTTGAATTTTCATCGTGTCCGTTTAACTCAATTACACCTTTTGCAATACTTTGTCTTTTAACCCAAAGAACTTTAGCCTCTGTGTCAGGCGGAGTTTGTGTTACAGCAAAAGTTGTTTCTGCCATAGCATAACAAGCACATAAAGATTCAGGTTTAACGCCGTAATCTTTATATCTTTTATAAAACAGTTTATGACTTTTATTTCTTACGGGTTCACTACAATTAATAAACATTCTCATACTTTCAAGAGAAATCCCTTCCAATTCATCTTCGTGAACTTTATCCGCTAAAATGTTGTAGGCAAAATTAGGAAGCCAAGTAAGAGTTCCTTTTTCTTTTGAAATAGCTTCCAACAAAAGACTTGGTATCATTATCCATTCAAATGTATTTATTTGAACTGTTGGAATACCAAATGCCAGCGGTAAGTGAAATGCAGCAATTAATCCCATATCATGATATAAAGGTAACCAACTGATAATTTTATCTTCAGAGGTTAAGTTTATGGCTTTTCCATAATTTGCAACATGATCTAATACGGCTTTGTGAGAAAGTAATACGGGTTTTTGCAAACCTGTAGTTCCACTTGAATGCTGTAGCAAAACGGGATCAGTATCAGAAACACTTGCTCTTATTTGTTCTATTAATTCTAACTCTTTGCCTTCAAATTTTAGATCTTTCTCCCACTCTAACGGAAAAAATATTCCTCTAATTGTACTGTTATCCTCAGTAACTAAAGGTTCAATTATATCTGCAATAGGTCTTTCAGTAAGTATCCAATCAAGACCCGAACGTTTTGACATACCTTCAATACCCTGTCTGAATTTATCCGGGTGTAAACGTGGGTTTGGGTAAGCTAAAACAGCAGGGATAGCTCCAATGCTTGATATTCCTAAATAAATAGGGTAGAAATATTTATTGTGTCTCATAACAGTTGCACAAACGTCCCCTTTTTGAACTCCTCTCTTTTTAAGCCCGACTGCAAAACTTTCAGCTGCTTTTATAATTGATGAAAAAGTCCATCTAAAAGGTTCTTCTCCGGCAACCCAATGAACAATCGCATCTTTATCAGGGTGTTTTTCTGCATTTATAACCCAGCGTGACCATTCTGTTTCATTTGTATTAATCATAGTTTTTATCATCATTAACCCTCTCTTATAAATATATTTATTTATAAAATTATTTAATTAGTTACCCCGTTAATAAATTACATTTAATAAGTCCTTTTTTTTACTAATAATCTGCTTCTTCCCAACAATCTTTTTCTGTTTGCTTTTCTGCTCGGTTTACCGGCAGAACTTTTTATTAACCATCTTGGCGGTACTAAATAAACCTTCTTTATGCTTATATCGTCTGTCATTCCGGCTTTTATTATATCTAATGTTAACTTTTTTTGTCCCTCTTCATCGGATATTTTTGTCTCTGCAACAACGCTTATCTGCTCACTGCCAAGTTCTTTACTATTTTCACCAAACGCAATTACTCTTCCGGGAATAACTCCTTCAACATTACTTGCTATATCCTCAACATCCTCAGGATAAATATTATTTCCTGCAACAATTATTATATCCTTCTTCCTTCCGATTATGTAATAATAATCTTCATAACAAAATCCATAATCACCGCTATAATACCAACCGTCTTTTAAAACGGCGGAAGTTTTTTCCGGGTAATTTCTATAACCGTCAAATAGTGAAACCGACTTAATTAGTAACTCCCCAACTCGTCCTTCTTCTAAATCATTTCCTCTCTTATCAATTATCTTTACTTCACAACCATCAATAACTTTTCCTGATGATACACATACTCTTGAATTTTCTCCACTATCAGTAATCTTGACAATACCTTGAGATAATTTTTGCCGATCAACATTTAATTTTTTTATTATTTCTCCCGCAGGTGTTTGAGTGGTAGAAAAAGTAACCTCCGCCATTCCATAAGAACTTGATAAGGAATTTTCTTTCACTCCGTATTTTTTATATCTTTCATAAAATATTTTATTACTTCTATCTCTGACAGGCTCACTGCAATTAATGAACATTCTCATGCTTTCGAGCGAAATTCCTTTTAATTCTTCATCGTGAACTTTATCCGTCAAAATGTTGTAGGCAAAATTAGGTAGCCACGTAAGAGTTCCTTTTTCTTTTGAAATAGCTTCCAACAAAAGACTTGGTATCATAATCCATTCAAAAGTATCGATTTGAACTACGGGGATACCAAATGCCAAAGGTAAATGAAATGCAGCAATCAAACCCATATCGTGATATAAAGGAAGCCAGCTTACAATCTTATCATTAGGTGATAGGTCTATAGCTTTTCCGTAATTTTTAACGTGGTCTAAAACTGCTTTATGAGAAAGTAATACGGGCTTTTGTAAACCGGTAGTACCCGAAGAATGCTGTAATAATACCGGGTCGGAACTTTTTATATTAGCTCTAACTTGATTTATCAACTCCTTTTCTTTCCCTTCAAATTTTAAGTCTGTCTCCCATTCCAAGGGGAAAAAGCTTCCTCTTATTGTACTGTTTTTTTCAGTTATTAAAGGCTCTATCATTTCTGAAATTTCTCTTTCAGTAAGTATCCAATCCAGACCGGAGCGTTTTGACATACCTTCAATACCTTGTCTGAATTTATCAGGATGAAGACGGGGATTTGGATATGCTAATGCTGCAGGAATTGCACCTATACTTGAAATGCCTAAATATATTGGGTAGAAATATTTGTTGTGTCTAATAACCGTTGCACAAACATCACCGCGCTGTACACCTCTTTTTTTAAGACCGACAGCAAAGCTTTCAGCAGCCTTTAAGATACTCGAAAAAGTCCATCTAAAAGGTTCTTCGCCGGCAACCCAATGAACAATTGCTTCTTTATCGGGATATTTCTCAGCATTTTCTACCCAGAGATCCCATTCTATCTCCCTGGATTTAGATAAAGTTTTAATCATATTTTTTCCCGTGCTTATTACTAAAATAATTGTTCATAAAAAATTAGTCTTAAAATAAAGTCTTCATTGATTAACCGAATCCATTTCCATTACAGGTTCATCATTAAGTTCCATATTAATAATAGAATCCGGTTTTATATCCATTAACATATCAACAGGCTTAACTTTATAATTCATTATTTTAGTATTCTTAGGAATATAAAAGAGTAGAATAGAAAATAAAATAGTCAAACCGACTAATATTAGTGGTCGAGTAATATCTTTAATTTTGTTCATATTGATTTTAGATAAAATTCTTTTACTGCCTTATAATTATTAAGAAATTACTTTAAGCGGTAAAATGACAAATATTATACCAAGGTTCATTTTTCGATAAAAGGTCAAATGATTCGATGAAGATAAAATAAAACATTTTTTTTTAACAACAAAAAAGTTTTTTTAAGAATTTTATCATTTTGAGATGCAAAAATAAATCAGATATTTAATTTTGTTAAGATTTGTATTACATAACTTGACCAAATTTTATAACCCAAAGCAGAAAGATGGACACCGTCAACCGTGTATTCTTCTTTTAAGTGATTATCAATTGAAAGTTTTTCGTTCAGATTTAAAAAAATAATTCTATTTTGAGCGGCATATTTTTTTAACTGAAGATTTAGAGCAGCAACTCTTTCATTTATCGTATCAAACAAGGGAGAACCGTTTTTTACAAATAATGTTGATTGCAGAACAATTTTTATTTTATGCGATTTTAATGAATCAACAATTTTTGTTATATTTTGAAAAACTTCGTTTACTTGTTTACCGTAAAATAAATCATTGATACCACCCATTATAAAACATATTTTAGGTTTTAAATTATAAACATATTTTAATCTGTGTAAATAACCCGAAGTAAGGTCCCCGCTTATTCCTCTTTCAGCTACATCGTTTCTATTTATAAGTTCGTTCCAATTAGCTCCGTGAGTTATTGAATTACCGAGCATAACAATTTTTGCACGCTTCATTCTATATATATTATATAATTCGGTTTGTATTACATAACTGGGATTTTTTAGATATAAGCTTGTATCGGTAACAGCAGGGTTTGATTGTGGTTTAATTATAATTGTTGATAATAAGACAAAGATGATGACATTTAGTACAGATTTCATAATTATAATATAAATAATTTATAGTAAATATTTTTAATTTGTCACGGAGTGGTCCCCCCCCAAAAAAAGGGGCAGGCGTGATAACCAAGGACAAGCACCAAACAACAAATCATAAAAAACAAACAAA
>ENA-ORDP01000439-ORDP01000439.1-marine-sediment-metagenome-genome-assembly--contig:-NODE-439-length-27580-cov-4.804614_pt1 | contig 27580 bp, 26 predicted proteins | sample MGYA00248627_ERZ508539 | MGnify/ENA primary metagenome ERZ508539 (study PRJEB26208, sample SAMN05571518) | marine sediment metagenome | biome: deep sea; feature: Hydrothermal vent; material... | reverse complement strand
TTTCTATGCATAAAGGATGATTTAAACGGAAAATACGGCCCGGGTTTTAGCGATAATGAGGGTTCGGTAACGGTGGCTGTAGGGGTGACCCCGAAGTAACAGGTTGAATGTATTGAATCCCAACAATTACTGAAAACAAATCAAAAAAAATCACAAAGAACAGCCGTTGGATATGCGGGGTCAAGCCATGACATCATTTTTTGAATTAGAATATGATATTTTTCATCATTTAAATAAAACGTTTCTTTTCACTCAATTTCTGCAATATCTTTAATTTTTCTTTTTTAGTCATGATTTTTAATGTATCACTATAATTGGAGGCTTCTCCGGTTTGCAGCCCTTAAGTTTATAAAACAATTATAACAAATCTGTATGCTTTTCTCGTGTAATAAATTGAGTACCGGGACAGAACACGGGTATACTTCTCCAGCGCTTAAAATTTTGGGGGAACTCCTGAAACCGAACAAATGTCTTGACAAAAATATTTCCTTCTTATATTATTCAGTTCTTATGAAAATATTTATTGACGGTAAATACTATGACAAGGCCGATGCAAAGATATCTGTCTTTGACCATGGACTTCTTTATGGAGACGGTGTTTTCGAGGGCTTACGGATATACAGCGGCAAGGTCTTCAGGCTCGGAGAACATATCGAGAGGCTTTATCAGAGTGCAAAGGCGATCCTGCTTGAAATACCCATGAGCATTGAAGAGATGCAGGCGGCAGTACTAAAGACCGTTGAGATAAACCGCAAGGAAAACGGGTATATCCGCCTCGTTGTCACAAGGGGAGAGGGGCCACTCGGTATAGACCCGTCGCCATGCGAAAGGGCGATGGTGATAATCATCGTTGCCGACATCCAGTTATACCCTGAGGAATATTACAAAAATGGAATCGAAATAATCACTGCTTCATCCCGACGCATATCCCCGGACAGCCTTGACCCCAGGGTAAAGTCCTTAAACTACCTCAACAATATTATGGCAAAGATCGAGGCGGAGCAGGCTGGCTGTCTTGAGGCCGTTATGCTTAACAGGGAAGGATTTGTGGCGGAATGCACAGGAGACAATATCTTTATTGTAAAAGACTCCGAGCTCCTTACTCCTGCCCCCTGTCATGGTGCCCTTGACGGTATCACCAGGAAGACGGTGATGGACATAGCTGAAACCCTTGGCATCGGAAGCCGTGAAACAACCCTCACCCGTTATGACCTGTATAACGCAGAGGAATGCTTTATGACGGGTACCGGGGCTGAAATCATTGCCGTTATAAAGATTGACGGCAGGATTATCGGCAACGGAACTCCGGGAAGGATAACACGGATGCTGACAGAGAGATTCAAGCTGGCGATTTTGGAGCAGCAGGGCCAAATAGTCTAAACGTAACCACAGGAACAGTGAGCCACTGTTCCTGTGGTCTTCTCAACGTATCTTCAAATTAATCATATCTCTACATGTACATGGCATTTCTTTGTGCAAATCCTGGAGCATGCCGCACAGCCGATACAGTCATCAGGATTTGCAACGGACATTACCTTGTTACCCATATCGTCTCCATAATCATCCTCACCCTCAAAGGGTTTTTCAATGAGCTCAAGGACATCCCTGCTACAAACCTTATAGCAGCGTCCGCAACCCAGACATTTTTCAACATCAATTGATTCGATAAACCTTGGGGTCCATGGTGTGCCGCCCCTTGTTAAACAACTTGCCTGTGCCATAAATCTTCTCCTTTCCAAAAAACATTAAATAAAAGGCTCAATCAGCCTGCAAGTAATTATACTTAAAATTTAAGCTATTGCTTCTCCATCCATCTCGCCTGTCCTTATCCTCACGGCACCGCCTATCGGTGCAACAAAAATCTTTCCATCCCCGTGCTTGCCCGTGTAGCCAACCTTGATTATTGACTTGACAAGTTTGGTGACCACATCATCGGGCACCACTATTGTAAGCATCCTCTTGGGCACGTAAAGGGCCACCTTCGGCAGTGTATGCTCGAGGGCATATGTGGAGGGCGTGGGTTTCAGTTTAGCCGCAGTACAGTAGCTATCCGGCATCTCCGAGTCCATCTCTGCACACATGGCCCCTTTCTGCTTCCCCCTTCCATCAACGCTCTGAATCGTAAGTGATGGATATCCCAGATCCTCGAGAACCTGCTTGATTTCGGGGACCTTATCTCTCCGGATAATTGCAACAATCTCCTTCATAGGCCTTCCTCCCCGGTCCTGACGGTATAGGCGGTATCCACCGGGCTGACAAATATCTTGCCGTCACCGATAAAACCCGTCTTCGCCTTCTCATGTATTAACTTTACCACCTGTTTTTCGTCCTCATCATCAACAACTATCATGAGCAGTGTCTTTGGAAGTTCATCGTAATGCACAGGACCTACCTGAAGTCCCTTCTGCTTACCCCTTCCAAATACCGGCATCTTTGTAACGGATGGAAACCCTGCTCCCTCCAATGCCAAGACTACTTCCTGCTCCTTCTCCGGTCTTATAAACGCCCTGATCATCTTCATCTTTTTTTCCTCCCTGGTTATTGTTTGGTAGTTTGTTTTAAGAGCAGCAGTATAAATCGGAACTCTACTGCACTGTAAACTTCTGCTCTTCAGTCACTGTTCAGAGCTTTTTTAAGCCATGGCGGCGGAGATGTTTTCACGGCCTCAAGGAGTTTTTTCAGGGCATCCTCAATGGCAATCACCTCTTTCACCTTTACGGGCATTATGCCCTTTCTCGCAAGCCTTGCGGCCGATGGACCCCCGATATCCGTAAGGTATATAATCTTGCAATCAGCAACTTCTTCCACTTTACTCTGTACCTTGTCCTCATGTATCCGTCCCTTTCCCTTTGTCTCCTCTATCTCTGAATCCCTGCCCTCGGCAAATTTCCTCATCTCGATGAATTGATAAGCATCTCTTGTCAGTTCATATATGGCAAACTTGCCAGCCCTGCCAAAATGCTCGTCAACATTTACACCGTCTGTTGTTGCAAATGCTATCTTCATCACCGGCCTCCTTTACTTTAATTAATCAAGACACTAACTTTTAAATCAGACAAACCCGTTATAAATCATCCTGAAACAGCAGATTTGCCATCTCGTTAATCATCACAAGTGTTCCTCTATACCCGATGGCAATCCTCGAATTATTCCCCAAGACCTTATACACGGGAAATCCCGTCTGATACAACGGCACGCCAAGCCTCTTTGCTGTATCCGCTCCATGAGAATTTGAAATCAAAAGGTCGAAATCCCCGTCTATTGAAAAAAAGTCGCCAACAAGGACATTCCCTGCATAAATTCCGGCTACAGATGCCGTCCGGGACGGAACAACCGAAAGCCCGACTTCAGCGCCCATCTCACTGAGCACCCTTGAGACCTGGACCGACAGGTCAGGCTCCAGGGCCATACAGACCCTTTTGCCGCCGAAATAGAAATGAGCATCCCTCATTCCGTCAATCAGCACCCTTCTCTGCCTTTCGTATTTAGGAGGCACCTGCCTGCCACTCAAGGCTGAAAGTGTCTCCATGAATGCATCCATTTCCTTAAGACCGGACAGGCTCTCAACCAGGGTGTATTCAATACCAAAACTCTCTTTCAAAAGCCTTGCAGACCCTTCCATACTCATACCTATAGCTATGGTAAATCCGGCACTGCCCATCGTCTCTATCTCTCTCGTCCTTGTACCACCGGAGGAGAGTGCCGAGAATTCCTGTCTGCTCCCGTCAAGTGCGGAAAGGTCGGGCAGGATAACCGGATTCAGCCCAAAAGATTCTATCATCTCACGCAACTCTGTAAAGTCAGCAGGAGTCAGGTGCGAGCCAACAAGGACATTTACTTTACAATTTCTGCTTAAGCGTCCGGCATCAGGAGAGCCTGAAAGGTCTTCTACTCCCGGCTCCTGACTCCCGACTCCTGACTCCTGTCCCCTTGCCACTGACTCTATAACTGCCTCTACCACCTTTGCATATCCCGTCTCCAGCCCCCCTTCATAATCCGGAGTAGAGACATTAATAATCCTGAATCCTGAATCCTTAATCCTGAATTCCTTAACTGTACCCGCCACATCATCGCCCTTGACCTCTGAAAGTCCTGTAGTAAGGACACCTATCAGGTCCGGCTGCTGTTTTTCAATAACCCCCTGCACAACCGCGGTCAGGTTTTCCTCACTACCCATTACAACATCCTCCGTAAAGAGCTTTGTGCTCATTAGTGCAATGGGCTCTCTGAAATGTTTTGTTATAAGCACCTTTGCAAGGAAATTGCAGCCCTGCGCCCCATGAATAACCGGGAGTGCCCTGTCTATCCCCTGCAGGGCAATTGCAGCCCCTATGGACTGGGAGTGTTTTAAAGGGTTTATCAACACATCCCTGCCGGTTTTAGTCTTCAAGGGAGCAGAAACAGTTTGCCCGCCGGATTCTGATCCGCAAACCTCATTCCCATTGAAAAACCTGATACTGTTACTTATCTGCTCTGCAAGATTTACAAGCCCGTCATATCCGGCATAGGCTGTGTGTCTCTCCTGATTCACATCCACAAAAGGGAACCCCTCTTTCATGGCAAGATAGAGGTTCCGGCCGCCTGCAACAAGCATATCCGCCCCCCTTTCCTTCATAAGCTTCCTCAGGTTTGCCGGAGTAACATCCTCAATAAGAGGGGCATCCTTGCCAAGTATGGCCTTCATCTTCTCCTCATCTTCAACAGTGCTCTTCTTTGTACCCACTGCAACTATCTCTATCCCGAGATCCTGGAGGGCGGAGATAAAAGACCAGCTCTTGACACCACCCGTATAGAGCACAGCCTTCATGCCCTGCAGATGAGCATATTTTTTCAGTTTTTCTCCAAGCCCGGTCTCTTCACTTTCAATCACTTTATCGATCTTCTGTCCCAGGTCAAAATCACTCCAGGCGTTTAAACGACTTGAACGGCTGGAACTATTTGAACGGCTGAAGCCGCTTCCAATCGCTCTCAACGCCTTTGCCATCTCTGTTTTGCCGAAAAAGGAGACCTCAACATAGGGTATCCCGTACTTCCTCTCCATCTCCTTGGCAACATTCACGAGGGCCCGGCTGCAGACCACTACATTCAGATCCGCCCTGTGTGCATAGGTTATCTCTTCAAATGTTGCATCCCCTGTAATCCTGGACATGATCCTTATGCCTGCCATCCTGAGCACAGGCTCAATAAGCCACAGGTCACCTGCAATGTTATACTCGCCGATAAGGTTTATAAATCCCCCCCTGGCGGAGAGGTTGTCGGGGGGCTCACCTGTACCTATTACAGAATCAAGCAATACCTCACCCGCTATCCTGTTTCCAAGGTTTTTAGGTCCCACAAACCCAGGAGCATTAACGGGTATGACCCTTATGCCGCAAGTATCCTCTGCCTTCCTGCAGATAGCATCCAGGTCCTCTCCGATAAGACCGCTTACACACGTGGAGTAAACAAAGATTGCCTTCGGGTGTACGGTGCTGTACGTCTGGACAATGGCATTGAAGAGCCTGGTCTCAGAACCGTAGACAATGTCTATCTCGTCAATATCGGTTGTAAAACCCAGCTTATACAGTTCACCCTGAGATGATAACGTGCCCCTGCCTTCCCAGGTGTTTCCGCAACACGCTATGGGACCGTGAACAAGATGTGCCGTGTCAGCAATGGGCTGTAGCACTATCATTGCCCCATCAAAGGCGCAGGACTCTCCGCCACGACTCCTGCAGAGTTTTTCCTTTTTCTCCACGCCGCAGCCACTCTCTAAAAGTTTATCAGTCCCGGTTAACATTTAATATCTTCCTTGTGTATTTTCAGGGTCTTAAAATCTTTTTTTTGTCACCCTGAATTTATTTCAGGGTCTCATTGCTGAAACGAATTCAGCATGACATGTTACCCTGTTTGTGCTTTCTGCGAAACTTATCTTATAACATCAAAGCTCGTTGTATCCATCGTCTTTCTGTCCATCTCGTCAAGAACCGTGTTGACAATCCAGTTCACCATATTCAGCACACCCTGATACCCGATAACCGGATACCTGTGGAGGTGATGCCTGTCGAATATGGGGAAACCTATTCTTACCAGGGGCGTCCCCGTGTCCCTCCAGAGGAGTTTTGCATAGGAATTCCCTATGAGAATGTCAACCGGGTCGGTAAACATCAGAGACCTCAGATGCCACAGATCCTTGCCCGTGTAAACCGTTGCCTCCTGACCAAAGGGACTTTCGCTCAGGAGCGCATTCGCTGCTGCCGCAAACCTCTTGTCTCCGTTGGTGCAGACGATATGAGCCGGAATCCCTCCCATCTCCAGAATGAAACTTATCAAACCCAACAGGATGTCCGGGTCACCGGCCAGGGCAAACCTCTTTCCGTGAACATAGGGATGGGAATCTATCATTGCATCCACTGCCCTGCCCCTTTCATCCTCAATCTCCTGAGGAACGGGCTTTCCGGTTACCCTGCTTACCTCATCGAAAAAGCTGTCTGTATTTTTTACACCCATGGGCGGAAGCACCAGGGCCTCCTGACCCCACTCCTTCTCAATGTATTTCATTGTCTTTACAGTGGAATACTTTTGAAGTGCAATAGTGGCCGTAGCATTTACGGAGTCAGCGGCCTCTTCCAGCGGGGTACCGCCTGGATACATCTTGTACTCTCCGGTATTCGGGGAGTCAAAGACATCACTCGCATCCGAAAGCAGGGTAAAGTCAACACCCATGATCCCGAGAAGCCTCTTCACCTCGCGGTAGTTACCCGTATAGGTATCAAAGCCGGGGATGATGTTTATCTTTCCGTTCGGCTCACCCTTCTTTCCTTCCGTAATGGTGGTGAGTATTCCCTTCATCATATTGTCATAACCGGTAATGTGCGAACCGACAAAACTTGGTGTATGCGCAAAGGGCACCGGCAGGTCCCTGGGAATGATCTCCTTATCCTTTGCCTGTCTTATATAGGCATTCAGGTCGTCACCGATAACCTCTGCCATGCAGGTAGTGCAGACGGCTATCATCTTCGGATTATACAGGGCATAGGAGTTACGTAATCCCTCGAGCATATTGTTCAGCCCGCCGAATACCGCTGCATCCTCCGTCATGGACGTTGATATGGCTGCCATCGGCTCCTTAAAATGCCTGTTCAGATGACTCCTGAAGTAGGCAACACAACCCTGCGCACCCTGAACAAAAGGCATGGTACCCTCAAACCCCGAGGCACAGAATATGGCACCAAGTGGCTGGCACGCCTTTACAGGATTAATCTTTATATTCTTGCGGGCAAAGTTCTTTTCCTGATACTCTTCCGTCTTTGTCCATTCAGCCACCTCCCTGACCTTTTCTGCGGGCCAGGGATTCTCAAACTCCTTCTTCTTCTCAAACTGCTCAAGGTATTCCTGCTCCTGAAAGAGTTCATTATGGTCTTTTATCTTTATCCTCTTCATCTCTTCCTCCGTATCAAGCTCCATGTAGGACTGTTCACCGTCATATCCATATCCCTGGCAAAAACAGGGAAGCCGTCAAAGCCATGGTAAGGACCACTGTAGTCCCAGGAATGCATCTGCCTGAAGGGTATCCCCATCTTGTGATAGGAATACTTTTCCTTGATGCCGGAACCCACCATGTCGGGCCTGAGCCTGCGCGCAAATTCCTCCATCTCGTAGAGCGTGGCATCATCCATTATCACAGCTCCCTCTTTCAACTCAGGATATGTCCTCTTGTAATCATCGTCATGCCCGAACTCATACCCTGCGGCCACAACCTCCATTCCAAGGTCTTCATAAGCGCCAATGGTATGCCTCGGCCTCAATCCTCCCACATAGAGCATCACCTTCTTGTCCTCAAGCGTCGGCTTGTAGCGCTCGATTACGGCATCCATCACCGGCTTGTATTTCTCGATCAACTTCTCGGCATTCTCCTTGATCCTGTCGTCAAAATAGGACGCGATCTTTCTGATGCTCTGGTATATCTTGGTTGGACCGAAAAAATTAAACTCAGTCCAGGGAACACCGTACTTCTCTTCCATGTGCCTGCATATATAGTTCATAGACCTGTAACAGTGGATAAGGTTCAGCCTGGACTTGTGCGCAATGCCAAGCTCGTTCACCGAGGCATCACCCGTCCATTGTGCGATAACCCTCAGGCCCATCTCTTCAAGCATCTTTCTTGAGGCCCATGCATCTCCACCTATATTGTAATCACCAATCAACGAGACATCATAAGGCGTTGATTCCTTCAGTTCCCCCTTGCCGAGCACAAAGTCCCTTATGCTGTCATTGGCAATATGGTGACCGAGGGACTGGCTGACCCCCCTGAAACCCTCACACCTCACAGGCACTATCGGGTAACCGAAATCCTTTTCAGTATTTTTTGCAACCGCCTCAATATCGTCTCCGATAAGACCCACAGGACACTCCGAGAGTATGCCGATACCCCTTGCCAGGGGGAACAGCTCTTTCAATTCCAGTAAGGCTGCCTCCAGACCCTTGTCACCCCCGTAAACAATGTCTTTTTCCTGAAAGTCCGTTGTGATGTGCATTGTGCCAAAGGTATTTATACCCGTCTGGCCGTTGTAATAATTCCTTCTTGCCCACCAGCTGTACTGCCCGCAACCAACAGGGCCGTGACTGACCGTAATCTGGTCCTTCACCGGGCCCCAGACAACACCCTTTGCACCGGCATATGCACATCCCCTGACCGTCATAACCCCGGGCCTTGACTTTACATTGGACGTGACCTTGCATGTACTGCATTCGCCGGTTGGGTCATTAGGCGCTAAATGCTTGGCCCTGTCCTTCCGCGTCTTTTCCGGATACGCCTCCAGTACCTCATCAATTATTTTCTGAGTCTCTTTAATGGCTGAACTCATCACTCCTCCTTGTTATATTTTATGAAAGTCGGATTTCTTTAATCTTCCGGCTCGGCTTCCAGTATTCCGAAGTCCATAAGCAGGTCTTCCAGTTCATCCATTGACATCGGAGTCGGGATAACGAAGTTTTTATTCTCGGCTATCTTTTTTGCCAGCGTCCTGTACTCATCTGCCTGGGGATGTTCAGGAGAGTACTCGACCACCGTCTTCCTTCTCAACTCAGCACGCTGAACCTCATTGTCCCTCGGAATGAAATGGATCATATGCGTGTTAAGCCTCTTTGCAAGCTCTGCGATCAATTCATATTCCTTGTCCGTCTTTCTGCTGTTGCAGATAAGGCCTCCGAGTCTTACACCTCCGCTCTGGGCATACTTGAGGATACCCCTTGAGATGTTGTTTGCGGCATACATTGCCATCATCTCCCCTGATGTGACTATATAGATTTCCTTTGCCTTTCCTTCCCTTATCGGCATTGCAAAACCACCGCAGACAACGTCACCAAGAACATCGTAGAAGACAAAGTCGGTATCTGCTTCATAGGCGCCGTTCTCCTCAAGGAAGTTTATGGCGGTAATAACACCACGGCCTGCACATCCCACTCCCGGCTCAGGACCGCCCGACTCAGCACATCTGATCCCCCTGTAACCGGTAAGCAGCACTTCTTCAATCTCGAGATCCTCTACCGAACCCCTTTCCCTTGCCAAATCCATAACCGTTACCTGAGCCTTTTTATGGAGTATCAATCTCGTTGCATCCGCCTTCGGGTCACAACCAACAATCATACACTTGTAACCAGCCTCCGAAAGGCAGGCAACTACATTCTGCGAAGTTGTTGACTTTCCGATTCCACCCTTACCATAAACAGCTATCTGTCTCATCATCATGTCCTCCTCTGAATTTTTTTTCAGTTTTTAGTTATTAACTTAATATATAGATAGCAAGAGTCATGCCAATCCTGAAAGCAAGCAAAATCAGTGCTTTTGAAGGGGTCACTCTTTTTGTAGATACATTATTGTTTCTACCTAAAGCATTTTTGTATGACCATCAAGCACTGGCTCCTGTTGACAAAGGCATCAATAAAGTAATACTTTTATTTGAAATAAATATCCTGATAATAAGGAGACGATAGAGATACCATGGCAATTCATAAAAACATTCTGGGGCTTATAGGTAATACCCCCCTTGTAAGGATCAACCGGCTTGCAGGGGAAGGGGATGCAGAGGTATATGCAAAACTTGAAGGCTTTAATCCGGGGGGATCGGTAAAGGACAGAATTGCATTGCATATGATCGAGGTGGCAGAGAAGGAAGGAAAATTAAAGAGAGGCGGAACCATTATAGAGCCTACAAGTGGAAATACAGGGATTGGTCTTGCAGTGGTAGCCGCAGTTAAAGGGTACAGACTCATCCTCACCATGTCTGAAGACATGACCCTTGAGAGAAGGCAGCTCCTTCAGGCTTTTGGAGCAGAACTGATACTGACCGAGGGCTCAAAGGGGATGATGGGGGCTGTGGAAAAGGCTGAGGAGTTATACCTTAAAAACAGAGATCGCTATTTTATGCCTCAGCAGTTTGAAAACCCGGGAAACCCCGACGCCCACAGAAAGACTACGGCCCCTGAGATAATCAGAGACCTTGGCAGAGCACCGGATGCCTTTGTTGCAGGTATCGGCACCGGGGGGACCATAACAGGAGTTGGCGAGGTGCTTAAGGAGCAACGCAGGGATTGTCATATCACAGCGGTTGAGCCGGCAGCATCAGCAGTCCTTTCAGGAGGGGAACCAGGACCCCACAAGATCGATGGAATAGGGGCCGGCTTCTTCTCAGGTGTACTAAACACAAAGATATACGATGAGGTTATCCCTGTAACGGATGATGACGCTTACGAAATGTCCAGGCAACTGGCACTGAAGGAAGGTCTGCTCACCGGGGTATCTTCCGGTGCAGCCATGTGGGCTGCACTCCAGGTTGCCGCACGGTTTGGCAGTGGGAAAAAGATAGTCGTAATCCTGCCGGACAGGGGGGAGAGATACCTCAGCGCGGGTTTGTTTGATACAGCGAAACCAGCCTGATTTTATGAAACCGGTAAATAAATACGGAGAGATGCTGAATCAAGTTCAGCATGACAATAATCAAGTTGAGGTACTCCTATCGCCTAACCCTGAGGATACCCTCGGTTGATGCTATCTTCTGGGTAAGTTTTGAGAGCTGGGATTTATCCTTTGCCTGTATAAAGAAAGTGAAACGGGCCCTGCCATCCTGAGTTGAGGTTGCTTCGAGATGGGTGATATTGACGTTCAGGGAAGAGAAGAGGGCACTGAGATTCGCAAGCATTCCCGGCCGGTCCATTGTCTCCACGTTAAGCTTTGTCAGCGAGGTGCTGTCCCCGGAGGAAGTCCAGTCAACCTTGACAAGTCTTGCATCGTCTACAGCCAAACGTTCGAGGTTAGGGCAATCCTGACGATGTATTGTCACCCCCTTGCCACGCGTTATAAATCCTATTAACTGGTCACCCGGCACAGGATAACAGCAATGTGCCGTATGATAGAGGATATTATCCACCCCTTTTATGGTAATCCCTCCTATCTCCCTGGTCTTCTTGAGAGGTCTTTTCAGTAACCGCTCCTCTGCTGTTGTTTCTTCTTTCTTTTCGGGCTGCAACCTGTTGGCCACCTGCTGTGCCGAGACCTTGCCATATCCGATGGAGACGATCAGGTCTTCCTTGTTCCTCAGACTGAAGGACCCGGCTACTTCATCCATTTCATTTGACTTGATGATGGCCGGACTAAGCCCTCTCTTTCTGAAGGTTGTCTCCAGGATCTTGTTGCCAAGCTCCAGACTCTGCTTTCTCTCCTCAGCCTTTATCCATTGCTTTATCCTGCTTTTAGCCCTCTGGGTTACCACAAATTTCAGCCAGTCCCTGCTCGGACCATGAGAGGGTGATGTAATTATCTCAACTGCATCACCGCTTTGCAACTGATACCTCAACGGCACTATCCTTCCGTTAATCTTTGCCCCCACGCACTTATGACCAACCTCCGTGTGAATGCCATAGGCAAAATCCACCGGGGTCGATCCTGACGGAAGCTCTTTTATTTCACCTCCGGGGGTAAATACATAGACTACTTCGGGGACAACCTCGCCCTTAACAACATCAAGGAATTCCTTTGCATCGTGGAGGTCTTTTTGAGACTGGATCAACTCCCTCAGCCACTTGATGTATTTTGCATCCTTCTGCAGTACCCTCCCCTCTTCCTTGTACATCCAGTGAGCGGCTATACCTTCTTCAGCTATCCTGTGCATCTCCTGAGTCCTGATCTGAAACTCAACCCTCTCGCCTTTGGGACCGATTACCGAGGTATGCAGGGACTGGTACATATTGGACTTTGGAAGGGCGATATAATCCTTAAACCTCCCGGGGATCGGGGTCCAGAGCGAGTGAATTATTCCCAGTATTTCGTAGCAATGGTTTTTGGTGTCTGTAATTATCCTTAACCCCAACACATCATATAATTGTTCAAAGGGTATCCTCTGTATCTGCATCTTTCTGTAAATACCATAGAGGTGTTTGACCCTGCCGGACACTTCAGCAGGAATACTATATTGTTTTAACTTCTCCTCTATCTGCTTTGCTACTTCACTAATATAGCCTTCCTGTGCTTCACGTCTCCTTGCCACTTTTTTAAGGAGATCCCTGTATATATCCGGCATCAGGTATTTAAAGCTCATGTCCTCAAACTCTATCCTCATCCAGCCGATACCCAACCTGTTGGCAAGGGGTGCGTAAATATCAATGGTCTCCTGTGCAATTCTTTTCTGTCTGTTAGCCGGAAGATGCTGGAGGGTCTTGATATTATGTAATCTGTCGGCAAATTTTATGAGGATCACCCTTATGTCTTCTGCCATGGCAAGGAACATCCGCCTGAAATTCTCTGCCTGTGCATCTTCCCTCGTCTGAAACTGTATCTTGGCAAGCTTTGTCAGTGAACTTACGAGGAAGGCAACCTCTTCACCAAAGATTTCCTTGATGTCCTGCAGGTTTGTTTCCGTGTCCTCTACCGTATCATGAAGAAGACCTGCAATGATTGTCATTACATCCAGATGCATGTCTGCAAGCATTAATGCAACCGAAAGGGGGTGTCCTATATAGGGACTGCCCTCTTTTCTTGTCTGGCTGCAATGTGCCTCATGTGAAAAATAATAGGCCTTTCTAAGCAGAGAGATATCCGCATCAGGGGAATAAGAGCGTATCTTTTCCGTCAGTTCATTCAGGGTTATCAGTTTGTCCCTATTTGTGCCCATATTTAATAATATAATCTTTTCACAAACTTTGTCCAAGTCGAGGCAGAGGAGACAAGACAGAGTCCTGAACCCGTGTCACCGTCGTTTAACTTCTTTACGAAAGAATCATGATTTTTTGTATAATAGAGGTGATTTTAAAAGGGGTGTACGTAATGGAATGTACCAAGACAGCTAATCTAAAGAAATGTAACTGCTCATATGGATCATGCTCAAGAAAGGGGAAGTGTTGTGAATGCCTTCTCTATCACAGACGGCAGGGAGAGTTACCGGCCTGTTTCTTTCATGAATCCTATGAAAGGAGTTATGACCGTTCCGTGGAAAACTTTATGAAGATGGTCCAGGCAGTGGGGATGAGAACAAGTTAGATTATTCAATATTCAATTCATCGGACTCCGGTCACTGAAAATGGATTAATAATAGATAATCAATATGCCGGAGTGGTGGAATGGCAGACGCGGTGGACTCAAAATCCACTGGGCTTCGGCCCGTGCGGGTTCGAATCCCGCCTCCGGCACCATTTTTTTCAGGATTTTCAGGATAATCAGAAAAACCTGGAGTTATGGAGGATTGGAGTTTTAATTGTCTTTTTGTATATAAAGGAGGTGATTATGAAGCAACATGCAATCAGAACTACTGCTATAGTAATATTTTTCCTGTTAACTCTCTCGGTTAAGGGATTTGCGAACCCCTGGGCCATAGATGGAATGATTGGGAAAGAAGCGTCACCATTCACTCTTAAAAACCTGAGCGGACAGGAGGTAAGTCTTACGGATTTCCGCGGAAAGGTAATCCTTCTGAATTTCTGGGCCACATGGTGTCCTCCCTGCATTGCAGAGATCCCAAGGTTCAATAAACTGAGAAAGGCCTATGCTAAAAAGAATTTTGAGATCGTAGCCGTGTCAACCGACAGGTCATTATCAACTGCCAGAAAATTTATCAGAAAGCATCCTGTTTCATTCATTGTACTTCACGACTCAAGCATAAAGGTGTCGCGTAAATACAATGTCTTTTCAATTCCTACAACATTTCTGATTGACAAAAAGGGTAAGATAGTCGAGAAATTCCTTGGCGGACATGACTGGAATTCCCCTGAGATCAGAAAGAAAATTGATGAGCTTTTATAATAAATATGGAACAACAGAGCAGTAGAGTAAAAGAACCATAGAAAACAAATACATGCGTTACCTGATAATAGAAGGGGCCCGGCAGAACAATCTCAGGAACATTTCCCTCCGCCTCCCTCATAACAGCATCATAACAGTAACAGGTCTTTCAGGTTCAGGAAAGTCCTCGCTCGCCTTTGATACTATCTTTGCCGAAGGGCAGTGGAGGTTTATTGAGTCACTCTCTACCTACGCAAGGCTTTTTCTTGAAAAACTCGACCGCCCGGACGTTGATTCCATCCGGAATATAAGGCCTGCAATCGCCCTTGAGCAAAAAAACCCTGTTAAGGGTGCCCGCTCAACAGTAGGAACCCTTACAGAGATTCACGACCTCTTTCGTCTTCTCTATGCAAGAATAGCAAGACCCTATTGTCCGGAGTGTGGTAAAGAGGTAAGACAGTGGAGTGTTGATGATATCATCACGGAACTCCTGGGACATTATAACGATGAAAGGGTAATGATAACCTTCAAGACATCCGCCACCCCCGAGGAACTATTGAAAGAAGGTTTTTCACGCATATGGAACGGTGATGAGATAGTAGATTTGGGAGTAAAGGGTTCAGGGTCCGGCGTTCAGAAACCCGCAATCCGCGACTCACAAACTCTAACCGGCAAACTGGTCGTGGTTGTTGACAGGGTAGTAATTAAGGACAGCCCGAGATTAACAGACTCTCTTGATCTTGCTTACAGGAAAGGTTGCGGCAGGATTACACTCTATCTCTTCAGACAGGACAATGCCACCCTTAAGATTGTGCCCCTGAGGTTTTCTGCAGAAAGCATCTGTGACTCCTGTGGTACGAAGGTGCCGGACCCAACGCCCCTGCTATTCTCATTCAACCACCCGGTTGGCGCCTGTCCGGAATGTAAAGGATTCGGCAATATTCTGAAGTATGATGAGGCCCTTATAGTTCCTGACCCATCGCTGTCAATTACAGAGGGAGCAATAGAGCCATGGGAGAAACCTGCTGCCGGGTGGTGGAAGGAACAGATACTCAGAGGTGCAAAAAAGGAAGGCATTGACCTTCACAAACCATTTTCAGACCTTACAGTTGAAGAGAAGGAAAAAATATTCAGGGGCAGCAGACATTTTTACGGGATAGACGACTTCTTTGAGGACCTTGAAACCAAACGCTATAAACTCCACGTCAGGGTTTTTCTAAGCCGTTACCGCTCACCGGAGACCTGTCCTTCCTGTAAGGGCAAACGCCTAAGAAAGGACTCACTTGTCTACAGGATTGCCGGACAGGACATTGCCGGGCTTGGTGAGGTGCCGATTGGAAATCTCCTATCTTTTTTCAGCAACCTCGGTCTCACCTCATATGAACAGGACGTCTCCAGAGAGGTTTTGAGGCAGGTACGGATGAAGCTTGAGTTTCTGAAAAGAGTGGGGCTCGATTATCTTACCCTGAACAGGCTTGGCAAGACACTCTCAGGAGGCGAATACCAGCGGGTAAACCTTGCAAACCAGATAGCATCATACCTTACAGGTACTCTCTACGTCCTTGATGAACCGACTGTCGGACTTCATGCAAGGGACACGGACAGGATTGTAAATATAATCAGGGAGATAGCCTCTCTGGGCAATACGGTAATAATCGTGGAGCATGACAAAAAGGTGATCAATTCTTCAGACTGGGTAGTTGAACTTGGCCCCGGTGGAGGACGGGAGGGTGGAGAGATCGTCTATTCAGGGCCAAGGGATGATTTTTTAAATACCGATACCATAACAGCAAGATACCTGAAGGGGCTTGACAGGGACAGACTCCGGAACCTCCGTAAGAGGGGGATTAAATCGCTCAGGGGCAAAGAATACTTTACCCTGAAAGGGGCTCAGGGGAATAATCTCAAGGGCATAGACCTTAAAATTCCTCTGGACAGTTTTACCGTAGTAACCGGGGTTTCCGGTTCAGGAAAGAGCTCCCTCATTGTGGAGACCCTTTACAGGGCACTGGCACGTCATTTCAGACACTCCCACGAGCATCCCCTCCCCTTTGAATCCATCAAGGGGGCTGAAGACCTGAAGGGTGCGCGCCTTATTGACCAGGCGCCTATCGGAAAAACCCCGCGCTCAAACCCTGCAACCTACCTCAAGGTCTTTGACTATATAAGAAAACTGTATGCAGCACAAGCATACTCAAGGGCTCATGGATATACTCCGGGATTTTTTTCCTTCAATGTCTCTGGTGGGAGATGCGAAAGGTGTAAGGGGGAAGGGTTTGAAAGGCTTGAGATGTATTTTTTTGAGGACCTGTTTGTCAGATGTGAAGAGTGCGACGGCAGACGCTACGGCCCTGAGGCATTAAAGGTAACCTACCGGGGGAAAAACATCCATGATGTCCTTGAAATGACGATAGACGAGGCAGTACAGTTTTTCTTCACAGAGGAATTTATACGCTCAAAACTTGCAATTATGCAGGAGATTGCCCTTGGCTATCTCAGGCTTGGACAGTCAGCCACAACCTTGTCGGGTGGTGAGGCCCAGCGACTCAAGATATGCGCTGAACTTGGCAGTCCAAAAAAGAAAACAGGTCTCCTGTACATACTCGATGAGCCCACGGTAGGGCTGCACTACAGGGACGTCCTTGCACTCTTAAAGGTACTGCGGCATCTTGTTGATGAGGGCAATACCGTGGTTGTAATCGAACATAACCTGGATGTAGTCAGTGTGGCAGACTGGGTGGTGGACCTCGGCCCTGAGGGAGGACCTGAGGGTGGCAACATCGTGTTTGAAGGCCCCCCGGAAAAACTCATATTCTGCAGCGAGTCATATACGGGGAAATACCTCAAAGAGGAAGGATACAAGATAGAGACTTTGTCTCAAATCGTGTATAATTAAATAATGTTTTTCAAATTATTAGTGATATTTATTGTTGTGCCTGTTATTGAGCTTTCCCTTTTAATAAAGGTTGGCTCTATTATAGGTACGCTAAACACGGTAATAATAGTATTGCTGACTGCCGTTATAGGCGCTTACCTGGTCAAAATGGAGGGGCTGAGCGTTATGTACCGCATACAGAAGAATATGATGGAAGGTATATTCCCTGCTGAAGAGTTGATCGACGGTATGATGATTCTGATAGCTGGTGTACTTCTCCTTACCCCTGGATTCATTACCGATACCATCGGGTTCCTTATGGTCTTTCCAGGCTCAAGGAATGTAATTAAAAGGATTGCAAGACGTTACTTTGATAAACGTATAACCTCTATACATATCAGGTAATAATTCATATTCAAATCACGCCTCTTCTCTTTTGTTTTCAAGATATCCGGTTCTACGGTTACAACTCTTTGTAATGGAAACAATGGAAGAAGCAGAAGGCGGAAAACAGGTTCAGGATTCAAAACTTATTTATGTCAGGGGCGAGATCATGACTTGGCATATGGGACAAAACCATAGCTTTCGTATATCATCTGTGCCTCTTCGGAGAGGATAAAAGAAAGGAATTTTTCTGCATTTTGATGGTTCGGTGCATTCCTGAGTTTAGTGATATAATAATTGACCCGGTGACGCTGGTCAAGCCTTTCTCCCACCTCTACAACCTCAAACCCAAGTCCCTCCCTCTTTGCGTGAACTGCCTCAGTTGCCCAGACAGGACCGACGTCTACAGTACCCTTGCCCAGCCTCAGAGGTGTCTCCCTGTGATGGACAATTGTAAGGATGGTGCTGCCCTCGGCCCTCTTTTCCTCCATTATCCTACTGACAAGGGCCTTGCCTCCGGCCCGTTCGTACATATCTACAATATACTTTGTAATGTCTTCGAGTGCCCCTGGTTGTGATATGCGGAGACCGTCCCGATCGAGGTCATTGATATTCCGGATATTGGCCGGATTCCCCTTTGGTACCATAAGAATAATCCTGTTATGGAGGTAGATGCGGGATTCATCAACAAGTCCCCGGATGTCAAGTTCTTCTATTGCATCTTTTGTTACCGAGGTATATATGTCAGGCCTGCCCGTTATCATGCTGCCCTGAAACAGGGCTCCACCGGCAAGGATCTGCCTTAATGCAAGGCCCGGAGGAAGGGTTTCATAAAAGATCTTCTCTACCTCAGGATGTCGCTTCTGAAATGCCCCGATCAACTCTTCCATAACCATATACTGATTGCCGGCCATAAAGAGGACAAGCCGGGCCTCTTCCATCTCCTCCAGGTTATGCAGATCGTCCCTGCGGGTTGACGGTATCTCGGGATACTCTTCATTTTTTGATAGTGTTGACATAACTATTGCTATTATATGCCTGAGGGCAGATTGCGTCAAGTCAGCCTGCTATCAAGCTATCAAGATAGGTCAAGGTCAGATAGGCCGTCAGCCTATGCTATAATGAAGGGGATGACTTACTCTGAGGCAATAAAGCAGGGTTTTAAAGTTGCAAACCGTAACTGGCAGCTTGTGCTTGTCCGGATTGCAGTGACAGTGCTGAGCTGTATAGGGTTTTTCTTCATCGTGGCAATCCCTCTCGTCATTGCCTTATTAATCATAGGGATCAGCCCTCTGTTTTTCTCCCGGATTGAAAGTGCCCCTGATATCCTCATGACCCAATACTTCGGCATAGTAATCGTTGGCGCTCTCCTGCTGCTCCTTTATATACTCATCGTGTCCACAGCGGGGCTTTATGTCTTTGCCGCTGCAGCAGGAACTCTTGCGCGTACTGTCAGGGATGAGTCTCAGAAATTCAGCATGAAGGTCTTCTTTGAAGAAGGAAAGCGGCTTTTTTCGCCCATGCTCAGATTTATTAGCATTATGGGGCTTATTGCTATAGGTATTATAGTGTGTTATGCAATCTCAGGCGTAGTTGTTGCGGCTGTCATTACATACGCAAAGTCACAGTCCCTTGCTCTCTCCATGTTCCTGGGTGTCTTTTTTGCCCTCGTAGGAGTTATTTCAGGGTTTTTCCTCCTCTTCGGCCTTCTCTCATTGACTGTTTATGGCTTGGCTGCCATTAGCCTGAAGGTCTCAAGGCCGGTGGCTATCGTAACTGAAACAACAAGATATTTATTGAAAAATCCCTCTGCCTTTTATCTTTACGTAATAATGGCCTCTCTATATATAATCTTCAGCCTCATCCTTGCATTGGCCGGGTTGCCGCTAAAGGTAGTTCCTTTTATCGGGTTAATTCTGAGCCTCCCATATCAGCTCTTAATATATGCCCTGCAGGGATATGCCGGACTGTTTATACTTGCAGTAGCCTTTGTTTATTATTATCAGACGGAACTATCAAGCCTGACAGAGGATTCAGGAGCTACAGAGGTTGCCGGAATAGAATCCTGAATATTTCTGTTTTAACGTGAAAACGTCCACTCAGGGGACTGATATTTCTGCCTCTGAAACTGAAGGGCAAGTACCCTCTCCTCTTCAGTCAGTCCCATAGGCAGAAGCCTTACCTCAAATATTTCTTCAAAGGCCTTTAAAATCGCTCTCTTTAATTCATCAGGTGAGAGCGTGGGCAAATGATCCGTCAGCCCTGTCATGGTTAAGGATATTTTTTCGGCATCAGCGTTCCTGAAGACCCGCTCCATGAGCCCTGAGTCTATTACCATCTGAATAGAGCCCTGCTGGAGAAAACCCTCCTTCCACCGCTTCTGTGCCGAGCCGATCACCTTTCTCCTGTTAATGGAGAGTTCAGCATATGAGACGGACTGAAAACAGAGGGCGCTTCCTGTAAGTATGCGGCCCTTTTCCCTGCGATTCTTCATCTCCACGTCTATACCGAAGGATTTAAGGGCAGTGTAAAAGGCCCTGCTCAGGTGTTCGTAGGTGCTCAGCAGGCCCTCGGAAAAGCAGGGCAGGGCATTCCTTGATGCGAAACTGTAAGTAATCTCCGTGCCATGCAAAATAGCCCGGCCTCCGGTAGGACGCCTGACAATGGGGATGCCCCTGTATTCACAGTACCCCCTGTCTATCTCTTCTGTCTTCTGAAAGCAGCCCAGACTCACAGATGGTACAGCCCAGCCATAGAACCTCAGCGTAGGTGGGACCCTGCCCTTCAGTGCCATCTCTGCAATCGCCTCATCAACGGCCATATTGCAGGAAGCATCAGAGATGCCTGTATCTATATATCTCCAGGTTGCTTCCATAAAGCAAAGGCATTCCTCCAGACCCTTGTGTGGATCACGCTCTCAATTATGCTATCGACTCACAAACCTCAGGACTTTATTATATACTGATAGTGTGAAAATGGGACAGCCGGTAAAAGAGAGTGAGAGATTGGAGTCTGAACTTTTCAGTATGGAGGACAGGGTTTTTATAATCAACTCAAAGCCGTCTATTGAAGTGAATATAGAAACTCTGTTAAGCTATTGCCTGAGAAGGAGGTGTCTATGAAGGAGGAGAAACTTGTGGAGATATGTGCTGTCTGTGCATGGAGGGCCACCTGCCGGAAAAAGTTTTCCATATCAGGAAAGGATATCAGGTGCCCTGATTTTGTGAGGGATCTAAGTATAAAGGCAGAAAAACAGACCAGGAAAGAAGAAAAAAAAAGAGCATAAGAAGTCATTCTGTATGATATAATAGCGGCAAGCCGGCAAGAGCCCTGTCTTGAGGAAACAAGAGCCCTGTCTTATGGAGGTATTGAATGGAGGAAAAGAGATTAAAAGAACTGCTGCGAGAGGTTATTGGCGAGGTCTTTGAAGAGAAGACTGCAATTTTTGCCACAAAGGACGACCTCAGGGCCTTTACCACAAAGGACGACCTAAAGGCTTTTGCCACAAAGGACGACCTAAAGGCCTTTGCCACAAAGGACGACCTAAAGGCCTTTATAACAAAAGAGGAGTTTTTGGAGTTTGAAAGAAGGCTTACCAATGCCCTTAACGGGATCAGAGAGGGAGTGAGGCTGTCTCTTTATGAGATAGAGAAAAGACTTGGTGAGATTGAGAGCAAACTCAGATTTTATGATTTCAATTTTGTAGTAAATCAGAACGACGCTATTATGAGAACCATGAAGGATATATATCAGGAACTGACCTTTACCAGCTCAAGGCTGCGGGAACATGATGCACGGCTATCTACTGTTGAGGCTGTCGTAAAGAGGTAACCCAAACGTCTGTACACTTTAGAGTCTGTCTATAAAAACACTGTCATTTGTCATTCCTTTTTAAAGAACGATTCCTGACAAGCCGGAATAACGGAAAAAAGGAAAACTTGCAAACGCGAATCCATCCAGGTCTCAAATACAAACATCCTTCCGGAGAAGGACCATCGGCTGGAGGACGATGATATATGCCATGGTCAGGAACGTACTCGTCCCTGCAATGACCTCCCTACGGAATGATGTGCCGTTATCAGTGAGTTAAAAGGTCTTCTCCAGTATGACCGGAGCCTAATCCCCCTCAAATTCCGTCAATGTAAAAACACTGTATCCCTTGTCGATCAGCTTCTGATGGCCGCCTATATCAGGAAGGTCTACTATAAAGGCCATCTCCGCAACTTTGGCCCCGAGTTTCTCGATGAGTGCTGCCGATGCCAGGGCCGTGCCACCTGTTGCAATGAGGTCATCCACGAGGAGGACTTTCTCTCCGCTCTTTAAAGCATCCTTATGTATCTCTATAACGTCGGTCCCGTATTCAAGCGCATACTCATACTTTATAGTTTCCGCTGGGAGTTTACCTTTCTTCCTTATAGGAATAAACCCCTTTCCAAGGGTATATGAAAGGGCTCCTCCTATAATAAACCCCCTGGACTCTATGCCGACAATAATGTCAAACTCTACTTCGCTTGTAATATATCTCTGCGTCAGGCTGTCAATAACAAGCCTGAATCCGACGGGGTCCTTAATCAGCGTGGTAATGTCCCTGAACATGATTCCTTTCCTGGGATAATCGGGTACTGTCCTTATCTTTGATTTAATCGGCATTTGCTCCTCCTTTTTAGCTGCATTTGTGTTCTGAACACTTAATCCCCGGAATTGTATTCAAGATCAGTTTTTTTACATTTTCAGCGTTCCGGTGCATGATTGATACAATCATATCCCACGTAACGGGGTCCTCGCCTTCCTTCCAGCAATCATAATCAGTAGACATTGCAATGGACTGGTAACAGATGCCCAGCTCTCTTGCAAGTATGACCTCAGGCACGGTTGACATGTTGATAACGTCCGCTCCAAAGCCCCTGAACATATGAGACTCAGCCTTTGTGGAAAACCTGGGACCTTCAATCGTAATAACAGTGCCTTTTTTGTGATGCCTGAGCTTTAATTCTTTGGCGGTTTTAATGAGAAGCGACCTCAGCTCCCCGCAGAAGGGCTCTGCCATCGGTGTATGGACAACCTTTTTTTCATGGAAGGTAAGGGTTCTGTGTTTTGTAAAATCTATAAACTGGTCAATAAAAACAAAATCAGCGGGCTTTATCCCGGCCCTAAGTGAGCCAACTGCAGTAGTGGCGAGGATATGCGTACAGCCCTCTTTCTTGAGGGCACTCAGATTGGCACTGTAATTGACTGCCGTTGGATAGATTGAATGCTTCTTCCCGTGACGGGCAAGTATTACGACATCAACCCCGTCTATCTTGCCGACTGTGAGTGGTGATGAGGGTTTTCCGTAAGGTGTCTTTACACTCTTTTCCCTGGCGCCTTTGATTATCTTTGGATCATCAAGTCCGGAGCCGCCAATAATACCGACTTTCACCTTTTTCATATGCTCTCCTTGTTAAAGTTATTGTCCTCCAAAAACCCATGGGGTTAACTCTTTTTCATGCTATTCCACGGTAAACCTTGTACTGCCCGGGTTGATTGAGCAGGGCCATCATCCGGTATTTTCATTTGTTTTGTTGATTTCTTGAATAAAAAGGTGAGAAACACAATATCGGTTGTCAGTAATATATACAATTAAAGCCGAATTCGAACTCAGCCCTTATGTTCCGGGTAAAGATTAAGAATATCTGCTTCATTGGCTGCGCAGATCCCTCTTTCAGTAATCAATCCGGTAACCAGTTCAGAAGGGGTAACGTCAAATGCATAATTTGCGGCATTGCTGTTTTTGGGAGTCAGCAGCACTCTTTTGATTTCACCTTCACAGATGCCCTCGATATATCTGACCTCATCAGGGTCTCTTTCCTCAATCGGTATTTCCTTCCTGCCATCTCTTATCTCCCAATCAAATGTTGACGAGGGCAGTGCAACATAAAATGGAATATCGTTATCTTTCGCAGCCAGGGCCTTGAGGTAGGTTCCTGTCTTATTGGCAACATCTCCCGTGTATGTCGTCCTGTCCGTTCCTACAATCACCATATCCACAAGTCCGTGCTGCATCAGATGCCCCCCTGCATTATCAGGTATTACAGTGTGAGGCACGCCATGCTGACCAAGCTCCCAGGCTGTCAGACTTGCGCCCTGATTCCTCGGTCTCGTCTCATCAACCCAGACATGAAGATTAATCCCCTTATCAAAGGCAGCATATACGGGTGATGTTGCAGAGCCGTAATCGACAAATGCCAGCCACCCGGCATTACAGTGCGTGAGAATATTAACAGGATTGCCATTCTTCCCTGCAGCAATCCCCTCAATTATCTTTACCCCATGCTCGCCGATCCTCCTGCAGTAGTCAGCATCCTCATCAGCAATATCATTTGCGGTCTTCAGGGCTATGGCCACTTTATCAGCAGGAGAGTCCCCTTTCATAATGGCTTTCAACTGCCTGTTTACCGCCCACTTGAGATTGACGGCTGTGGGCCTCGTTGATATAAGTTTTTTGCCGGCCGCATTCAGATAATCATCAAATGAATTTCCTTTTTCAGCTTCCAGTGCGGCAAGATACATTCCATAGCCCGCAGCTGCGCCAATTAATCCGGCGCCCCTCACATGCATATCCTTTATGGCAGCGGCTACGTCATCAACAGCAGTTAAATCCTCAATCACTAACTCATGAGGAAGTCTTCTCTGATCAATAATCCTGATTATTGATTCATCGTCTTTCTTCACCCAGATGGTGCGATAATGTCTTCCGTTTACATTCATTTGATTTCCTGAACAGAACTTTCCCGAAAATAATATTTATCTTTATTTATATTGCACGGACCTTAACTCCTATTACAGTGAGACAAAGCATGAAACATAAACGCCTCGTTACGTTACATTGCAATTTTACACAACATTATCCAACAAATTCAAGGGCAGTTCACATAAAAATGCTAAAGCAGAGAGATAAAAGCAGATGAATGTATGGCAGCTCCATGTAAGGGAGACGCTTTATCTGGTATAATTTCAATAAAACAAAAGGAGGAGATCCGTCATGAAAAAATCTTTAGGCCCCAAAACCATCATTTATCCAACCCCGGTCCTGGTCATAGGAACCTATGACAGCAATGGCAAAGCCAATGCAATGACTGCATCCTGGGGAGGGATCTGCTGTTCTCAACCACCCTGCATAGCCGTCTCTCTGAGAAAGGCAACCTACTCATATGACAATATCGTGGAACACAAGGCGTTTACCATTAATATCCCCTCTGAGGACTATATCAGGGAAGCCGATTATTTTGGAACAGTATCAGGGAGAAAAGAGGACAAGTTTGCCATTACCGGACTTACCCCCGTAAAGAGTGACCTCGTTGATGCACCCTACATCAGGGAGTTTCCCCTCATTCTTGAGTGCAAGGTAATCCATACATTTGAGATAGGCCTCCATACCCAGTTTATTGGTGAGGTGATGGATCTCAAGGCTGAAGAATCCGTACTCGGAGAAATCGGGGTTCCTGATATTGAAAGAGTAAAACCCTTTTTGTTTACCCCCGAAAGCCGCACCTATTATGGTCTTGGCAAATTACTTGGAAAGGCCTTTTCGATTGGAAGGAGTTTGTGTGGAGATAAATAAAAGAGAATAAATCAAGGAAGTTCATACTGTAGGGGTAGCCGTCCATCCAACTGTGAGGGTGAAGATGAATGAGGAGAATACAGTCAACTCATAACAAGAAAATAGTTTCAGATCAATAAAGAATCATAGTGCCACGCTTGTTTTGTGAGGCCATAAGTGCTTGAAATTACAGAATATTTATTTTGCAACTGTCGAAGATGGGTATGACTATTAGGTCTCCGAAGAGACAATAATACAACATTTTAATTATCTTCCAGAATTATCTTCCAGGATTGCCGATAAAAAACCCGGCAACTATTGGAAAGGGACAGGAACACGGAGTTTGAACGGATTTATTAATCGTCTCAAAATAGTGTGGACAAATTATTTAAAAAATCCCTCCCAACCTCCCTTTGCCAAAGGGAGGGATCATCCCCCTCTTTGGCAAAGAGGGGCGAGGGGAGATTTTTAGATTGATATCAATTCAAATATGAGCTTTATATTATATAACTAAAAACTCCAGCACAGCCACCATCAGCACCGCACCCGCTGCGGGCAGGGTCTTCTTATATATACCCCACATATCAGCCTTAAAATACTCCTTTGTAAGAATGAGACATACATGTACAGGTGAAAGGAGGACACCGATAAACCCGGATGCAAAGGCAAATGTGAAGGCATGGGGATCACTGCCTGTCAGGCTCAGAATCAAGGGGAATGTGCTGCCTACAAAACCGACTGTTATCCCTGTCAGCATACCTGTAAGAAACGGCAGGAGAAAGAGTATGGGCATCATGGGGATATGGTTCTCGGAAAAGAACCTGCTGATATTGCTCACGGCACCGGAGACCTCAAGCGCTTCCTTAAAAAACATCACCCCGATAATAAGTAGCACAACATCCCTTGAAAACCCATACCTGAATGCCTCAACCGCTTTTCCTGGTGAATACCTGAAATAAATCATTAACATCAAGACCAGGATTACAAGGGCTACATGGAGCTCCATATGCCATATTATTACGAACCCGAGGAGGATTACAATCGGCAGAAAGCTCCAGAGTCCTTTACGGGAAACATTTTTCAGCACTTTATAACTCCCCGTGATTCCCTTGAGGCCCCAGAGGCCGACCAGGAACATCGTTATTGCATAGGAGAGGTTACGTATTATAAATGTCCTCACCTCGATAGAGGTCAGAACAGAGGCAAGTATAATGCCCGGGTACAACGGTAGTATAAACTCCCATGGGTGTCTGAACCAGTAATTGGCAAATGCCTTTTCTTCGGGTGTAATGGAGAGGTCCCTCGTTGCCTCATCCACCATGGGCGCAGAAAAATATGCCCCGCCAACAGATGGGAGCATCCCTATCAGAAGCGGCATGGATACGACCACTGCCTTCTTGTTGCGGAAAAGTCCTTTCATAGACTCCATCATCTTTGCAAGGATGGCCTTGTCCCTGAGGATAAACTCAAAAATCCTGATAAACGTGAGGGCAATAAGGAGCTTTATTGTAATGCCTGCAGTCAGTGCATTTTTCACGACCAGAAACAGGCTTGACGGTTTCATGAGATAGAGCACGGCAAGTGCACCTGAACCCGTCAGCAACACATATCCAACGTTCCACTTCCACCTGAGCAGAAAGAGGATGAGCACAAATACTATTGCCAAACGGATGAGGTCAAACATGGGATTTAATTATACCAGAAAGCATTGTATCCATTTTAAGATCAAAAAGCTTCATTTAACCACGGAGACACACTTTGCTCAGCTTTCCACAGAAATGTCGAAAAACCATATTTTCCCCTTTTCCAGTAATAAAAAGGCTTAATCATGAGAAGGAAGCGATATGATAGACTCTGAACGGTTTTAATTATCACTTTTGTCTCACCCGGATGGTGAGCCGTGATAATTACCTCGGAGATGGACACGATGTCCGTCGAGAATGAGTGAAGAGTCTATCATATCGCTTCCAACAACCATTGATCACTGGAAGCGGGCTTTTTTATAACTTCCTATAGCTGAACAAATCATGTAGAATAGTACTTAAGGAAGGGGGTCTAAATTTAGGCATAAATCAAGGAGGAGCAGATGGGTTACTATGTGATTCTGAGTACCCTTACAGACGAGGGAAGGAAAACCCTCAAGGAAAAGCCTGGAAGAGTTTTAGAAGTAAACAAGGAACTGGAAGCTATGGGAGTAAAGGTTAAGGAACAGTTTGCCGTGCTTGGACCTTACGACTTTGTAAATATCGTAGAAGCACCGGATAACGAAACCATTATGAAGATGTCGGCAGATATAGGCGCAAGGGGTACGGTTCAACTTCACAGTATGGCCGCCATTCCTGTAGAAGAACTGATAAGGAAAATGAAGTAATAAACTGCCCCCTTCCTTTACCTTGTGCCTGCCCGGATGCTTTCGGGTCAATTTATTAGTCGTCGTCAAAATAGTGTGGACATATTATTTAAAAAATCCCTCCCAACCTCCCTTTGCCAA